>Ga0268263_1000828_pt1 | contig 35938 bp, 26 predicted proteins | sample Biomet5_FD_190358 | JGI IMG/M metagenome (GOLD analysis project Ga0268263, IMG submission 190358) | Microbial communities from bioreactor (seeded with sewage sludge) at LBNL, California, USA - Biofuel metagenome 5 (SPAdes) (version 4) | ecosystem: Engineered > Bioreactor > Anaerobic >... | reverse complement strand
TTGATCGGATCAATAGCTTAATAGTAGCAAAAAAGAATGGAATTATATAGAATATATAACAAATTTTTATAAATTTTAACAAATTGTCAAGTCAATTTGGGATAAAAAAGAAGGGAAATAGTCAGTACCAATTAGTGGATACTGTCAAAGTCAGGATTTAAAGGCTTTCGATACCTTATTTTTTACATATTTTGCTCTGAAATTGAATTGTTAGACAACCTTTAAAGGACGGAGCGTTCTTAGACCCTGGCACTCCTGGAACAATAAAGAACTTTCGTAAGAGCTTGTATTGTACAAACTTATAATGATCCTTATTTTTTTGATTATAACAGCTGGGAATATTTATAAATGAATTTACACTGTTATCATGTTTTATAAACAAAAATAAAGCTTTATCAAGCTTTAAACTCGCATCTAGATTTTTATTTAATGTTCTGGAAAATAAGTATGCTTATATTTTAATTTATCCTGTGATTTTTGAGTAAATTTATTCTGTTATTTTTGATTACGGGCATACCCGAATCAAATTCTGGAATAAACAGGAGAAAATTTATATGAAAAATAATAGACAGTTCATGTGGAATATAGCAATATCCGTTTTCACCGTACTAATGATGTTGACTTTATTGTCTACAGCAGCCTCTGCATCAGTTTATGCATACAAAACTCCCCTTGGTGCAGGAACTCCTCCAGCAACACAACGTCTAACCGGTGGGGGTAATTGCATTGATTATACAGCGGTAGCCGCTTCGAGTACTGATCCGCGACTAGTAAGATTTAAGGACCTGTCAAAAGGTAAAGAGACTTATATCAGATGGGACTTTGGAGACGGAACCTGTCTTCAAGGAACAAAAATTACTTCATCACTAAAAAATCCGGTACATAAGTTTTCAAAGAATGGTGCTTATATTAGTTGTCTGACTATCAAGTGCACTGGTTATAAGTGGAAGTTGTGGGTTCATAAGACTATTGTTGTTAAATAATATAAAAAAGATATAAGTTGACTTGGTTAAAAGTTGACTTATCACTTTTACTTTTATACTCCTCGTTTTATACAGTCTATGTAATAGTTATCTCAAACAAATGCCCTCAAAAACTCCTCACTTTTAACTCCCAACTGGAATTTCTAAGAAATGAAAAAATAGGATGAACATGAACAGAATCCAGTGGCACAATCTGTTTTCATAAAGGGAATTTTTCTCTAGCAGCATTTGCAGTTATCCACAGCCTGACTGCAAGCCTGCTCTTCAAATGGTTTCTCGTGCAGGGCCTGGGTTCCTGGGAAGATCGATTTTATTTACCGGTATACAACCTCTTTATAGTGTTTACGATATTGCCGTTTGGCTACTGGCTTTACAAAAATCCGGGACTGCCTATCTACAAAATACCTTTTCCCTGGAGCTGGGGTTGTCGGTGTACAATTAACAGCTTCGATCATTTGAGGTTAAAATAATAAATCTCATTAAAAAATTCAATATCAACTACTATATCTACACGATTGAAATTTAATTCAAGTTAATTATATATTACTTGTATCTGATGTTTACGTGCAATAGCATAGCGAACAAACAATATATGAATTCTCGTCAACTGATCATTGTATGAGAATTCGATTTTACTATTTTTTCAATTTTGCACTGGTACTTTGAACTTTATAATAAACTCAGTCCCATAACCTCTTTTTAGTTCAATTTCGCCCCCTAACTGGTCCACCAGGACTTCCACTAACTGTAAGCCAAGAGAGCCGGAGTCTTTTAAATTAAACTCCTCAGAAATACCAGTCCCGTTATCCGAAACTATTAAAGTAAAATCAGTGCCGCTATAACTTTCTGTAGTTTTTCCCTGCTTTTTATTTGAGTATTCTGCAGAGTCTTCCCTGCGAAGTTTGATTTGAATTTTTCCATAATCTCTACCTAAAAATGCGTACTTCAGAGAATTTGAAACAAGTTCATTAATGATTATTCCCAATGGGACAGCGACATCCATATCAAAGAAAATGTTTTCTTCCAGCTCTATGTTCAGGCTCGTATTGACATTTCCAACTCTATAAGTCTGGAACAGATTTTCAACAAGCCTTTCAAGGTATGCAGAGAAGTTTAACGTATCAGTTCTTTTGCCTTCGTGGAGCTCTTTGTGGATAAGGGCAATTGACATTACTCTGTCCTGACTCTCTTTGAAAGCGTTAAGAACTTCCACATTCTCAGCACATTTTCTGCTTCTGAACTTTTCAGCCTGCAGGTCAAGAAGAGAAGATATCACTTGCAGATTATTCTTAATTCGGTGATGGATTTCTTTTTTTCTGGCTTCTTCGGCTTTTGCCAGTAGTTTTTCCGCATTGATTTGCTCAGTAATATCTCTTGCAATAGCTGAGATAGCCTTCAGATCTCCAAAAGCGTCAAAAACTGGAGAATAAGTTATTGAAACATTTGTTGTTGTACCATCCTTTTTTAGCCGTAAAGTTCTGTAATGATGGACTTTTTCTCCATGTTTAACCTTTTCAATTATCTTTTTTATTTCCCCTTTAAGATTATCCGGTTCCAGTATTGAGACATTTTTACCCAGAATTTCTTCGGCGGAATAACCGTAAATCTTCTCTGCCGTTTTATTCCAGCTGATGATAGTACCATCGAAAGACTCAGTTACAATAGCATCATTTGATGATTCCACAGCATCTGCTAATATCCTGATCTTCTCCTCTGCTTTCTTGTGATCTGTGATGTCCTGAATTGTTCCTCTCAATCGAATTGGGCTTTTTTTCTCATCAAAAACAACATCACCATGTGCGCGGACTATACGCTCTTCGCCTTCAGCCGAGATAATCCTGTGATCAATGCTAAAGGACTCTCCATTTAAAGCACTTTTAACAACATTGTCCACATAGCTTCGATCTTCGGGATGTATAAAGTTTAAAAGCTCACTGTATGTATGAAATAACTTTTGGGGGGCACACCCAAAGATACGGCACATCTCATGAGACCAGTAAACTTCACCGGTATTAAGATCCCAGTCCCAATTTCCAACATGAGCTATTTTTTGAGCTTCAGAGAGTCTTCTCTCTTCCTCCATCAGTGATTCGTAAGCTTTTTCAAGCTCTGATGTACGTTCTTTAACTTTTGCTTCTAAACTATCATGTGCTCTTTTAAGGGCTTCTTCTGATTTTTTGCGCTCGGTTATATCCTGTGTTATACCAAAGCCGCCTGTTACCATCCCGTCTTTGTCAAATTCAATATATGCTTTTTCACGCACCCATTTGACCTTACCGTCTACGACAATTCGATGTTCGATGTCGCATGGTTCGCCTTCTAATCCCATCTTCCATTTCCTATCAACATATTCCCTGTCATCTGGATGAACTTTTGAAAGAAAAATTTCATAGGTTAAAGGAATACCTTTTTGGACGCCAAAGATACGGTGATTTTCATCAGACCAGGTTATTTCGTTTTTACGCACATCCATACTCCAGCTTCCGATATTTCCCACTGTTTGAGCACGATCGAAATCTTCCCTGTTTTTCTCTAGCTTATTCACCAGGATATCGCTTTCTGCAAGCGATTGGGAAAGCTTGAAGTTACTGTAGCTTAGTTGTGAGAGTATGTTAGCAAGTTTCACGAAGAAAGCCATTTTTTTGTTCACAGCTTCCTTACTTAACCTTGGAACTTTTTCAAATGCTGCTATATATTCCTCCTCATTGAAACCGTATTTTCTGGCCTGAGATCGGAAAAGCTCATAGTCCACAGGTTCATCTTCAAAAAAGAACTGTCCTGAGAAAATATTGGCAACGTGCTTACCGCCTACCATGACAGGGGTCGCTACATCCCACATGTTGTTCTTGCACCTGTAAAGCTTAAACTCTCCGGGGGGAACGCCTACGGATAACTTTATGTCGCTTTCTATGCAGTTTTTACAGGTTTCGGGGTGGATTCTATGAAATTTTGTGCAGATATCCTGCCAGGCGACGCCTGCAAGAATATTACCTTTGAGATCGATCAGGCCCATGGGAATGTGAACAAGCCTATAGAAATCATCCATGAGAGACTGGATCGCTGGAATATCAATAACATCAGCCAGCTCAAGGTTTGCCGCCTCACCAGCTTCACTTCCAGGAGGTTTTTCTTCAAATTCTCTCCAGTCACTTATATCGAATCCGTAAATGTTTACGCATTTTTTTTCAGGTACAGGGTAAAACCCGACAAGATAAACTCCTTTTCTCGTTTCAACTTTTATTTTTTCAGGTCTATTTAGGAAAATTACGTTCTTCACTACACCTTCAACATAGGATGGCAGTTTCTCTCCTACTGCCACACCCCACTCATGTAATAAGGTCTTACCAGCTTTATTTGAGTACAGGACAGTGCAATCATTTGCCACACTGAGCACAGGATTCGGATTTGTTGCCGGAAATAGTTCCAGGTCTGTTGTCATAATCCCCCTTAAGGCTTCTCTATTTGATGTCGATATGCCTAACTTTACTATATTGTTATGACCACTCGCTTGTTATGACCACTCGCAAGCTAGAGTATCTTCTTTAATTTAAAAAAATATATAGTTTATTAAATTTAAATGCTATCTCAAAACTTTTAATATCGCTAAACTTGAAAAACAATAAAAAAATTTACTAATGCAATACAAGCCTGGGAATATATAATTTATCTTTTGATTGTCAAATTTATAATCTATTTTATAACTTTGAAACTCTAACTTTAAGCTTGAAGGTCATACAATTTATAATGAAAACAGTTTCAGATAGGTTCTAATACTCTAAGTTATCTGGCAATGTTATGCCATTTACTCCAAAACAAATTCATTGGAGTAAACTACCTTTGTTTCATCCAGGTCAATTGGTCTTTTCCAGAGTTCAGCCTCGATGTTTTCTGGTTTCACTGTGACCAAACTGTAGCGAAATGCAAGCCTGTATTTACCCCTCTCAATTATTTCAGGTTCAAATGGCTCGGTAACTGTTTTAAATGGACATATCTTCTGGTTCCACTCATAAAGAAGATCAGAGTGTGGTTTCAGCTCCGTTACAACACCAACAGGTTGCTCATAGAGTATTATTCGGCAAGCCTCTCTGTCTCCTTCAATCACTGGCAGACGAAATTCCATGCCCTGCCAACCATCGCTTTGAGCCCTTTCAAGTTCCCAGAAGACCAGGTCGCGCTGAGGGTAGCCTATGTACCAGATAGGAATATCCAGGTTATTTGTTACTTTTAGCTTGACTATTTCGCCGTGAACATACTGCGTCTTGTCTGTAGCCATTGCAACAGACAGAGGTATTGCAGAAGAGGTAGGTGTAGTTGAGGAGTTGGGTGTAGTTGAAGAGGAATTCAATGTAACTGGAGAGGAGTTAGATGTAGTTGAGGAATTGAGAGTAGTTGAAGAGGAATTCGATGTAGTTAAAGAAGAGTTAGATGTAGTTTCTGCTGATGAGTCTAAACATCCGGCCGAGAATAGGAACGCACTAAGCAAGATAATGAGTAGGATTCCCATAACTGCTGATTTTTTCATAAAAAACTCTTATAATTTTTTATAACTTTAAGGTATCTGATGGTCAACTTGCTTTTTATTAGTGTTGAGCCAGTCCCAAAACTCAAAACTTCTTCTTTGAATCCCATACTCTGAATAGTCAATAGAGCTTTTTTAATTTTTCACTCTCAGAAGCGTCAATCTCAAAGTAAAAAAGGCTTTTATACTTTTCATGTACACTGAAACTCCATGAGAATCTGGCCTCTAAACATAAAGGCTCAAGAAAACGCAGCGACGGAAAAAGTAGACATTGAGAACACAAACCTCAAAAAGGTACATGTTCCGCAAAAAGGAGAACCCGGCTCCTTCTGGGAAAATAGGGGCGACCGATATCACTGTGGGGTTGATCTGTATGCCCCTGAAAATACGGAGGTAGTTTCGATTGAAGGAGGAATTGTCACAGAAACCGATCTGATGACTTCGCCTGAAATATTGCCTTACTGGAAGCCGACTTATTACATGATTATCGAACAGAGCAGTGGGCTGTTCTGCAAATACGGAGAACTTGCAGATTTTACCGTAAGAAAAGGAGACAAAATAGAAGCAGGAAACTTGATAGGGCATGTTGGAATGGTTCTGAACTCCGAAAAAATCAATGGTTCCTGTCCGCTTTACATCCAGAATCTGAAAAACAAAAATCCAAGTATGCTCCATTTTGAAGTCTGGAGGAGTGAACCCATTACCGTTCACAAAAATTATCTTGGAGGTAACTGGTTTGCCGAAGAAATGCCTGAAAACCTGATCGATCCTACCGGATACCTTGAACAATTAGATCTGTAATATCTGACTCAGTTCCAAAATCTAGTGATAAAAATAAGTGTAACATCACTACATAAATTTATAATTCTGTAATTATGTAATGATGTTACGGCACAACGATGGTAACTATAAATCTTAATCTGAGCCTATCCCAAAAGCAATATTATATTGAAAAAGTCTATCTCAAATCTTCGAGGGGACTCTAAAACTTGGCAAACAAGCAAAAAATCAACATAGAGCCAGTAAAGAAAGACCCTGTAACACAAAAATAAAATATCCAAGTCCAGAGGCTTACCATACTTGATACATTATCGATAAATCTATTAAAAATAAATTGAATATTATTTAGTAGAGGTAGCATAGCATTGGAACAAAGAGAAACTTCTTTTGGACAATATGTTTATTCTTTTTTTAATAATTTAGAAATCTATGAAGATCTCCATAATAACAAAGAATATAAACAAGAAATAATGTCTGCAGTGTGTAGTTTTATAGAATCTGCAACAGCGGACACTGCATATAAAGTATATGAATCTTATTTTAAAGCCTACTGGATTGGCACAGCAGAAGAAGAGAATCCATTTTTAATACTCATAGAAAATGTGAAAAGATTCGAAGAACTAGCAGGAAGATTAACACCAAAACAGCGAGATCATTATATTCACAGCGTCTTTGTCTTTTTAATTGGCATAGCGATTTATGAACAGAACTCTCATTATAGTGAAACATTTAAGAAATATGCTCTTAACAAAAGTAAGTACCCTGATAGTTATAATACAAACAATGAAGAATTTTTTTATCGATGGGGACTTGCATCCCTTTTTCATGACATTGCATATCCATTAGAAATTACTTTAAATCAAGCAAAAACTTATGCTGCCCTTATATGCAGCTATCCTAAAGCAAAAGATAATAATCTCAAGATAACTCTGGAATTATGTAACTTTGAAGATTTTAGAAAACTCCCTATAATTGAGCCAGATCCAAAATATAAAGAAAGTTTCATGAAAATGTATCCAAATTATAGGAAAGAGTTTTATAGTGACGCAATTGAAATTCTCTCTAACTCAATTGCTACCAACTTCAGTCTCAATTTTGAAGAAGTAAATGACAATCTCAACGAGTTTATGAATACTATGAAAGAAAAAAATTTCATAGATCATGGACTCTACAGTTCTGTAATAATGCTGCGTTGGTATCACCATCTGGTACAAAGCACAAACTGGCATCCGGCATATTTTTATTACCCAATAGCTGATGCAGCAAGTGCAATTTTTTTGCATAACTATTTTGAGCACGGTTTGATGGAATCTTTTAGCTTAGAATCCCTTAATGCTAAAGATCATCCAATTGCTTATTTGCTTATATTATGCGACAATCTTCAAGAATGGAAAAGAGAGTTTTATGGTCAAGATGGCAGCAAAAACAGATGTCCTTCTACAGATTTTAACTTTAACTTAACAATAGACGACGACAAATTGGAAATGACATATAAGTTTCCACAGGGTTGTTCTAATTGCATCGATACTTTGAAAATAAAAGGAAAGATTGATAAAGTAATAAATATAAATAATATTTTTAAGTGTAATATTTCCATAAAAGAGGGTTGATAATGGCTAAGAAGAAAGTTTTTGTGAGTTTTGACTATGATAATGACAGAAATTATAAATATTTACTTGAAGCGTGGGATGCAAACCCAAATTTTGAGTTTAATTTTTCCGACAAATCTGCTCACGAAATCAATAGTGAGAACGTCGGTAGAGTAAAAGCAGGACTTGCAACCAAAATAAACGAATCTACAGCCTTGCTTGTAATAATTGGTAGAGAAGCAAATAAGCGCCATCAAGATTACGAACTGATTGGAGATACAAATTGGATCAACTGGGAAATTAACAAAGCTAAAGAGTTAAAAAAGTGCTTAGTTGCAGTGAAAATTGATAAAAATTATGAGCCCCCGCTTTCAATTTTAAACTCCAATGCAAATTGGGCTATGAGCTTTACACAGGAAGCAGTAATAAATGCCCTGTCAAAATGTAAGTAATCCATTACTTTCGTGTATTGCACTGAAAATATCCGTCCACTTGTCATATTCTTCTTCCACCCTTCAAATGCATATCCCAAGTCGAGGATGTTTCAAACTCATTAGCATACCAGCAATTCATAAAAAATCTTTTTTATCTTTTTTTGAAACGATCAAACATACACAGCATTGCTCTATCAGCGAAAGCTTCATCCCCAATATTAGCTACAACATAGAAGCAATATGCAATTTCTCAAGGCTTTCATCAAATCTGTTCTAACATCAAGCCTGGACGGGTTTAAGCTCCCGCCCTTCTACATTATTCTTTTTCTCGCTAAATTCTCCACAAGACTTTTCCTGCAAGTTCTAGGAAGTTTCCCTCCAGGACTTTTTTCCTTCCAAGACTTTATTCCTGCAAGTTCCATGACCTAAGCTACAAGTTCCAGGGCCTAAGTCCAGGACTTTTTCTGCAAGTTCATTCAAGATTCATCTCCCAACTTATCAAAAAGGGCAGGATGATTCTCTTTTAGTGGTATAAGGAACTTTTTGTCTAATTTTGCATTATAAAGGGTTTTCACTTGTGAGAGCTGGTCAGTCGTTAGGTTTTTGGCTCCTCTGAGGTCAGCCCCTTCAAGATCAGCCCCTTCAAGATCAGCTCTTTCAAGATCAGCTTCTTGAATGTGAGATAACTGAAGATTCGCTTCTCTAAGATTCGCCCCTACAAGTTTGGCACCTATAAGCTTAGCAGCAACAAACTTAGCACCTGTAAGATCAGCTCCATTAAGATTTGCTTCTGTAAAATTAGTAAATAAAAGGAATGCATCTTGAAGGTTAGCCCCTGAAAAATTAGCCTCGGTAAAGTTAGCAGACATGAGTATAGCTTCACAAAGGTAAGTATTACTAAAGTTTGCTCGTTTAAAATAGCCACCTAAAAGGCTAGCTTTTCGCAGATAGCTTTTTTCCAAGTTTAAACTGCCTGGTTCTCTATTCCTAAAGAATTTATCTTGACCTCTACTAAGTTCAGATTCAATTACATTAGTTATATCTCCTCCTTTACGAAACACTTTTAAACTTTTATATAAAAGTATGTACTTCTGTAAGTGAAATTGCTCTTGAATTAATCTATTGGGTTTGTTTTCAGTAGTAGAATACTTGCGTCTTCTAAGCACATCAAGAATCGCTTCAATATCATTAGATAACTCATTTTGACTCTTAGCATCTTTTATATTCTTACCTTCAACACTCGAATTCTTTCTAACATAAGCAGTTAAAGTTTCCATAATAGCCCAGTAATCGTTATCCGATACATCTAGGATTCTTCCCAGAGCGTATATTCCACCTATCCTAATCTCTATTGCTGGATTTCCCAATTGATCAGTAGTTCCTAATTGATCTATAGCCCGAGTAAAACGTTCTGTAATTTGACCTTCCTGAGCAATCTTAATATTTCTCCAAGCGAAATAAATTCCAACCCCAACAGCAATACCACCTAATATTTGAGCTGATGTAGCAAAAAATTGGATCGAAGTTGTACGGTATTGATTAATTAAATTAGCTTTTTCTGTTGTATTAGTTATTCCATATTGAGATATCTGGTTTACAGGATATGTGAATACTAAGTAGTAATAAAAGAATAAGATAATAAGTATAAGAATAATAACAAAAAGAATAGGAATGCGTATCAATAATTTATGTTCTCTTGCTTTCTCATAAGGTTTTCTTAATACCATACTCTCTTTCCCATACTATGAAATGTTAAACCATTTTCTATTAATAGTAAGTTAAATAAATATTTTTATTCACACACAAAAGACTATAAATAAAGAAAACAGCTTTTTGTCCGACTCAGCCAATATACGGACAACTTTAATATAATTGGATTTTTTTAAATCAACTAGTTTCATTATTAATCCCCCAATTTACAAGATATTTAACCCTTTTGTTATATATAGCATGAGGTATTGAACATGTTTTATGTTACCTGATAAAAACTTGCTTTAATTACCTGATGCCTCAGTAAAAATGGTATTATCGGTAAATTCGTGCTCAAATGCCTGCAATCTTGACCAATTTTTTCTCTTAAGTTTCTGCAATCCGGCAGCAGTTTTTCGCTCACCAGCTTTTTCGCTTATAAGTAAGAATAAACCAAAAATAGATCTGCTATCAGACCGACATATAAAGGGGGACTTTATGGAGGCATTTGTGGGTACAAGCGGCTGGTATTATGATTGGAACAAAAAGAAGAACCTTGACTGGTTTATCCAGAATTCCGGGCTGAACAGTGTTGAACTTAATGCCAGTTATTACAGGTTTCCCTCGCCTGAGCAGATTGAAGGCTGGAACAGGAAGGGGACTGAACTCCGATGGAGCATAAAAGTGCACAGGTCTATAACCCACTGGCGACAACTCAGTGAAAGTTCCCTGGAAACTCTGGGAAATTTCCTTGAGCTTTTCCAGCCCATGGACCATCTCATTGATTTTTACTTATTTCAGGTGCCTCCAAAGTTTGACGATGTCGAAAGGGCACTCAGGTTTGCAGAAGCCGCAAAACTTGGGAAACGGTTTGCCCTGGAGATCAGGAATAAAGCCCTTCTGGGAAATGATGAGGCGTGTGAAGAGCTAATGAGGAAAGTGACCCTGGTGTCCGTAGACTCGCCGGACTACAAAAACCGCATCTTCCCCGGAAAAACCGTGTATATGAGAATGCACGGAAGAGAAGGCTGGTACAGTTACGATTATTCTCAGGCGGAAATTAGCGAAACTATCAGGGAAATCCGTGAATTCGGGCCTGAGAAGGCCTACATTTATTTCAACAACGACCATAATATGCTGGATAATGCAAGAAAGGCATTGAGAGTTTTTTCAGGTTTGTAAACCTGGAATAATTTCCTTTATTTTAAAAAAACTGCCTTTTCCTGAAAGAACGGATATCAATCAATGGCGTTAGTTCTCACTTTTTCATGTTAACTTAAAAAGTTCGGTTTCATTTGTTAACCTTTATTATGAATAAATTATTATATTAAGAGGTATATTCAAAGTTTAGTATGGAGATTCTGAGGAGTTAACAATCAGGTGCTTCAAAATCAAAAACGAATTTTTGAGAACCCAACCCACAAAAAAGAAACCATTTACCCAGAATTCCCTATATATATAAAAAAGAAGTGAAATATATGTTCTGGAGTAAGGACTATATTGTAGAAAGGCTGAGCAAAATCCCTAGAACCCTGGAAGACATTTCAATAGAAGTTTTTGAAGGTGTACCCCCCACAAATGATTTTTTACAAAAAGCTGGCCTTTCAAGCGAGAACTGTACAGATGCATCCTGCGTCTGCAAAGACTCCCACATAAATGTGAGTATAGAACAGGCAGGTATGGAAAAAGAACTAATGTACCCTTATGTAGATGATTCCGTTTCGAATGAATTTGCGGTTCAGTCAACTCAGTACCAGTTTATGGTACCTTATGAAATCCTTGACGATAACATAAGGAAAGAATACAGGATATTCCAGCCCGAGGAACTGAAAGCAAAGTTTCCTGTAGCTTATAAACAGCTAATAGAAATCAAACAGCAGTCAATGGAAATTAAACAACAGTCTGAGGCCAAAACACAGGAACTCATTTCGGCTGATTACCGTTTCGAAAATGAAAGTTTCCTGCGGTATATAAACACACCTAAAATCATCATTACCAGCAACTCTCGCCTTCAGGCCTCATATGATCCGACAGGAAAGCATGTTTTTGCAAATGGAGTAGGTGTTGTTCTCGGAGATCCCACACTCTATCTTTATGTTACGGCTGTACTCAACTCTTCAATAGCAAAGGCTTTTCCTGAGGTATGGAGACGCAAAGAGGTACAGAGCAGAGGCAAACTTAATTCACAAATGCTGAAAAGGTTCCCAATCGCGTTCCCTAAAAAAGAGGGTACTGAGAATGTTATAAGCACAATCTCCCGTTACCTGATTTACCTGAACAGGCAAAAACAGATGGCAAAAACTTACGCGATATCCGGTTATCAGGAGCTCATTGACTTCTACAAGAGAATTTCGGATCTTCTGATTCTGGACACATATATTACAAACGATCTTGACCCGAGGCTTCTTGACGTCCTTGCAGAAAACATCACAGCATCCGATGGAGGATTTGAATACAGCGACGATATAACTCTCCTGATCGGACTGCAGGAAATAAAGAAGAACATTCTGAATTCTCCGGACTTTGGCAATTGCAGGTTCAGTAACGAGTTCACAAACATTCTCGCAACTCTGAAAAACAACACTGTCTGGTAAAAGAAAAAACTCAGCCAGTTCTGCGTTATTTTCCTTTCCAGATATTTTAACTTTTTATTTTCCGGACTTTTGACTTTCTTATTTTCCAGATGTCTCGGCTTTTTATTTTCGGTACAGTCTGAATTCTCTTTTTCGAATATCCGACTTTCAGTAAGCTTCTAATTCTAAGCCAATTCGAGAGCCTTTCAAGAGTGAAAACAACTTGGTTATCTAAATAATATAAGCTATGAACTTTAGATTAAGCGTAATTTCATTATGAAAACTTAAATTTTACAATAGGATAAAATATATTTAGAAATTAACACTAGTAAAAAGTGTTTCATGATAGTGCTTTTTAAGCTTGCTATATATTTCTTAATTTTTTGTGACTCTTCGCTGTTTCGAGTGGGTAACTTATGTTTAGTTCCTAAATGTTAAAGTAACATATATAATATATCATAACAGTTGTTGTTGAAAATCATGTCCAAGCTTGATGTTTTCATATTTGATCTGAATACTTTTAACCAAGAAATTATTTTCAACCAATATAAAACAGCGAAGAGCCTTTTTTGCTTCGTTTTCATCTGTCACCATCCAGCCACCAGCCTAAAGATGTCTGATGAGTAAAAGGATTCAAGAGGTATAAAATCTTCAATTTAGAAAAATAAGGAATAAAAAGATGTAAAATGTACAATTAAAGATAAATGATCCTTTAAAGTGAGAATTATCAATCAATTTATTTTTATTTTGATGGAAAAGCGACAAAATTATATATAAATTAATAAATAATATTTATAAATCCTTAGATAACTTTTGTTTTCAGGATCCAGTTAATTCTACAGTTTAGAGTTTGAGTGGGGAAGTAATAAATGTTAGTAAATAAAGCAATCATTTCGTTAGTGGCCACTATATTTTTTATGATTTCTATTTGTGGTTCTGCATCTGCAAAGGAACTTAGTGTTACGAATAATTCAGATTCAACTTTTTTACAGAATCAATCTATAGATGATCAATTCCTTACCGTGAGAAATAATTCAGATACAAACGCTATGCAAATGAGTGCTGTCAATAATTACTCAAGCCCAAGTATTCCTGCTATATACGGTGATAGGATAGTATGGCAGAGTTTCCGCAATGCAGACCGGAGTAAAGATATCTACGTATATAATATCAATAATTCCACTAACAATCGAATAACCGCCAGTGGATCAGCAGACTATCCTGCAATTTACGGGGATAAAATCGTGTGGAAGGATAGTCGCAGCAAGGACTCGGATATTTACATGTATAATCTTTCTACCCAGTCAGAAACACAAATTACAACCAGTGGATCAGCAGATTCTCCTGCAATTTACGAGGATAAAATCGTGTGGAAGGATAATCGCAAAGGATGGAATCACTCTGATATTTACATATACAATTTGTCCACCTCCGTAGAAACTCAAATTACCGCCAGTGGATCAGCAGACTATCCTACAATTTACGGGGATAAAATTGTGTGGGTGGATAATCGCAATGGGTGGAATCAATCTGACGTCTATATGTACAATTTGTCCACCTCCGTAGAAACCCAAATTACAACCAGTGGATCAGCAAATTCTCCTGCAATTTACGGGGATAAAATTGTGTGGGTGGATAATCGCAATGGGTGGAATCAATCTGACGTTTATATGTACAATTTGCCCACCTTCGTGGAAACTCAAATTACAACCAGTGGATCATCACACTCTCCTGCAATTTACGGGGATAAAATCGTGTGGGAAGATAGTCGCAACGGATGGAATCACTCTGAGATTTGTATGTACAATTTATCCACCTTCGTGGAAACTCAAATTACAACCAGTGGATCATCACACTCTCCTGCAATTTACGGGGATAAAGTCGTGTGGGAAGATAGCCGCAACGGATGGAATCACTCTGAGATTTACATGTATAATATATCAATTTCCAAAGAAATTCTGGTCAATACCAGTGAGCTCTCGCCTAATGTTCTCGGAAAGAATGGGACCGGTGACATATATGTGTACACAAGTCTAAAATGGAATCCTGACTCAGTTTCATCAACAAATGCAACGTTTTCGATATTTGGACCCGGTGAGATATATATGGGAAACGGATCATACTGGGCTAGATTAAATGTACCTAAAGGCACATACACGATAAGTTACGAGCCAGTTAGTGGATATGATACACCTACTTCTGAAACAAAAATCCTAAAAGAAGGAGATTCAATTAAATTCTCTGGAGACTATCTACCAAAAAAGAGAGTTGGAGGAAGACTTGATTTTGGAGATGGGTATATTCTAATAATAAAGCAAATAGATTCTGAAATGAAAGAAGTATCATTGGAATTAAAGTTAGACGAGCGCAAAGTTGCTGAAGCGAGAGTAAGAGAACACGAGACTGTTTCTTTAAATAAAAGAAGCTATTCAGTAAGTAAAAGTCATAAATCTCATCCAAAAGGAATGACTATCAAGAAAATATCTATAGATGAAGATGGGAATTATATAGATATTTCTTTTTCATCTCCAATGGGGGGATGGGGATCATCTCCAATGGGGAGATGGGGAGGGCTGCTGAACCCATCTACATATTTGATAGTTCATTCGATTCCAAAAGGAGCAAGTATATATTTAGATAATAAATATGTAGGGAAAACCTCAAGGTCGCTTCCAATCGAGGATCTGAGAATATATTCGATTCGCTTGGAGCTTAACGGATACAAAAGCTGGGAAGGTCAGCGTAAATTTGATAGATTTGATCAACAAGAAATACAACCAGTCCTGAGCAGATAAATTAGCTTTGGCAATCAGTTTTCTAAAAATCTAATCTTATATTGACTTCAGAATAACAGGGAAGGAAGTAGCATTTTAGGAATTCTAACTTTTATTACTACGGGAGCGCATAGGGTCACGAATACCCCGTCCTTTACAAGCTGTCCGACAATTATTGGTAGTAATAAAAAAGTGCTAAAAATAAAGCAAATAAGACCTTTAAATCAAAAAAGAAGGAATTCTTTTATTACCAAGAGTAATTGTCGGACAGTCTCTTTAGGGTGGGGTGGCCGCCCGCAATTTGATTATTTATTCTGTGGATAGCTGATTCTGCGAAAGAACAAACGAATACAGAAATAGAATTTACGAGAACATGAAACGAATACAGGAATAGAATTTGTGAGAACATGAGAATTCAAAAAATTTACAGCAAAATATCGACAAATTGCTTGTTTACTTCTCTTATACTTTCTGGAGTTGTCTTTTTAATCTATTTATTTTTTACAACAAAAGTGGAAATCTTTCATTTTTATTATCATAATCAATTTTATTATGACAAGATACTTGGTTCAGTAGGATCAAGTATTATATTAGGATATGAATTTTTTTTGATTAATTATTTTTATTCTAATGTACATAAAATATTTGATAAACTTAAACCGTTGTTTCAAGGTAAGCAATACTTAATGTTTTCATACTTTTTAAATAAAAAGTTGCGCAAATCTTGGTTATATTACTTGACAATAGTTGTCATTCTCTCTCCTTTTGTAATACTAAAATTAAGTGAATTATTGGAATATATATTATTTAATGGGACAAAGAAACCTCCTTACTATTATTTCTATGAACCCACACCTTGGTCACTACTATTTGATATATTCAGAGATATCGTTCTGTACTTAATTCTTTTCTTAATAGCAGTAATTATCTGGATAATGATCGAAGTAGTCATTATTATAAATGAACTGAGGAGAAGATACTCAATAAATATCAATGTATTTGATATTGATGAAGCAGGAGGACTTAAATCCCTGAGATATTTTGTTCTATTGATCGTGAGCAGTTATTTCATAATTATAACATTGGCTATGGCCATAAATATATCACCAACTGCGATCATATTTATTTCCATATCACCTAGTTCAATAATTACAATTGAGTTAATTATACTGAGTTTGATGCTCCTTGTAGGTGTAATTCTTTTTATAATAACATATCAAACAATCGAAAACTTAATTGACAAAGGTGTAAAGTCAGAGCTCAAAAAAATAAATGAAATGTATAAGGAAACCTATGACAAAATAATTGAAATTAGTTCTAACAAAAAGGATAATAATAATGAAAAAGAGCTGAACGAATCAAAAATGATTCTAGATATTCTTGAGAAAAAAGAAAGAAAAATAAAAGAGATATACCATAAAAGACTTGATTTCAAAGCAATCTTTACTTTTATCACGACACTTTTACTACCAATAATTACAAAATTACTACCAATAATCACACAATCAAAAAAATAATTTTATGTTGATGATAAATTGTCTACGTTGTGTATCATAATTAAGTTGCCATGACACTAGTATAGGTAATATTTTGTTTGGCCCTTTGTCATTTCCTTATGGAAATGATGATTTTCAATTCAAGACTGCATTGGTTTTTATGAGAATATTATGAGGGCATCCACACAAAACAACGAAGAGCCAAAAGTAATTCTCAGAATCCGATCAGATTGATCCTGTCAGGCCTCCGTGGAATCGAAAACAAATTCCGCATAAACTGGATAGTGATCCGAAACAGCATCCGTTTCTTCTGAAGTCAGGTTATATTCAAGGTCATATTTGGCACATACGATAACCGGAATTCCTGATAGAACATGAATTCCTGATAGACTAAAATTCCTGATAGACCAGAATTCCTGATAGACTAAAATTCCTGATAGACCAGCTTAACCTGTCAAGATATTGTTTTAGTCGTTATCTGTTACAAATTTTAATGCATATGTGAATTAGGACAACTCTAATAAAATATGTTGCTGAGCAAGCCTATTTAATATAGGAGCATTTCAAAATATTTAGAATTGACATAATTAGATTTCCAGAAAGATGTTTATATTTTCAGATAAACATTATTATACTGCTTTTTGTTCAGGAGGGGTGAAATATGACTGATTTCAAGAAAGCCTCAGGAAAAGAAGAGATTTCTGATGAAAGTACCTCTATCAAAGCTAAAGATAAAAATCCAGAGAATGAAATGGAAAAGGGAACAGAAAAAGAAATAGAAATAAAAACTAAAAACCACAGAACTCTGCTTGAAAGGTACGAACAGCGTCTGAAAGATCTTGATCCGGAGCTAATCACCCCTGAAGATGAGATTGCCCTAAAAGAAGCTTTTATACATGCAAAAGAGACTTTTGAGCCAGAAGAGCTGGTAAGCTGGTTCACAGTTAAAGCCGAGCCTTTTTACAGATCCGTATCCTGGAAAGTGCTCCTTCCCCTCTATGAAGAAATGCTTGGTATTGTGGAAAAAAAGCCTGGGTCTGAAAGTCCGGAAACCGCTTCTGTACTGAACGGACTTGCAGGGATCTACCGCTATATGGGAAATTATGACGAAGCTCTGAAGCTTTTTTCAAGAGCCTTAAAAATTCGTGAAAATCTCCCAGACCAGCCCAGGCCTGAAACCGGGAATACGCTCGGTGAGCTTGGAATTCTTTATACTCTTATGGACCGGCGCGAAGAAGCTCTTTCGTTCTATACCCGGGCACTGGAAATCCAGAAAAAATTCCTGAGCCCGAAAAATCTAGGCGCTGTAAGAACCCTGAACAGGACGGCCTTTTTCTATAAGGGGCTGGAAAAAACCGAGAAGGCTGAAGAATGCTTCAGGCAGGCTCTCAAATTTCTGGAACAGCTTCAGGATAAGGAACCTGACAACCGTGTGGTTATGGGATACAGAGCCGGAACCCTTAACAACCTGGGTGTTCTGCTCTCGGAAATGGGCAAACTTGACGAAGCTGAGGACAGATACGGTCAGGCTTTAGAGCTTCAGGAAAAGGTTTACGGCCCTGAACACCCGCAGGTGGCTCAGACTCTAAACAATCTTGCCCTGCTCTATTTCCAGACCACAAGGTATGAGAAAGCCATGATTCTTTATACACGGTCCCTGGAAATTATGGAAAAATTCGGAAAAACCGAACATACAGGCTTTGCTACTACCCTGAACAACCTGGCAGGCGTATACGTCCAGAAAGGCCGCAATGAAAAAGCCCTGGAACTCTACACAAGAGCCCTTGAAATCCGGGAGCGTATCCTTGGCCCTGACGATCCTGATGTTGCCAAGACCCTGAATAACATGGGAGAACTCTACAGGATCCTTGGCCAGCACAAAAAAGCCCTTCCTCTCTACACCCGCGCCCTCAAGATCTATGAAACAACTCTCGGCCCGACACATCCCGATGTAGGCACAACCCTGAATAACCTTGCAGGCCTCCACGAAAGCATGGGTGAATATGAAACCGCAATCAACCTCTACGAAAAAGCCCTCGATATTATTGAAAAGGAATACGGACCCGACCACCCATATTTCAAGATCACACGGAATAACTTAATTGGCCTTTATGAGAAAATGGAGAGAAGCTGGCGGAAATAAAAATTAATCATTTTATCTCGATTTAAATCATTTTATCTCGATTTATAAGTCTCAATTTTTTAGAGGCAGAATAAGAGGGTCTAAAATTAGCTTTAAAATCTCTAATCTAATTTGATACTCACATCTTTAAAAGTATCTCCCAAATGAATTCTTATCTCCAACCTTATTACGTCGGGAGCGCAGAGGGGTCATTTCATCCCCAATCTAAACAGGCTGTCCGACAATTACTTTCAGTAATAAAAGAATTCCCTCTTTTTTGATTTAAAGGTGTTATTTGCTTTCTTTTGGTTTAGGTTTTCCGAACATAGAGGTGCTGTGGATATTATACAGTATCGTTGCGTTTTTTCTTATTACCTGGTTTTTTCTCATTACCTGTATCCTGCGAGTTTATTGTCAGAGGATAGATTCGAATCTCTGTCCACCTTTTTCTAACTATTAATGCGCAAAAATCAACTCATGGTATACTATACATAACTATAGTTAGAAACACGACAAGTAATTATATATATTTATTTATATATATTACAAGTATGGAATTCAAGGGTATAGAAGCAAATATGGAATTAAAATTCAATTTTTGGTTATAATTATATGACCTTGAAAAATTTTACTAATAAAACAAATAACTGAGCAGCTTCCACGAGATGGGGGTTTGAGTTTCCTATTTATTCGTATCGCAGCAGGGATTCGAGGTAAGATTACCAATTGAGTAAAGGAGAGTACAGGCAAGAACCCTCTGAAGACGTTCAGGCTTTGTAAACGTATTTCCCCGTTTATCACGCGGGTAATATTGGTAGTGAACTGGGCTGGATCGAAGGGAATTCAAGAAGGTGGCTGTGAAGTTCGACTATCACAATAATCACTGGCACAGCCGGTGTCATGAGCTATTGCTCAAACACGTCCAGATGACTTTAAAAAGTTTGACAGACCTTGATATTCAATACAAAGAATAATGCAAGGAATCAAACTATGGCAAACATAATAGAAGAATTGCTGGACGTCTTGATGGTCCCGTCCGACAAGAAAATCGACCTGAAGAAGGACTATGACCCCGGATTTACCGGCAAATGGATGAAGAAAGAAGAGGCTGAAAAGACCCTGTCCGAAGGCATCCAGATACTGTCCGAGATGCAAGACAAGCTCTGGGCCCAGAACCAGTATGCTGTGCTCATAATCCTTCAGGCCCTCGATGCAGCCGGCAAAGACGGCACTATCAAGCACGTCATGTCAGGTGTCAACCCGCAGGGGGTTGATGTCCACAGTTTCAAGGTACCTTCCAGTGAGGAACTGGACCACGATTATCTATGGCGCAACTTCAAGGCCCTGCCCTCTCGCGGCCGCATCGGGATTTTCAACCGTTCCTACTATGAAGAAGTCCTGGTCGTGCGCGTACATCCTGAGTTCCTCGCCAACCAGCAACTACCCCCTGATCTGAAAGACGAGCATATATGGAGTCGACGCTTTGAGGAGATCAACAACTTTGAGAAGTATCTGGTCGAGAACGGCATCATTGTCGTCAAGTTCTTCCTGTACGTGTCCAAGGATGTTCAGAAAGAGCGTTTCCTGGAGCGGACGCTGATGCCGGAAAAGAACTGGAAATTCTCCGCAGCCGACATAAAAGAGCGCGCATTTTGGGACGATTATATCGCCGCCTACGAAGACATGTTCAACCATACAAGTACTGAGTGGGCGCCCTGGTACATCGTGCCTGCCGATCACAAGTGGTTCACGCGGCTGGCCGTGGGAGCCGTTCTCTACAACACGATGAAGAACCTCAACCTAGACTATCCTACCGTTAGCGAGGAGCAGAAACAAGCTTTACTTGTGGCTACGAAGGAACTCGAAAGAGAGGACGGTGGCGTGAAAGATAAAGCCGTCTTAAAGGCCGAAGCGAAGGCAGCTGCCGATAATGAAGTTACAGCTGCGAACAGTACGGTAACCGAGGACGAAGTTAAGAAGAGAGGAAAAAAGGAAGGCAAGAAAAAAGGCAAGAAGAAAAGGTAAGGCCACGTCGGAAAGCCGGGTTACTCGCACCAGAAAGCATCAAAGTCCCCTCACTTTTTGAACTCAAGGAGAGGAAACATGTCACACCAATCCGATCAAACCACATCACAGGGCTCAGTCCAAACGGTGTCAGATGTAAAATGGTACGCGATTACGCCGGCCGAAGTCGCAAGCCATCTCCAGGTCGATCCGGCCAGAGGCTTGAGTAAGACTGAAGTGCAACAGCGCTTGCAGCAGTATGGTCCGAACAAACTGGCGGATAAGAAAAAAGAGCCGGGATGGCAGGCTTTTCTGCGCCAGTATCGGGACCTCATGCAGATTATCCTGCTGGTGGCTGCGGCTGTCAATCATCTTTTCACTGGAAAATGGGTAACCACGCTGGTGCTGGTGGGCCTGACCGTCTTCAACGCGGTTCTGGGCCTGCGCGGGGAGGCAAAAGCCGAAGCCAGCCTGGCGGCATTAGCTGGGACAATGAAGAACATTGTCCGTGTGCGCCGGGAAGGCGAGGTAAAAGAAATCGAGGCCGAAGGACTGGTGCCCGGCGATATTGTGTTGATGGAGGCTGGCAATGTGGTTCCTGCCGATGGACGTCTGTTCGTGGCGGCCACGATGGAGATTGAGGAGGCCGCCCTCACGGGTGAGAGCGTCGCCACGCTAAAGGACACCGCTGTCATTACCAGTCCTGAGATTCCCCTGGGCGACCGCGTGAACATGGCATTCATAAATACTTCAGTCACTCGCGGCCGTGGAGAGATGATCGTCACAACCACCGGTATGGGCACCGAGATGGGGCATATCGCTGACCTGCTCAACAAGACCGAGGCGGACAAAACACCCTTACAGAAGCAGCTCGATCGACTAACGATGATTATTGCGGCTTTGGCGGGCCTCGCCTTCATCCTGATGGTTATTCTGGGACTGCGCAGCGGACAGGCCGGTACCGGTGGCAATCGCGCTGGGATTTGACAAGCCAGCCCCGGATCTTATGGAGAAAAAGCCTCGACCACTGAAACAACCAATCCTGTCCCCATCACAATGGATTCGCATCGCTTTCATCGGGATCCTGACGGCGATTGCCACAGTCTATCTGGAAACAACCTACGAGACGGCAGGCGCGGTCACGGCGGCCACCATTGGCTTTGTTGCCTTTTCTCTCCTCAGCATTGTTATGGGCCTCAGCGTGCGCAGAGAAACAGCCACCGCTTTCAACCTGGACATTTTGCATGATTGAAACCAGCTATACCTCTTGGATTGGCGTTGTTGGTGACAATCCTGGCGACTGAGCTTCGCCTCCTGCAGCGAATCCTGGGCCTGACCTCGTTGAACAATAACCAGTGGCTGATCTGTATCATCGTTGCCATTGCCTTGCTGCTTGTCGACGAGGTTATCAAGGTTTTCCTGCGCAGCCGTCACAGCACCAGCCAAGGCACAGGCAGCAACTCCTGAAACCATTCATGATACGCCTGCAAACCGGGGTATATCAAAGAATTTAATTGAAGTGTGAGAATGAAAAACAGTTTCATCAATGATATCCGGTGTTCTATTTTTATTTCAGTCGAATACCCCGTCGCTTGCAGTGGGATACAACAGCGAAACTTTGATTAAGTTGATATCATAGTTGATATTGTAATACTGAGGTAAATATAATTATACTTTAATGGGGAAACAAGGGGCCAAACCAGAATTCACTGATGTTTACTTTCCTAACCCTGTAAACTTTATGGTATTACCGGAAAGGGAATTCTTGTAAGCAACGGCACATACCAGATCAGTAACATGAGCAGGAATAGACAACATATGGACACCGAAAAATTCAGTCATTACCCATTTCTCTTACTGACATCCAAAAATTATTTTCGTTATTAACTGAACAAAATGTTCAAACTTTTAAGGCTAAAATGGAAGAAAATTGAACTTTGCTTCCCAGCATGAAATCACTGGCATTGATATTATCCAGTGTGAAAATATCGCTTTTCGAATTGATTTCTGCAAAAGCCGACTGCTAAGCGGGTGAAAATGAAAGCGAGTTTAAAAAAATGTGAACAATAGAGGTTCCGGGTAAAATCCGCTTTTCAATACTTCCCCATCATCTTCGCAATCGCCCTGTGTATCCCATGTATACTGAACCCGCTTCCGAGATACATCATCGGGCAGTGTTCGGTCATGCATTCGAGACCTTCTGCCTTGCAGGTGTCAACAGCTTTTTCGGTTTCGGTTCTCCAGTGGAGCCAGATTTTAGTTATGCCTTTCTCCTTCAGGGCAGGGATAAAGTTTCCAGGGTCGGTTATTGTGACGCCCAGTACGGCGCGATCAAGGCCGGTTGGAAGTTCGGAGACTGTTCTTAAAGAGCCGGATTCCGGCTTGTCGGAAAGGTCGATGACATAGACATCTTTGCCCCGATTTTTAAGTTCGGATATGGCCCACTTCATTGCAGGTTTTGTATGGTCAGTGACAAATGCATAGGTTTTTGCGTTCCAGAAGTTTTCCCTTTCGGATGTCGTTGGTTCCATCTTGAGTTCCCCTGATTAGATTCTAAATTAAGTATATCTTCTGTTTCATATAAAAACCACAACGCAGTTTTCAGCCAGCTTCCGGCCAGTACAGAAAGAGTTTCTGAAACGTAGAGCTTCTGAAATGTAGAGTTTCTGAAATGTCAGGCCGGATAACATATGAGTGGTATAAAGAATTACAAAAAGATTGAAAAGACTAAAAATATAGAAAGGGCAGCAGATCCGGATAGGATTCTGCTTATTTTTGCTTTTTTATCCTGCTTACTGTCCCTGAAGCTTCTGTCCTGCCGCCTGAAGTGCTCCGCCGAGTGCCTTTGCAAGTTCACAGTTCTGGGAACACTTTGAAGGACAGTTACAGTACTTAGGAGCGTTTTCTGCCATCCATTGCCCCAGAAAACCGAAGGCTTTGAGCTGATCTTCATTTGCAGTCTGTACGAAGTTGTTTATATCCTGTAATTCCATGATTTATCACCAAGATCAGGAATGTTGTGTATATTTATATACTTAAGCGTCATAATTATGTACATAATTTTGATTGTATAGAAAAATGACCTTAAATTAACAAACTTTGTTAATCCCTTCAATTATCAGCTTTAAATAAGCACGGTCAATAAACTCTTCACAGTCAATAAACCTTCACGGTCAATAAATCCTTCAGTCTCAGTCTTAATAACCTTTAATGAAGCCTTTAATTACCAGTATTCTTAGTTACGTTAATTGTTGGTATTGTTGGTCCTGATTACAACAAACTTTAACTAAAATAATTTTAATTTCCTATAAAATAAAGTTTTAAAAAGTTTCCGAGGTAAATAAAAAATGGAGATGGCTAATGAAAATTCCGAGACTTATTACCGGGAGGAACTTCACTCAATTAAGGAAGAAGTAACATCCTTGCGGAACGAGTTCTCACGGTTTTTGCAGAAAGCAAACCAGCAGCATATTGAAGAAATGATTGGGGAGATGAGAAAGAGCTTCATGAAGCCCATGGTAGACTATCTCTGTGAGGACGCAAGCAAGAGAATGCATACCCGAATGACAACAGACTGCGGGATGCGGGATTTTTGTGAAAAGGCTTTTCGTGAGCTTTTGCATGAAACCGCAGGGCTTGTTGGAAGAGGCAGGATCGAAGCTGAAACCATAAAGCTGTACCGGGACAAGATGGAAGAATTAAAAACGGAATCTAAAAACTCAAATTGCAGCAGGTGTTTTTCGGAAGCTACGAATCTTTTTGAAAAGCAGGTTAAACTTATGCACTCGCTCCAGATTTATGAGGAAAAGGACGAAGAGGATAAAAAAATCGACATCAGCGAAATTGAGCCTGAAAAACTGGTCACTGAGGTCTGCGAGCCGATAGCAAACCGACAGCGCCTCTTGATGCTCAAAGCGCTTTCAGGGGAAAGCAAAACGTTTTCCGAACTTTCCAAACTTACAGGCCTGCGCGGCGGAAATCTGCTTTTTCACCTTCAGAAACTCCTTGAAACAGGAATGATTTTACAGCGAAATGAACGGGGAGACTATATTATTACCAGGAAAGGTTACTCCACCCTGCAAGGGCTTTCCAGAATCTATTCTGAAATTGAGAATGAATAAAAACAAAAATCTATTCTGAAATTGAGAATGAATAAAAACAAAAATCTATTCTGAAATTGAGATGAATAAAAACAAAAATCTATTCTGAAATTGAGATGAATAACAACAAAAGCAGTATTAGTGAAAAAGCAATTGCGGGGAAAATGCAATCAATGAAAAAGCGATAACAGGAAAAAAACAATAAGAAAACGGTATAAAGATAAGAATAACCAATAAAATGATAAAAAGCCATAAAATTGGCTTGAATCAAACAAATTATTTCAACCATCACTTTAGCCGTCATTTCCTATTGCGTTAACCGGGCAGGCTTCTAAAGCTTCTTCACAAAGTTCTTTTTCTTCATCATTTTCAGGCTGCTTATATACATAAGCATTGGATTCGTCGTCATTCATCTTGAAGTTTTCAGGTGCAGTATCCACACAGAGATTACAGGCTATACAGTTGTAGTCACAATAATAAGGTCCTGGAATATTTTCAACAACTTTATCTGAACTATCGGCTATACTTCACTCCCCCATTGTGTTTATTTCACAATAAGAGTAATTAAGAGGATTTTTATATATAATTTAACGTTCAAAAATGACTTTTTCAGTGAATTAAGTTCCTTGATAAGCTATGCAGTCCTGTACATCTTAATGTATCTAGAAAAAAAGCTGGTTTGGTAACTAGCTGGTTTAATAACTATTCGTGTATCTTTTTTAATAATTTCACTGCTGAGACATACTTTTCAAAACCGAAGAATAGCCTGTGTTGAGGTTCTGGGAAATTTATTTAATTCTATCCACCTTTTTATTAAATGGAAAGCATAAAATTGCTTTAGATCCATACCATGAGGGAGAGGGTACCATCGTTACGAAAGAAGAAGTTATCGAAGTTCTAAAGACCTGCTATGATCCTGAAATTCCGATAAACATTATTGACCTTGGACTTGTTTATGGGGTAGAGGTAAAAGAGGATCGGGTCCATATCAAAATGACTCTAACTATGCCTGGCTGTCCTATGGGAGAGCTTATTATAGAGAATGTGAAGCGAAAGGTTGAGGCAATAGAAGAGGTAAAAGAAGCAAAGATCGAGCTTGTTTGGGACCCACCGTGGACTCCTGACAGAATTTCGAAAGAAGCAATGAAGCGGATTACAGAATAATTAAGGAATTATTAAGGAATTATTAAGGAATTATTAAGGAATAATTAAGGAATAATCAAGGAATAATCAAGGAATAATCAAGGAATAATCAAGGAATAATTAAGGAATAATTAAGGAATAAAAATGTTGTACCAGAAGTATGGGGGAAATAAATATGGGAAATCAGGGTCTTACAGACCTGCCAATGAAAGTCAAGCTGCCTGAGCCAGAAGCTGCAGATAGAAGCCATATCGAAGAACTCATTGCAAAGCGGAGGTCCGTAAGAAGATATAAAGACAAGGAACTCTCCGAGTCCGTTATTTCTCGCTTGCTCTGGGCTGCTCAGGGTGTAAGTTCTAAGGACGGTTTAAGGACTGCACCCTCTGCAGGTGCGCTTTATCCTCTTGAAATTCATGTAGTTGCCGGAGAAGATGGAAAGCTTGAACCTGGAGTTTACAGGTACATTCCTGAAGGCCATACGCTTGTCCGGGAAATTGCAGGTGATATGAGGGAGGGGCTTTCAAAAGCTGCTCTTTCCCAGCCCATGATCAGGAGCGCTCCCGTTTCATTTGTAATCTCCGCGGTTTATCCGAGGATAACAGGCAAATACGGTAGTCGAGGCCTTCGTTATGCCCATATGGAAGCAGGGCACACTGCACAGAACATATGTCTCCTTGGAGTGGAACTTGGGATAGGAACCTGTACAGTAGGAGCTTTTGAGGACGAAGAGGTAAGAAAAGTGCTGAAACTGCCAGCAAACGAAGATCCTCTCTATATTCTGCCTCTGGGTTATATTTGAGTCCTTTGCAATACCATATTTCTATGTTTCTCTAAGAGAGCCTCTTATGCTACCAATGTACTTGCAAACAGCCCAAAATTCAAAATTGAAAACCCGAAAGAAAAGAAGAAACTTATGAGAGAATAGGATTTAAAAAGAAAACAATAAAGGAATCAAGAAAGGGTTTAATACAGAGATTAAGAAATATCAGAGATTCCTTTTAGTCTCAGGGCTCATCTCAGTATTTTCTCGGGTTAGCTTGCCTTCTGAATACTGATATATCGCAAGTTCGCCTGTGGAAAACCTGACTTCCTTGATATCCTCATCGGAAATCCCTTCTATATATTTGACCAGCGCTCTCAGACTGCCCTGGTGGGCACAGATCAGTACATTTTTCCCTGCCTTTACGGCAGGCAGGATTTTCTCCTTGAAATAAGGCACTGCACGTTCGTACACGACTTTGAGACTTTCTCCTTCAGGTGGACCTGGCTGAAAGTTCCACCTCCAGGAAGCAAGTTTTTCGGCTCCGTATTTTTCTTCCATTTTCTGTTTTTTCCTGCCCTGAAGCTTACCGTAGTAGCGCTCGTTTAAATAAGGCGTGAAATAAATTGGGATAAGTTTTTTACCTAGCTTTTCAGGATACGAATACCAGTCCGTTTTCCCTGGATTTCCTTCATTCCCTGTACTCTCATGGACAACAACCCCTGTTTTCTTCTGCCCGGACAATATTAAGAAAAGTGTTTCCTGCGTCCGCACAAGGTTTGAGGCAAAAGCAAGGTCCAGTTCAAACTTTTCAAGCTCTGCTGCACACTGAAGAGCCTCTTCGATCCCTTTCCTGCTGAGAGAAATATCCACCCAGCCGGCAAGCCTTTCTTCGGGCTTTAATCCAGGTTCTCCATGCCTGACAAGTATAAGATAACCCATAAAAAGATACTCCATATAATCAGTTTCTATAGCCAGGAGCCAGTAAGTATGGCTAGAAGCCAGTAAGTATGGCTAAAAGCCAGTAGCTAAAAGCCAGTAAGTATAGTCAGAAACCAGTAAACACTATGGTTTATTACTTCTTCGGTGCAGGCCTGAACTCAAGCCGGGTATTGTAGAGAAAATGCCAGAGGTCACCTTTCTTTTCCATTCTTTCTGCGTCAATCACAGCTCCCTGCCCCTCGATCTCGAACCTGACACTCCTCTTTCCGAAAGTGACTTTTCCGAGTCTGCTTTCCATCCTGCTGTAATCAAGGGCATCAGCAAGCCGGATAAGAGCAGCCACTTTCAGGGTAAGCTCCTGAAGGTCCTCAGGCATTTTCCCAAAGTCCTTTCCTTTAAGTTTCTCAACTTTCTCTTTACCTACACTCTTTTTATGCAGGAAAGCAGTCCAGGCAACAACAGGCCTGAGTCTTTCAGGCACCTCTAAAGGCGGGTGAAGGAGTAAAATGTTTCTTCCTGCTTTGTGATGATTTTCAAAATCTGCTGCTATTCCTATATCGTGAACAAGAGCAGCTATTTCTACCAGGTTCCGCATTTTGGGGTTCAGTCCATGGATAGAATTAAGAATGTCAAATAACTCAAGAGCGTTCCTGGCCACATTATCGGCATGGCTACGTTCAATTCCATATATGTGGTAAAGGTCCTCCAGAGGTAAAGGCTCGGAAAATACTCCTTCTGCGGACTGACCAGCTTCTGAAGATTCGTTATCTGAACTCACACTGGATCCCTTTCTTATTTGTCTTTCACTAATATTATAATTATACTGATTTATACTTATTTTCTACTCATTTTCACTATATAAACAAAAAATGTTCTCAGAATAATAGTATATCCTCAGGGCGAATATTTACACTTAATCACCTTCAAATCACCTTCAAATCACCTTCAGTTTTTAACCTGGTAATAATTACAGAAGCTTGAAACTTCTTATTTCAGGTCAGAAATTCTTTTTTTTAAGGTCTTTTGTTAAGGATGCCTTCTTTTTCTCTACCCGCTCAAGAAGAGCTTTTCCAAGGTTCGAATACTCCTTTTTCACAGGTTTTTCTTTTTTCACTGTTTTTTGGGTGAAAATAGCCTCTTCTTCTTTGTTGTCAAAAAAGCCTGAAAATTGGTCAAAAAGTAGAATCGAGGCTTCAAGTAGCTTTTTCTGCCCTGAAAGGTCGTCAGGGGAGATTTTCCCTGCGCGTGTAAGAAGTTCTGCAAACTGTTCAAAGATATCGAGAAGTTTCTGGCTTTCAGCCTTCTCCCTGATTTCATCTGTCATTTTTGAGAGATATCGCTCATTTTCAAGTTTTGCTATACCGGGTCTGTCGCTGAAAAGAATGAATAATAGAGCCTGATAAAAGGGATGATAGAATTCTGGAATATGGAAGCCAATAGAGGCTTCGGATGCTTCCTTAAAATAATTGACGGCTTCTTTTAGCCCGAAAATGTAAGTAGCTTCATTTTCTGCCCTTAGCGCCCTCCAGAGAGAAGCTCTTCCAAGCGAGCGGAAAGCATACCTTCGGACATAAACGTACGGATTGTCAGTAAGCGCCTTCAGGTCTCTCCAGGCCTGGGTTTTATCCGGCACATAGAAAAAAGCAGGTCCTAAAGCCCTCGTTGCCGCCCTTTGAACAAAACTGTCACTATGATCGGAAAAACTTAACAGGTCTTTCCAGGCTTTTTCTTTATCTGGTACCTCTATATAACCTGAAGATAAAGCAAGAATTGCTCCTTTCCGGACTTCACGGTCTTCAACTGACGCAAGCCTTACAAGTTCGTTCCAGGCTGCCTGCTTATCTTCACAATAGGCAAAAGCAGAAGCAAGGAGTTCCGCTGCTCTCCTCCTTAGATGGGCTTCCTGGCTTTCAGTAAGCTTTACAAGGTCAAAAAAAACTGTAGACTTTTCCTCAACCACTGGAAATACCTCCGAAAGCAGGTCTGCAGCATCCCTTCTGGTACCTGTTTCCTCCTCCCCGGTCAGGTTAAGGAGTTCACTCCAGATATCCTGCGTTTTGCCTGTATATTGGGAGTAGGCTGTAAGCAGAGATTCTATTGCGCCTCTTCGCCTCTGGGGATCCGGATCCGAAATCAGGTTAATAAGCTTACTTACAGCCTCGTCTTTGTCGGAAAGACCAGAGCCTGACCCGGCAAACAAGTCCGTCATATCTTTTCTTCGTATGTATGCCCTGCTCTCCACTTCAAGCCCGAAATTATCAGACACAGATTTTTCAAAGAGGTTAGAGACAGGCTTTCTGTGTTCTTTTTCATTAAATTGGAAACTACCAGTTTTTTCTCCTGATATTTCTTTTTCTCCAGTTTTTTCCTTTATTCCTAAGTTTTCTTTTTCACCTGATTTCTCTATTTCACCTGATTTCTCTATTTCACCTGATTTCTCTTTTTCTCGGAATTTACTTTCTTTTTCGGGTTTGCTATTTCCTTCTGATTCATACTCTTCCCAGGGTTTCTCTAGCTCCACAGAGTCACTTTTCCACGTTCTATCCTGCTCTCTATAGTTGCGTTTTCTTATTTCTTCCCATTCCCATTCACTTATTTCAGGTATATTACATAATTCGGGATAAGCAGAAGCAAGCGTACTCACGACCTTTCGGAGCGCAGGACTATCCTTCGTTTCAGCCAAGTGTACAAGCTCGGAATATGCCTCTCTTTTGCAGGAAATGTGTGGAAAAACCTTCGTGAGAATGTTAACAGCTGTACTCTGCACGGCTTCGTCCTCACCCCCTGAGAGTTCGATGAGTTCCTCCCATAGTGAGGCTTTGATATCCAGACCTGAAAATAAGGATACAAGCGCATCAGCGGCCATTTCCCTGATATAATCATCTCTGGCTTTTGCCAGGCTCAGGAAATCAGCCCAGATCTTTTTTTTGTCTGGCATCTCAGGAAAGATAAAAACCAGGGCATCGATAGCTTGCTTTCGAATATACTCATTCTCGTCTTCTGTAAGCTTGATAATGTCATTCCAGGCCTTTTTCTTATCCGGGATATGAGAAAAAACCGGAGGTAGAGCCAGAAGGGCTTCCTTCTGAACCTCAGGGTTTCCCGATACTGCAAGTTCCAGAAGAGTCTCAAGAGTTTCATCCTTCATCTCGTCTGGCATCTGTGTGTAAATGACTCCAAGAGTCCGGGTAGCCTGCTCCCTGATCTTTTCATCCGCAGATTCACTAGCCAGTTCCAGTACTTCATTCCAGGCTTCTTCTTTTTCCTCATCAGCCAGTTCCGGGAAAAACAGGTTCAAAAGCAAAGCCGACTTCTCCCGTACATAAGAATATTCTGAGGTTCCCATCTTAAGCAGGTCTTTCCAGACCTGCCCTTTATCCGGGACTTCCTTTAGTATATAGTGAAGTGAGCTGACAATTTCCCTGTTTGCATCTTCCATGCTTGATCTGGAGTTTATCAGCCCGGCAAGGTCTTCCCATGCTTTATTTTTGTCCGGCATAAGAGAAAAAACGCTGACCAGAGCATTGGCTGCAGCTATCATTACGGACTCTACCGGATAAGCTGTCAGATTCACAAACTTATCCCATGCAAGCTTTCTATCCGGTACATTCGGAAAAACCGTTACAAGGGAATTGATGGCTTCTTCCCTGACTGCATCCTCTTCATCAGAACAAAGCCTTAACAGATCTTCAAAAGCCTGTTTTCTGTCAGGCAAAGCCTCAAAAAAAGTTCCCAGCTGCTTTGCAGCCTCTATTCTATCATCCGAAAACTGACTGAAAATCTTATTATGTATCTCTGGCTGCTCACTCAAAAATTCCCACCAACTTTGCTGTAATGCCGTCCTATCTAAATATCGAGCCCATCCCAAAACTAATTTTATCCTCAAATTAGTAAAATTTAAAAATTATTTTCGTGATCAGAAAATATATTACTTATTGCAGATCTGGGATTCAGAGAAGTCATTTTAAATTTTGGGATCAGCTCATTCTTTATTTACAATATCCCAATCTGGCAGGTTTCCTCATATAAGTATTGATTCTGGATTTTGGTTGGAAGTAAAATTTATTAAAGTAGAACCGAGAAACGCTGCCATAATAGTTCGGCTGTTGAACTCATGCCTTATTTAACCAGATCCTTAAGACCATTGACTGGTTTTGTGGCAGGCAGTTGTTGTTATTTCAATAAGTTCCATTACATTACTTATTAATTAAAGTTTCACTATAATACTTCTTTACTTATTAATTAAAGTTTCACTATAATACTTATTTAAGTATCAACTGAAGTTTTATTATTATACTTCTCTTACACTTCCTAACCTTTCAAAAAGCTTAAATACCTCTGAGTAGGAGATAGTTTCTCAATCAAAGATATATTGCATTATATTATTGTTTATTTATGCTATTACGAATTAAATATGTTAGTCCAAAATTGTTTAACTATGGACCTGTATCATGCTGAATTATAGTACTTATATAATTGTGAATTATAGTATCCGATGAGGATATAAAAATAGAAGGCTGAAATAATGCGGCAACAGGACGTAATAATTAAACAGTTGGCACAAAAAATAGTAGATTTTATCGAACCTGTTATTCCTTATCTGGTTATTGGGTCTAAAAAAGCGGCTGAAGAAGCCTGCAAAAAAGTGGGGTCTGGAGTTTGGGAGACTAAAAGAAAACTCTGGGAAAAACTGTGTTCAACAGAATGCACTGAATTAAAAGAAGCCGCCGGAGATATGATTGTTGCACCCTCGGATATGGATGTAAGGCAAGTTTTTATTCAGGAGATATTAAAATTGCTTGAAAAAAACCCTGATTTAGTTAAAGAAGTTTCGTCTTTTATGGATTACAAAACAGCACAGAAGCTAATGACCGAAGATAGTTCGGCCATGATTATAAAACAAACCTCAGAACAAGGTTCAAAACAGAGGTTGATTGATAGAATCCAAGTGTTTGACGAATTTAACAGGCTGCTTGAAGCCTTCGTAACAAGAAAGGGTATTTCTCAGGGTCCGGAGCGATACGGAATGCAAAATACCGAAAAACCTGTTACTGGTCTAGAAGTCGTAGGCGAAAAGACTCACAGCGACTTACGAATTGAGCAAATTGCAGAGATTAGACGTATCACAAAAACTGATTTTGCAAAAGCTGGTGCTGAAAAAACAGATAATGAGATTCAAGATAAGGTTCAAAAGGCAAAGGCTCTTTTAATGCTAATCTCAAGTCTGGAAAAGCCGGAAAAAGGAGGGATTATGGAAGAAGCCCTTGATTTTGCCTCCCAAATCCAATATGGAGATTTAAGGTCACAGGCCCTCTCCCTGTCTGTCCTGTACCTGGACGAGCCAAAAAAAGCCGAATCTATTGAGAAAGCCCTTGAATCTGCCTCCCATATTCAGGATGAGAACGAAAGAGCCCTTGTCTTTTCCTCACTTCTCCCTCACCTGAGAGGACCAGGCAAAGAAGAGCTTATTGAAAATATCTTTTGCTTCTCACACCATCTTCAATATGGAGACACGAAATTCCAGATACTTTCCTCGCTTGTACCGCATCTTTACGGGTTAAAAAATGAAGCTATTATTGAAAGAGCCCTTGAACTTATAGAGGTAATTTTCTCTGACTATCAAAAGGTACAGGCTCTCTCATCTCTTATCCCATATCTAAACGAACAGAAAAAAGAAGAAGTGCTGGAACAAGCCCTTCAATTAGCTTTCGGCCTTAAAGATAAAGACATGAGGCCCGAGGCTCTCTCGTATGTTCTCCCACACCTGGAAGAACCCAGAAAAGAAGAGATTCTTAAAAAAGCCCTTAATATGGCGTCCGGGATTAAATCCGAGTCCCAAAAAGCTGAGGCTCTATCCTCACTTACTCCATATCTTGACGAGCTGGAAAATTAATAAATTCTGGCTATGTAGAAGTTATGGCTATGTAGAAGTTATGGCTATGTAGAAGTTATGGCTATGTAGAAGTTATGGCTATGTAGAAAACTTTAATTAAATCAGCTGCAAGAGACTGAATTAATTATTAATATTCAGCCCACTCAGCTCAATTAATCCACTTTTTATAATCTCTTTTTATCTTGACTTTGTCAGATTAGACAGTTACTCCAATTGCTGTTAGCGATTTCACTAAGAACGATATCTTTGGCATACGAGGTCTAATGATGACGCTTTATCTTGTAATGTGACATAGTCAAGTTATAATTCACTTTTTAATTTCTTGGGATTTTACACTCATAAAAGTTTTATAAAGGTCTCTGTCGACGTTACGTTAATGTTCATCCTTAATTGTTAACTCCATTTTCCACTGCCTGCCTGGATTAATCACGGTCTTCTGGAGTTTCTTCTGCAGTTACATGAACTTTCTCACTAACAGGTAAAATAAAACGATAAAGCAAATGATCAGGAATAAATGCATCAATGCTCCAAGCATCACTTCAGAACTTATGTCGTGGTCTTTAAAATAAGGAATATTTTGTTTCAAAGTGGAGAGGAGATTGCCAATCGATTCTGCCATGTTTATACAATAATTTTTTCCCATATATAGAATTATAGTTTTAATTTCACACGACTTTCTTGGTAATACCTGATTCTGCGCCATTTCATTGAGAAACTGACCAGAGCTCAAGTCTGATTTTTAGATACTCTGAATATTACCGATCAATATAGAAAATTTAAAAAACTAAAATACAATAATTATTAATAGTATATTTGTCGGGCATCTTTCAGGCAAATAAAAAGTTAAGGAAGGGAAAGAGATGGCCAGTTATAAACATCAGTGTAAATATTGCGGTAAATTAATCGCGCGTGATTCTAATTTCTGTCCGTTCTGTACGCATGAGGACCCTCTTGGGCCTATGAGATGCCCTGTATGTAGATACCCTCTTGAAGACGGGGCAAAAGTCTGCGGGCACTGCGGTGTTTTGCTATGGATCACATGTAAAAATTGCGGAAAAGAAACATTCCTTAGGGATAAATGCAGCAATTGCGGTGCTCCTATTATCATTGTCTGCCCCAATCCAAAATGCAGGACCGAACAGTCCCCTGCGAACAAGAATTGTATCAAATGCGGTAAACCGTTGAGGTGATAATATAGGATTCAAGACATCACAACTCCAACCTTTTACAAGGAACTATGAAGACAACAGTTCAGAAGCAGGTTTCCAGTTTACTTTTTACTGTGACATCTGTGAAGACGGCTACAAAACAAGATTTATCGAATCCAAAACATATAAGAAGACAGGTCTGTTCGGCATGGTTGGAAGAGCCCTCTCTGCAGGCTCTGATCTTGTAGGCCAGTACGGTGTTGGGAATGCACTGGAAAGAGGCGTGGATATACTCAACGACCGAAAACAGGGAATGTCTCCTGAATGGCGCAAGGAGTGGGAAGATGCCTTTGAAATAGCCCAGAATGAGGCAAAAGAACATTTCTTCAGGTGTCCGAGATGCAAACACTATGTCTGTGAAGCCGACTGGAATGAGCAGGATAATCTCTGTGTAGAATGTGCGCCAAGGGAAAATGTTGAGCTGACTGCAATAAGGGCAGAACGCATGGTAGATGAAATGAGAGATAAAGCTGAAAATGCAAATGTATTTAAAGGCAATATAGAGAGAAGGCAAACTTTATGTCCGGAATGCGGCAAACCCTCAGGTGAAGGAAAATTCTGTAATAATTGCGGAGCATCTCTTACCCTCACAAAATGTCCAAATTGTGGTAACAAGGTATCTATTGGTACCAGGTTCTGCGGAGAATGTGGTACAAAGTTAAACTAACTTCTCTGATTAAACAAACATAGATCGTACACTTTTAGCTGGTTGATATTTTATCTTAGAGTACTTTGGATTAACTCTGCATCTATTATCTAAACTTATTCATGAGCAGGAAACTTACGCATGAACAGAAAATTAGTATCCTCTTCAAATTTAAGGGATTTTCAACCGCATAAAAAATATAATAGTAGTTTCATTTTCCCTTATCATATTTTGGAGTTAAAAAATGGAACTCGAAGCTTTAAAACAATCGCTGTTTTCACTG
>Ga0268263_1000821_pt1 | contig 36214 bp, 29 predicted proteins | sample Biomet5_FD_190358 | JGI IMG/M metagenome (GOLD analysis project Ga0268263, IMG submission 190358) | Microbial communities from bioreactor (seeded with sewage sludge) at LBNL, California, USA - Biofuel metagenome 5 (SPAdes) (version 4) | ecosystem: Engineered > Bioreactor > Anaerobic >... | reverse complement strand
GCACCTACACCTGCGAGTACGCGGTGACGGATGCGGACGTGACTGCGGGGAGCGTGCTCAACACCGTCCGTGCGGAGGCGACGGCTGGCGCCGGCTCTCTGTCGGCGACCGCCAACGCGGAGGCAATCTACGCACCGCCGACGCCGACGCCGACGCCGTCACCGACCACCGAGCCGACCGAGGTCGCCGACAGCCAGGACGGCGGTGACGACGACACGCTGGCCTACACCGGCTTCGACAGCCTGCCGGTCGCGGCTGCCGGGCTGCTGCTGCTGGCGGGAGGAACTGCACTCATCGCGACAGGCCACCTGCGACGGCTCGCGGAAGTGCGCTCCCGCCGCCGCTAGCCGTGCGATCTGCCTGTCTGGCCAGGTCTTGGTCGCGGTGCCGGTCGGTGATCATCGCTGCGAGCCTCTCGATCAGCGCTCGCGCCTCTGGTGGGTCGACAACCTCGAAGTGGTCGCCGAACTGGAGCAGTTGACGGACGCCATCGAGCTGGTCGAAGCCGACGGTGATGCGGACCGTCTCGGGGTTGTCGGTCCGGATCGCCGACAACAGCCTGCTGCCCAGGATTCGCCGGGCGAGATCCTCGCGGTCGGCGTCGAGATCGGCGGTCACGATGAGTTCGTGACGCCCTTCGAGCGCAACCGCCAGTTCGCGTATGACATCGGCCAGAGAGACGCCGGGCCGAGTGCTCCGATCGTCGGCGAGGACCGTCCATCCGGTCAGACGCGACAGCGCGAACATGCGTGGTTGCCCGGCGGTGTCGGCGATCAGATACCAGCGGCCTCCGCGGGAGAGCACACCGTAGGGCTCGACGGTGCGCGATCGGGTGGTGAGGTGGCCGCTGGAGCGGTACTCGATGGACAGGCTTCGGCCGCGCCGGATGTCTCGCGTCAGCGCGGCGACCTCGGACGGCTCGTCCGGGGCGAACCAGGCGCTGTTGTCGATCGAGACGACCTCGGTCAGCGGCAGTTGCGTGTCGCCGTGCGTGGCGGACGGCATCCGCCGACGTCCTGTGAGCTTTCGGGCGGCGCTCCGGGCTGCCGCTTCGATGCCGAGCTTCCGGGCCCGGGGCAGATCGACGCCGATGAGCTCCAACACCTCCGCCTCGCTGTTCGTCAGGCGACCCACGTCGATCTCGGCCCCCACCAACAAGGTGATGCCCCCGTACCTTCCCCGCTGCGCCACGACCGGCACTTCCGCCGCAGCGAGCGTCTCCACATCCCGCAGCACCGTCCGCGTGGAGACACCGAACTCTTCGGCAAGCTCAGCCGCAGTCATCTGCCGGTTCGCCTGCAACGCCACCAGCATCGACAGCAGACGCTGCGAGCGATCCACGACATCCTCCCGATCAATAGGTGACATGAGCTGTCATGTATTGATGGAAGCGTAGTGGTGGACGTTCCATTCACTCGCCACGGAGGCTCACCCATGACCGCGCCGAATCTGTTCCTGATCTACGTCACCGACGTCGAACGAGCGACCCGCTTCTACTCCGCACTGTTCGAGATCGACCCGATCACGATCACCCCCCGCTACGTCCCGTTCCAGGTCGCACCCGGGGTGCTGTTCGCCCTGTGGAGCGGGCACGGGGAGAGCGTCACCGGAGACACTCGTCGCACTTCGGAGGTTGGCCTGATGGTGCCCGGCGACGCGGCGGCTATCGACGACGTCTTCGCCGCCTGGACAGTCAAGGGCGTCACCGTGGTGGAGCAACCTCACGACGACGTGTTCGGCCGGACCTTCGTCATCGCCGACCCCGACGGCAACCTCATCCGCGTCTCGCCGCTCGACTGAACCCACCGGAGCGTTCCGGGGAACAGGAAAGGATGCTGCTGCCGCTGCGGCCATCACCGCTATCGAGGCTGCTGGCGGCGTGGATGACCAGGACGTCGTGTGGCGCCAGCGGTGGACATCAGTTGCCAACCTGCGAGGACGGGGGTCGTGACGTTTTGGGCATTGAGGAGTCTGGCCGTGCGTCCGTCCTTCGGAGAAGTCGTCCTGAAGCCGGCCCACGGACGAGTCCGCGTCTGCGGGTAGCGGAGCGGGAGATCGGTGGCGGCCGCACGCGGGTGCGGCGCTAATCTGGCGGCGAACCGGGCGTCCGGGCCCTCCCGCCCGGCTGGGCTCGGGATCAGTGGCCCGGTGAACGGATGGGTGGATGGTCAAGCAGGACGAAGCAGCCGACGCGATCGGTGCGCCGTCGCTGTGGGCGATGCTCGGCCAGGTTCTCTACATCGGCACCATCGGCTACGGCGGTCCGACCGCCCTGACCTATCTGCGGTCCATCTTCGTGAATCGCCGCGGCTGGTTCAGCGATGAGGAGTTCCTCGAGGCGATGAGCCTGGCCCAGATCCTGCCCGGATCGACCGGGGTGACGGCAGTGAGCTACTTCGGCTACCGGCGCTACGGCTACCTCGGTGCGGTGCTGTTCCCGTTGGTCTTCCTCACACCGTCGATCCTGGCGATCCTGGTGTTGTCGTGGGCCTACTTCAGCTTCGGGTACTTGTCTTTCGTCCCACCGCTGTTCGCCGGGTTGGGTGCGCTCGTGGTGGCGCTGTTGCTGAACGCGACGCTGTCGCTGGGGTCGGCGGTGTTCACCGGCTCGCGAGCGTCCATCGCGCTCGGGTTGGTGATCGCCGCGGTCACGTTCGCCGGCTCGATGGCCGGGATCAATGTGATCTGGTTGGTGCTGGCCTCCGGCCTGCTCGGGGTGGCGCTGTTCTGGAAGCAGCCGGACGCCGTGGCCGACCAGTCCGTCCCCGAACCGCAGCTGCCGCCGGCGCCGAGCCTGTCGCCGGTGCGTCGCTTCGCGCCGCTGGTGGCCACGGCGGCGCTGATCGCCCTGGTGCTGGCGCTGCCGGAGAGCCGTACGCTGTTCCTTTCCTTCTTCCAGGTGGGACTGCTGGCCTTCGGCGGCGGGTTCGCCTCCGTGGCGCTGCTGCAGCACGTCGTGGTCGAGCAGATGAGTTGGCTGCCGTTCGCGCAGTTCCGGGACGGGATCGCGCTCGGCCAGGTGACGCCCGGACCGGTGCTGATCACCGCGGGCTTCGTCGGCTACAAGGTGAGCGGGGTGTGGGGGCTGCTGGCGGCGACCTTCGGGATCTTCCTTCCGCCGGCCCTGCTGATCATGGTGGTCGCCGATCTGCACGAGCGATTCAAACGGAATCGGGTCGTGCGCAGTGTCGTCCGCGGATTCCAGGCCGGGTTCATCGGCCTGGTGGCGGCGATCACTATTGAGTTCGGCATCCAGTCGCTGGTGAGCTGGCAGACCTGGCTGATCTGTGTGGCCAGTTTTGTGGTGGTCTGGTGGTTCAAGCGTTCGGCCGGCTGGGCGATTCTCGGCACCATCGCGTTCGCGCTGCTGTTCATCCACTGAGTGGGGGACGGCATTGCTCCGGGCTCGCTGAGTCTCATGGGTACTGGAGTGTGACAACAAGTGGACACATTGGCCAACTCGCTGAGGCTTTGTGCCTGTGCCGGGATACCTTGACGCCACTAACTAGCTCGTGGGGCCTCTCCCGATCGCCTGATGCATCTTGAGAGCGTAGCTGAGAGGGGTTGGGCGAGCACTCCAGAGCCGGGTGTCTAGTTGGGAGGCGACCTATGCCCTTGCCGTACCGCACCATCCTTCGGCTTCCTGCCGGTTGTGACTCGATCCGCCTGGCCGAGCAGGAGATGGAGACCTGGCTGGTGCAGAAGATCCCCGCTGAGTTCCGCGAGGACCTGCGATCTGGAAGGCTCTATGAACCGGGACTGCATCGGTTCAGCAATGACCAGCTTTTGGAGTCCGCAAGGATTGATCGATCGGAAGACGGTAGCAAGCGTCTCGGCTTGAGGTGGACTGAACGCAACACAATCGGGACGTGGGAGGTACAGCTCACGGCGGTCGACTATCGATCTGGCGGGCATCGATCCGACGCGCTGGTTATCGAAGCTCGGCGTGCGGATGAGCCGAATGCGCCTGGCGAAGTCGACCCGCCCCGGATTGTACGACAGCTGCTTGAGCGTGAGGTTATCTTCGATGGCAAGGCTCGAGTCACCGCCGAGCCCCTCCTCGCCAGTGCTGAAGATGTAGACGATGTACTCGAGGCGATCGTCGATAGCGATCGGTCTGTGTCAGTCATTGTGGCGGCGTCCTTGGGCCGCGAGTTCGACGCGAGCCTCCGTGACCGAGTTCGGCAGCTCACCGCGAAGGTCGTCGGCGCAGCAGCCGTCTTCGTCCTTACCCAGGAGGCAGTTGCCGCCCTTAACGAACAGTTGCCAGGGTCGCATCAGATTGAGCCGGGCCGGGTCCGCACTTTCCTGCCGGGAGTAGATCTGACTGACCCCTGGGATGGTCGTCGCCATCGCGTCCTGGGGCCAGCTGCGTTCGCCCGAGCTATCCACGGACGAGGAGTCTCGGGGGCATTGCAGGCCGCCTATGCGGTTCAGACTCGAGGTGCGCTTCTTCAACGACCTCTTCCGAGCGATATTCGGCGGAGCATCGCGGCGGTTGCAGACGCGCTATCGCGTTCTGGCCGTGACGCACTCATCGAGAAGCGTGCGACGGCGGCGCTCACGGCCGAGGTAAGGCCAGTTCGACAGCCGTCATCGATTCTCCAACGATTGCAGGCTGTGGTCGTCCGTTGGCTCAAGCGCGAAACCGCGGTGGTCGAGGGTGATCTTGATGAACTCGACTCCTTTATCGCGAAGCAAGTTGCCACGGCAGAAACGATGCTGGAGGAGGCCGCTCGACTTGAAGGCGACTTGGTGCAAGAGCGAGAGTCGAAGGCGTCTTTGCAGTCTGATCGTGATGGACTCGAGCTGGAACTCGCTGAGGCCCAGGATGAGGCGACTGACCTCCGCCGACTAGTTGAGTACCTGCGATCCCAGCTCATGAGCAATGGCCAGTACGAGTCGGCACACGCGACGCTGAGCCCGGATGTTGTGTGGACCGCCCCTGCCAATCTCGTCGAGATGGCTGAGATGTTGAGCGCCGACTCAGATGAGCAGCACCTGGCCTTTGCGCGAGTCGAGTTCACTGGCGACATGGGCGCCGTTGAAGAGGCCCAGAAACGTGACCAGGTAGGCCGGTACGCCAGTGCATTCTGGGAGTACGTCCAGGTGCTCTATGACTACGTCGGTCAGCGGGCCGCAGACTTCTCGGGTAGCGTTCACATGTACCTTTCCGACGACCGTGTCACCGGGAAGAAGTGCTCCCCAGTGCGGCACGCGCCAACCGAGAGCGACGCGGTCCTCGAGAGGGACTCCTGGCGATCTGAGCGGGTGCTTCCCGTCCCCAAGACGGTCAGCCCGGACGGTGAAGTGTTGATGGCCGCCCACTTCAAGCCCACCCACCAGGACACTTTTGCCCCCCGTATGCATTACTTCGATGACTCTTCAGGCACTGGCAAGGTCTACATCGGATACATCGGTAAGCACCTAACGAACTTCCACACGAGCGACGCCTGAGTGTCGAAGTCGTGTGGGCTGAGCTGTGGGGCTAGAAGTTAGCCTGTCGTAGGCGCAAGAAGAGCCTGAGCTCAAAGGCTGAAATGAAGTGGGCCCCAGTAGGCGAGGCCCACGGTGGACAATGGGCCCAGCGTCTGGCTAGTGGTGGCTGTCGGGTCGCATCATTCAGCTACCCGACGCGCTGGCGTGCCAGCCGGCCCATGTCGATGCGTCCGACACTGCGCAGGGCCGGGCCTTGGCTGATCACGGCGACGACCACGATCGCGGCGGCGGTCAGGACGAAGGTGGTCGGCCGCATCTGCAGGTTGAACTGGAACAGGTCGGAGGAGAAGGACGCCATGGCGGCCGCCGCCATCAGATAGCCGAAGCCGAGACCCGGAACCAGCCCGACCACGATCAGCAGCAGATTCTCGGCGGTGACCAGGCGTGAGACCTGCGAGCGGGAGATCCCGAAGCTCCGCAAGGACGCCAGTTCGACGGCCCGCTCGGCCACATTCGTGGTCATCGTGACGAAGATCAGGGCGAAGGCGAGGATCGCCCCGAGCACCAGCATCATGGTGGCGAAGGCGTAGAACAGGCCCATGAAGGTCTGGGCGAGCTGGTAGAGCTCTCGGCTGTCCAGCACGACGGCGACGTTGGGGACCGCGGTGAGTCGCTCAGTGACCGCGGCATGCGCGGCTCCGGCATCGAAACGCACCAGGGCTGTGCTCACCTCGGGCTGGCTCCCGCTCTGGCCGAGCAGGGACGCCACAGTGCCCAAGGACGCGTAGCCGAAGGCACCCAGCGGCTCGTCGGTGAAGCCGGCAACCCGAACGGTGGCGAGGTGCCCGTGGCCGGCGTCCACCTCGATGCTGTCTCCGGCGTTCACCGCGAGCACAGTGCGCAGCGGCACTCCCAGCAGCACCGCGCCGCTGGCCGGCAGCTGCAGGCTCGACCCGTCCGGGGCGATGAAGCCGTGCATCGTCGTGTCCGGACGCAGCCCGGTGAGCGTGGTGGCATAGCGGTGGCCGCCGTGGATCAGGGTGACCGAGGCGTCCAATTCGGGCTCGACAGCGCTGACACCGTCCACCTTCAGGCCGGCGAGATCGTCCGCCTTCACCGGGGTCATCAGCTGCACGGAGGCGTCCTGGTGCTGGACGGTGACGAACTGTCGCTCCAGCAGGATCTGAACCGTGTCGATCATTCCCCAGGAGACCAGCACCAGCATGGCCGCCATCGCGACGCCGATGATGGTTGCGATGGAGCGGCGCGGGTTGCGTCCCAGGCCGCGCAGCGCAGCCCGCCAGCGAACCGGCAGCCGGCGCAGCGGGGGCACCAGTCGCTCGATCCAGCTGACGTGGCCTGTGCCGAGCGGGACGTCGCCGCGCATCGCCTGGGCCGGTGCGAGCCGGGCGGCTCGGCGAGCCGGGAAGTAGGCCGCGATCAGGCCGGCCAGTGGACCCATCAGCAGCCCGACCACGACGGTGGTGGGACGGACGTCGGCCACCGTCACCGGAACCGAGATGGCTGCGGTGTAGAGCCGGGTGATGCTCGGCGCGGCCAGTGCGCCGAAGAGGGTGCCGAGCACTGAACCGATGCTGCCGATCGCCACTCCGAAAGTGACGTAGTGGCCGCGCAGTTGTGGCGCCGACACCCCGCTGGCCCGCAACACCCCGATCTGGCTGCGCTGCTGGGCGATCATCCGGTTCAGCAGCACCGACAGCCCGAGGCCGGCCGCCAGCAGGAACAGCAACGGGAAGGCGACCGACATCTCGCCGAAGCCGTTGACGTCCTCGCTGAGAGTGGCTTGGGAGGGCTGCTCGGCCAGTGTCTGGGTCGAGGAGGCCCCGCTGGCCAGCGCGACCTGACGCAGCCGGGAGTCGGTGTCGGCCGGAGCGTCCGCGGCATAGACGAAGAGCGCCTGCTGCTGGCGCCGCCCAGCCGGAAGGCTGTCGACCACCGCCTGGTTCGCGAACAGGACGCCCCACTGGTCGAAGGGGACGATCGCCTCCTGGCGGCTCCGGGCCGGCCACAGGTACTCCGGCGAGGTGACGATCCCGGCGACCTGCAGCCGCGTCCAGCCGCTCCCGGTGGCCACCTCCACGCCGGCTCCCGGCGTGAGGCCGCGGGCCGTCGCCAGATGTTGCTCGACCAGCACCTGATCGGTGCGGGACGGATCCAGGTTCTGACCCTCAAGGATCAGCACCTTGCCGACCGCGGGATCCCCATCGGCCGGCAGTCCGACGATGCGGGCCAGCTGGCGCTGAGTGCCCAGCCGCAGTGCGGTCTCGCCGACGACGCGGGTGCTGGCCGCAGCCACCCCGTCGACCTTGCTGCCCGCCGCAGCGACCTGAGTTGTCGGGCCACCGAAAGCGACCAGATCGGGCATCGCCAGCCGGTCGTAGAGGCCCTGGTAGGAGGCGGTCAGGTTGTTGAAGGCGTCGAAGGACGCGCCGAACATGCCCACCCCGAGGGTGACCGTCACGATGAGCGCGATGAACTGACCCGCATGCCCCCGGGCATCCCGCCACAGGGTGCGGCGCAGCATCCTCACCAGGACACCTCGGCCGCCGGGATCGGCTGGGTGACCAGCCGATCGTCCACCAGTCGCCCGGAGGCGAGTTGGAGCACTCGGTCGGCCATCGTGGCGATCGCCGAGTTGTGCGTCACCACCAGGACTGTCCGGTGGGCGTCGCGGCTGGCCTGGTGCAAGGCGGCCAGCACCTGACGTCCGGTCTCCAGATCCAGCGAGCCGGTCGGCTCGTCGGCGAGCAGCACCGACGGGTTCTTCACCAGGGCGCGGGCGATCGCCACGCGCTGCTGCTCACCTCCCGACATCGCCGACGGGAAGTGGTCGGCGCGCTCAGCGAGGCCGACGACGCCCAGCGCCTGGCGAGCGTCGTCCTCTGAGGCGCCGACCAGCTCGGCGACCAAGGCGACGTTCTCCAGCGCGGTGAGGGTGGGGATCAGGTTGAAGAACTGGAAGACGAAGCCGAGCGTGCTGCGCCGGTACTCGGTGAGCGCCTTCTCGGTTGCCGAAGCCAGGTCGATGCCGGCCACGTGGATGCTGCCCGAGCTGGGCGACTCAAGGCCACCGATCAGGTTCATCAAGGTGGTCTTGCCGGAGCCGGACGGGCCGAGTACGACGACGAACTGGCCCGCGGGCACTGTCAGATCGACGCCACGCAGGGCGTGCACAGCGACTTCGCCGGTGCCGTAGGTCTTGGTGATGCCGTCGATGTGGATCAGGGCGTCCGCTGTAGCGGCGGCAGGCGGCATTGCTGGCTGGGGATTCATCTGGATCCTTCCGGGGTGTGCTCGAAGGCGGCGGTGATCCGCGGATCGGTGGTGACTTGTTCGGTGAACAGCTCGATGAAGCGCTGCTGAGCCGGGGCGGGGAAGCTGAGCCGGGCCAGCCTGCGCACCGTCGCCCACAGGGCGACTCCGGCCAGCCCACTGGGCAGGTCGGCGAGCAGGCTGATCACGGCGGGGATGTGGCGCTCGAGCATCGACGCGGTGACGCCCAGGAGCCGGTCGAGGACCGGTCCGGCCTCGGCCTCGGAAGCCGTGGCGAGGGCGGCGAAGCCATCGAAGAGAACGATGGTGTCGTCGTCGTCGTCGGCCGCCAGTTCGGCGACGAGATCGTCCAGGCTGGACGGCAGGGAGCCGTGGACGGCCAGGAAGACCATCACCGAACGCTCCGCGTCCACGGCTTTTCGGGCGGCCTCGTTCGGCATCATCGCGGCCACGCGGTCGTACAGTGCCGCCAGCCGCTCCGAGAGTGGGGTGAGCCGCCGTCCCTGCTCGGCCGCCTCCCGCAGCCCGACGAGCTGTTCGCGTTGCAGGCGCAGCCGAGCGATCCGGTCGTCCACCGAAGTCAGGGCCCGGTTGATCTCGCCGGCGGCATTGTCCGGGGTGGGCGAGCCAGGCTCGGAGATCACCTCGCGGATCGCCGCCAGCGGTAGCCCGGATTCGGCCAGCCAGCGGATCCGCAGTAGCCGAGCCAGGTGGTACACGTCGTACTCCCGCACGCCGGCGCGCGCCGGGGGAACCGGCAACAACCCCACGTGGTGGTAGTAGTGGACAGTTCGCACTGTCGTCTGGGCCAGGTCGGCCAACTCTTTGACGCGCACGACCCCACCAGATCATGTGACGTTACGTCACTGTCAATAGTGGCGCCTGCTTCGCGTCCGGCGCATGCTTCACCCGGCGTCAGCCGGCGTCGGGCTGGGTGGGCGTGGCGACATTCGTCCCGGCAATCGCCTGCAGAATCGGGATGGCCGAGGCCAGTCGGGCGCGTTCAGCTGGCGAGAGCAGTGCGATCTGCTGATCGACCCGGGCGGCGACGCTGGCCCGGACTTCGGCCGCAATGGCGCTGCCCGACTCGGTCGCCATCAGCAGGACTCGGCGACGATCGGCGGTATCCCTGGCTCGATCGACATAGCCCAGCTCCTCCAGTCGACGTAGCGGCTGGCTCATCGAGCCCAGCGATACTCTGGCGCGCTCACTGAGCTCGGTCAGGGTGAGTGGGCCGGCTTTCTGGAGCCGGAGCAGGATGTCGAGCGCGGCGTCGCCGAGCTCTCCTCGAGGTCGCTGTGAGCGATAGCGCCGGTAGAGCGCTGACACCACCGACCGCAGCTCCCCGCCCAGGGCGCCGATAGCCGGCTCCTGCGCAGTTGCTTCATCCTTCACATCGACCTACCCTAGCGAGGTAATCACTTATTAATACTAAGGATATGGATGGCCGAGGAGAAGCCTCGCGGTGGCGATGACGGATTCGGCTGGAGGTTCACACTCCCGTTGCTGCTCGCATCGACGCTGAATCCGATCAACAGCTCGATGCTGGCCACTGGACTGATCGCGATCTCGCACGACTTCGGGATCGGTCCGGGCAGGGCGGCCGCACTGGTCTCGGTGCTGTATCTGTGCAGCGCGATCATGCAGCCGACGATCGGCAAGCTCGGCACGGTGTTCGGGCAGCGGCGGGTGTTCCTGACCGGACTCGCTGTCGTCCTCGCCGGAGGAGTCGTCGGAACAGTTGCCCCCACCTTCGAGTGGCTGTTGGTGGCGCGCGCACTGCTCGGCGTCGGCACCTCCGCGGCATTTCCCACCTCGATGGCTCTGGTCCGCCGTCGCGCCGACCAAGCCGGCATTGCCGCACCTACTCGGACCATCGGCGCGTTCTCGATCGCATCGCAGGTCTCGGTCGTCCTCGGCCTCCCGCTCGGCGGCATTCTGGTCACGGCCTTCGGGTGGCGCTCGCTGCTGGCGGTGAACCTCCCGTTGGCGCTGGCGGCCTTCCTGGCGGTGCTGCGCTGGGTCGAGCCGGATCGTCCGCGGGCACACCGCCCGGGTAAGGAAGTTCTGGCCGGCATGGACCTGCCCGGCATTGCGCTGTTCGCCGCCGCTGTGCTCAGCCTGCTGGGCTTCCTGGGGAACCTGAGTCAGCCGTCCTGGTGGCTGCTGGCGGCCGCGGTGTTGCTTGTCGCGCTGCTGATCGCGTGGGAGCGGCGGGTCGCCGCGCCCCTACTGGACGTCCGCCTGTTGGCCAGCCGGCCTGCCCTCAGCCGCACCTACCTGCGTCAGCTCGTGATCGGGCTGGCGGTGTACACCGCTATGTACGGCCTCAGCCAATGGATGGGCGAGGCGGCCGGCTTGGCCGCTGCGGCCGTCGGAGTGATCATGATCCCGCTCTCGGCAGTGTCGATCGTCGCCGCCCGGGTCATTTCGACCCGCGGTTGGGTGCGGCTTCCGCTGCGGCTCGGTGCGTTGGCCGTGGTCGGCGCGGGAGGGGGGCTGATGCTGGTTCATGCCCAGCTGCCGGGGCTCGTCGCTGTCCTGGTCGGCCTGTCGTGTCTGTTCGGGCTGGCCAACGGGCTGAGCAATGTCGCGGTCCAGACCGCCTTGTACCTGCAAAGCCCGGCCGAGCAGATCGGCACCACGTCCGGCCTGCTGCGGACGTTCTCCTACATCGGCGCCATTTTCTCCTCGAGCCTGATCGCGCTCACCTTCGGCGACCAGGCGACAGACGCGGGGCTCCACCTCCAAGCTGCCACCGTGGCAGGCCTCGGGATCATCCTCGTCCTGCTCTCCTTCGATCGCGGGCTGCCGTTGGCCGCACCACGGACCTCATCGACCGACCGATCCTGAACGGAGTACCACCATGCGCAGCCCACGAGAGCTCGCCTATCTGCCCCTCGGCTGGGTGCTGCGGCGCCGGCGCTCAGGCGAGCGACACAGCGTCCTTCGCCGACCCGGCTGGGACGCGCCGGAGACGATCACGCTGACCAGCGAGTCGTTCGAGCACGGTCAGGCCATCGCGTCGCGGCACTCCGCTCACGGACGCGGCCCCAACCTGTCCCCGCAGCTGTCGTGGGCGGGAGTGCCCGAGCAGGCCCGCCAACTCCTGCTCGTCTTCGAAGATCTCGACTTCCCCTTGGACCGTCCAGGACTGCACACAGTCGGTCTCCTGCCGCCGGACCTGGCCGGGGTGGCCGAGGGCGAACTCACCGCAGCCCATCCGGTGATCAGGTGGGTGCCCACCCACGCGGGCACGCGGACCGGCTACAGCGGTCCGCGGCCGCTCCCCGGCCACGGGACCCATCACTACTGGTTTCACGTGATCGCGCTGGACTCGGCGATTGCACCGGAGACGGAGTTGTCCAGTGTGGACGACCTCGACTCGCTCGTGAACGAGCATGCGATCGCCCGCGGCGCCTTGAGTGGGCATCAGCGCGGCTGAACTCCCGGCGACGAAGCCGGCCTCGACCTGGGCTCGACCACGATCGGGTCAGTTCATACTGGAGGCAGACGGGAAGGGGACGGCCATGGGCAAGACCATCGTGATCACCGGGGCCAGTGACGGCATCGGGGCGGCAGCGGCCGCGCGACTGACGGCGTCCGGGCATCAGGTGGTGGTCGTCGGACGGTCGCCGGCCAAGACCCGACAGGTTGCCGAGGCGATCGACGCCGACTACTTCGTCGCCGACTTCGCCGAACTGGCACAGGTGCGGACGCTGGCGGACGAACTGCTGGCCACCTATCCGACGATCGACGTGCTGGCCAACAATGCCGGTGGACAGTTCGGAGCCCGGACGACCACCGTCGACGGCCATGAGAAGACCTTCCAGGTGAACTATCTGGCTCCGTTCCTGCTGACCACGCTGTTGCTCGAGCGGCTGATCGAATCGCAGGCGACGGTGGTGAACACCTCCAGCATCGGCAGCAAGCTGTACGGCCACGTCGATCTGGCCGATCTGGATTCCGAGCGGCACTACGGGGCATCCCGGGCCTACTGCACGTCCAAGCTGGAGAACGTCCTGTTCACCAAGGAACTGCACCGGCGCTACCACGACCGAGGGATTTCCACGGTCGCCTTCCACCCCGGTGTCGTCGCTTCGAACTTCGCCGGTGAGGCGACCAACCTGATGGGTCTGCTGTACCGGACGAGGCTGCGCAACCTGCTGACCAGCTCACAGACCGCCGGCGGCTTCCTCGCCTTCTTCGCCGAGGGGACGCCTGGACGCGACTGGATCCCCGGCCAGTACTACGAGAAGACCCGGCTGGCCACGCCGGCGAAGCAGGCCAACGACGCCGGTCTGGCAAAGGCGCTGTGGCAGCGCAGCGAGGAGCTGGTCACCGCCACGCGGTGAGTCGGCCGGCGAGAGTCAGACCGATGGACGCAGCGGCAGCCGGTTCCCGACCAGTTCGAGAGCCCGGCGCAGCAACTTGGGCTCATGCCAGACCGGTAGCCGAAGCATCGACCGCTGGCCGTCGTATGGGGAGAAACTCGGTCCGGCGGCCAGCTTCACGTTGACCCGTTTGGCGGCCTCGGCCAGGGCGAGCGCGTCACCGTGGGTGTCCACCCACAGACCGGAGCCGCCCTTGATCGGCGTCCAGGTCCAGTCGGGGAAGCTCCGGTGCACAGCGTCCTCCGTGGTGTGCAGATGCTCGGAGAGCATCTGCTGGCGCTGGTGGCGGGCCAGTCCCGCTTCCCCCAGGAGCTGGACGGCATACAACTGGTCGATCACCGAGGTGGCCAAGTCCTCCACCTTGCGCAACTCGAGCAGCCGGCGCAGCCGTTGGGCCGAGGTACGGATCCAGCCGACCCGCAGGCCGCCCCAGAACAGCTTCGAGAGCGTTCCGACACTGATCAGGAGATCCGGATCGACCAGCCGGGCCAAGGTCTTGGCCGGTGGGCCCTGCAGGCTGAGGTCGTAGGCACAGCAGTCCTCGATGGTCGCCACCCCGGTGCGGTTGATCAGGTCGGCCAAGTCCTGCCGAGCCGAGCTTGGCATGGTCTGGCCGGTCGGGTTGTGAATGCTGGTCTGGCAGTACAGCAGCGCCGGGTTGCGGTCCAACGCCCGTTCGAGCAGGCCGAGCTCCAGCCCGTCCCTGGTCATCGGGACGGCTTCGATCCGGGCGCCGATCGTGCGTAATGCCTCCAGGCCGCCGCGATAGCTGGGGTCTTCGGTGATGGCCAGGTCGCCGGCTCCGACAAGGCTGCGGACCGCCAGGAAGGTGGCCTGCTGGGCGCCGGCGGTGACCAGGATCTCCTGCGGCTGGGTGGGAATACCGTCCCGGCTGAGGTGCTCGGCGATCGCTTGCTGCAGCACCGGCAACCCGGCCGGGAAGTAGCCGTCGGTGTCGAGGTAGGGCACCAACTCCTCGGCGAGTGAGTGCTGAAGAGTGCTGCGGGTGACCGGCGAGGCCGGCAGAGCCCCGGTGGACAGATCGATGGTGTCCACCGAGGTGCGGGTGAAGGAGAACAACCGTCCCTCCACCAGCCCGCTGGCGCGGTTCGAGCCCGAACGGACGCGGGTGCCTGAGCCGGGGGTGGACGCCAGATAGCCGCGGGCCTCGAGCACGGCGTAGGCGGACGCGACCGTGCCGCGCGCGATCCCGAGTGCGGCTGCGCAGTCCCGCTGGGCGGGCAGAGCACTTCCTGCCGGGACGAAACCAGCCTTGACCAGCTCGATCAGTGAGCGGGCCAGGGCGTCCGGCAGAGTGTCGGAGCCGTCAGCCCAATCGCCGAGCATCCGGCTGAGCTCGGCCGCATCGATCCTTGAAGCGACCACACCATGAGTATGGATCAGACCTGAGCCGAGGTGCTGGGCCAATCGGTCTCCATTGGCCCAGCGGACCCCGGGCCGGCGGCCTAGCGTGAAGACAACACCAACGACACAAAGGAGTGTTCATGGCCACCGTTGCACTATTGGGCACGCTCGACACCAAGGGCGAGGAGTACGCCTGGCTGCTCGATCGGCTGCATGGGCTCGGCGTGGCGACTCTCGCCATTGACACGGGCTCCTTCTCCACCAGCAACCTCGCCGACGTGAGCTCCGATGCGGTCATCGCCGCAGCCGGGGTGGACGCTGCCGCGGTCCGGGCTCGCCGCGACCGTGGCGAGATGATGACGGTGATGGGCGCCGGCGCCGCCGTCGTCGTCCGCGACCTCGCCGAGGCTGGACGAATCCACGCACTGCTCGCCATCGGCGGTTCGGGCGGCTCGTCCGTCGCTGCCCCGGCGATGCAGGCACTGCCGGTCGGCTTCCCCAAGCTGCTGGTATCGACCATGGCCTCCGGCGACGTGAAGCCCTACGTCGGCGAGGTGGACACCACGCTGATGTACTCGGTGGTCGACGTGGCAGGGATCAACTCGATCTCGGCGACCGTGCTGGGCAATGCCTGCGCGGCGATCGCCGGGATGGCCGTCGCCTATCAGGAGCGGCTTGCTGCACCTGCAGGCGAGCACAAGCCGCTGATCGGGGTGACCATGTTCGGCGTCACCACTCCTGCGGCCAACGAGGCTCGCGAGACGCTCACCGCGCTCGGCTATGAAGCGCTGGTCTTCCACGCCACCGGGACCGGCGGCAAGGCGATGGAGAAGCTGGTCGAATCCGGCCTGTTGGCCGGAGTCTGTGACCTCACCACCACCGAACTGGCCGACGAGCTGGTCGGCGGTGTGCTCTCTGCCGGCCCGGATCGGCTGCAGATCGCCGGTGCCACCGGGCTACCCCAGGTGGTCAGCCTCGGCGCCCTCGACATGGTCAACTTCGGGCCGATGGACACCGTCCCGCCACAGTTCGCCGGACGGAACCTGTACGTCCACAACCCGACAGTCACCCTGATGCGCACGACTCCGGAGGAGATGGCTGAGCTGGGCCGCCGGATCGCGGCCAAGCTCGCCGCGGCGACCGGACCGACCGAGCTGTTCATTCCACTGCGGGGGGTCAGCGCCATCGACGTGGATGGGGCTCCGTTCCGCGACGCCGAGGCCGACGAGCAGCTGTTCGCCGCACTGCGTGCCGGCCTGGCCGGAACAGCCGTGGTCGTCCACGAGGTCGACCAGGCCATCAACGACCCCGGCTTCGGAAAGGCCATGGCCGAGGCCCTGCACCACCGCATCACCAGCAAGTAACCGATTCACAAGGAGAAGAACGACATGTCACGCCAAGAGATCCTCGCCCGGTTCCGCGCCCAGGTGGCCGCCGGACAGCCGATCATCGGAGGTGGTGCCGGTACCGGCATCACCGCCAAGTCCGCCGAGGCCGGCGGCATCGACCTGCTGGTCATCTACAACTCCGGACGCTTCCGGATGGCCGGCCGCGGCTCGCTGTCGGGCTTGCTGTCCTACGGCGACGCGAACGCGATCGTGATGGAGATGGCCAACGAGGTCCTGCCGGTGGTCAAACACACCCCCGTCCTGGCCGGAGTCAACGGCACCGACCCGTTCCGGGTGATGCCGTACTTCCTCAAGCAGGTCAAGGAGATCGGCTTCGCCGGCGTCCAGAACTTCCCGACCGTCGGCCTGATCGACGGCGTCTTCCGGGCGAACCTCGAAGAGACCGGGATGGGCTACGGGCCCGAGATCGACATGATCAGGACGGCCCACGAGCTCGATCTGCTCACCTCGCCGTACGTGTTCGACACCGACCAGGCCAAGGCGATGGCCGCCGCCGGCGCCGACATTCTGGTGCCGCATATGGGGCTGACCACCTCTGGCACCATCGGTGCCCAGACGGCACTCACTTTGGAGCAGGCCGCAGTGAAGGTGCAGGAGTTGGCGGACGCCGCCAAGTCGGTCAACCCCGACATCTTGTGCCTGTGCCACGGCGGACCGATCGCGAACCCCTCGGACGCCCAATACATCCTCGATCACACCGAGGGAATCGTCGGCTTCTACGGGGCCTCATCGATCGAGCGGTTCCCGACCGAGGTCGGCATCAAGAAGCAGACCGAGGACTTCAAGGCAGTCACCTTCAAGAGCTGAGCTGCGAGCCAGTGCGGCGGACCGCGCCGAGTCGCACACGCCACGGTCCGCCGCTGAGCCTTCACACACAAAAGGAACAACTCTCATGTCTGACACTCAAGAAACACAGTACAAGGAGACCATCCCGCTCTGGCTAGCGGTCGCGATCACCGTCTTGATCTCGGTGCCGTTCTCGCTGTGGTTGGGCGGCTGGAATTTCGCGGTCTGGTGCTCCTTCATCGTCTGGGCCGAGTACTTCGCCCTGGGTGCCAAGCCGTCCGCCCTGAAGACCATCATCCCGGCCTTCGCCTACAGCGCCGTCCTGACCGGCCTGGCTCTGGCGGCGATTCCGCTGCTCAGCTTCCTGCCCTCGTTGGTGACTCCCGGCGACCTGGCGGTGATGGTGGCTCTGTTCGTCGGCGTCGCCTTCATGGTCTATTCGATGCGGTGGGCCGCAGTCTTCGAGAACGGCAGCCTGCCGTTCTTCAACGGCATCTCGATGGTGCTGGCGATCTACTTCACCGGCAGCTACCCGCAGATCGTCAGCGGTCCGCTCACACCGTTGTGGGCTGCCGTGTGGGCGATCGCGATGGGCGTCTTCGGCGGCCTTCTCGGCGTCTTCAACGTTTGGCTCACCTTCCCCAAGAAGGTGGATAGTTCACAACCCGCACCTCAGGCATAGGAGGCCTGGACATGGCACGTTCTTACTACAGCACCACGATTGACCGTCCGATCGAGGAGGTCTGGGCGGTCGCCCGGGACTTCAACGGACTGGCCGTCTGGTGGTCCGACAGCGTCTCGGAGAGCCACATCGAGGACGGCAAGACCGGCGAAACCGTCGGTGCGGTCCGCTGTTTCACCTTCGGCACCGATCAGATCCGCGAGCACCAACTGGAACTCTCCGACATCAATCACCGCTGCGTCTACGAGTTCTGCGAGCCGGCACCCTTCGCGGTGACCGACTACGCGGCCACGCTGCAACTGACGCCGATCACCGATGGCGGGGGCTGCTTCGTGGAGTGGTGGGCCGACTTCGAGAGTGAGACCGAGAAGCTGGACTACTGGCGAGGCTTCTTCGCCAGGGAGGTGTTCGCGCCCGCGGTTGCGGGTCTGCGCAGCTATCTGAAGGCCTAGCCGAGCCGGGGCCGCCGAGGGCGACGTCCTCGCCCTGCGGGCTGCCGTGGTGGGGCTAGCGGGCGCCGGCGGGTTCCGGTTCGCGCTCATCGACTGGCGGGAAGGCGCTCTCCAACTGGTGCGAGAGCTCCCGCTCGGTCGGGCCCGGCCGGACGGCGCGCAGCGCGGTCAGGATCGCAGCCAGATCGACGAGTTCCTGCAGGGCAGCACCGACGATGGCCGGCAGCACGCCCCAGACCGCGACCAGCATCAGCACCACGCTGATGATGATGCCCAGCCAGATCGCCTGCAGCGCGATCCGGACGGTCCGCTGGGCGATGGCGATGCTGGTGGCCACCCGGCTCAGGTCGTCCAGCATGATCACCACGTCGGCCGACTCGCTGGCAGCTGTCGCACCCTTGGCGCCCATCGCGATGCCGACATCGGCGGCGGCCAGCACCGGGGCATCGTTGACGCCGTCGCCGACCATGGCCACCGGCCCCAGCGGCAGTGACGCCACCTGGGCGACCTTGTCGGCGGGCAACAGCCCGGCTCGGACGTCGTCGATCCCGATCTTGTCGGCGATGTGACGGGCGGTGACCACGGCATCTCCGGTGAGCATTGCGACGCTGCGCACCCCCAGACCGTGCAGGGCTTGCAGAGTGGCCGGGGCGTTGTTCCGCACCTGGTCGCTGAGCAGGATCCGGCCCAGATAGCCGTCCTCGTTGCCCAGATAGATGGCGATGTGACCGGGCGGGACCGGCAACTCGGGAGGCTGGTGGCTGGTGACTCGAGCCACGTGGGCGGCATTGCCGACCGCGGTGCGCAGGCCGTCGATGGTGGCGGTCATGCCGGCTGCGGTGGCCTCCTCGACACCGCTGGCTTCGGGGATGCGCAGTCCTGCGTCCTGGGCGGCGTGGACGATCGACTTGGCCAGTACGTGGGTGGAGAAGGTCTCCGCCGCCGCGGCCGTGGCCAGAAGGTCGTCGGTCGTGGTGCCGGCGCTCGGCTCGATCTGATCGACGACGGGGTGGCCGTGCGTGAGGGTTCCGGTCTTGTCCAGGGCGACCGTCCGGACCCGGGAGAGGGTCTCCATCACTCCACCCGACTTCACGATCACTCCGTTGGCGGCCGACCGGCTCATTCCGGCCAGGAAAGCGACCGGTGCCGCGATCAACAGCGGGCACGGGGTGGCCACCACCAGGACCTCGGCGAACCGCACCGGGTCGCCGGACAGGTACCAGGCCACCCCGGCGATCACCAGGGAGACCAGGGTGAACGGCACCGCATAGCGGTCGGCCAGCCGGACGATCGGAGACTTGCTCTGCGCCGCGGCCTGCACCAGGTCGATGATCTGCTGGTACTGGCTGTCCTTGGCCGCCAGGCTCGCCCGAACCAGGGCCGCCTTCTGTTGGCTGACGGTGCCGGACAGCACCTGGTCTCCGTGGAGATGCTCGACCGGCAGCGGCTCACCGGTGATGGACGACTCGTCGAAGGCGGCGGCCTCGCCTTCCAGGACGCCGTCCACCGGGACGACCTCACCCGGACGGACCAGGACGAGATCGCCGGCCATCACCTCGCTGATCGGCACCTCGTCGAATCCGCCGACGAGGTTGGCTCGATGGGCGAGCCGGGGGGCCCGCTCCAGCAGCGCCGACACCTCGCGGTGGGCGCGCGCGTTGGCGTAATCCTCCAGGGCTCCGCCGCCGGTGAGCATCAAGACGACGATCAGGGCGGCCCAGTGGTCGCCGACGAGCACAGTCGCGGTGATCGCGGTGACCGCCAGGACGTCCAAGCCGAAGTTGCCGCGCAGCAGATCCTTGATCATCGACCAGGCCTGCCAGGCGGCGATGGCCAAGGCGTAGCCGCTGACCAGCCAGGAGGAGAGGGTGGGCTGGCCGGCCGCCAGCAGTATCAGGCCGGTGATGCCCACCCCGAGGGTGGCGGCGATCACCGGGTAGTGACGGACCCAACTCCACAGCTTCATGGGCTCATCGTGGCGGGGTAAGGGTGCTAATTCCAGCAAGGAATGCCTTACCTCAGCGACGGAAGTGAGGATTGGCTAACCTATTTCGTATTGATGGCTGAGGCTGTTTTGGCGCAGAGACATCCGTTGTCAAGTGGCATTTGCCGGGCTGCTGTCAGCAACCCGGCGTAGGTATTCCACATTTACTGGTGGCACTTTTCCGCTCCCGCGTCCACGCGCTCTGAGCAAATGCAGTGTCGGGAGCGGGGGAGGCTGAGTCGTGGTGGGGCCACCACCTCCAGCTGTTCCTGCGCTCAGGGCTGGACCGGCAGCAGCAGGGCGCCGGCATGCGGGGGCAACAGGATTTCCGAGCCCCCCAGCCGTGCGCCGGCCGGGGTCGTCCAGCGCAGTTGGTAGGCCCCGCCCAGTTCGATCACGCTCTGGTAGTCGCTGAAGTTGGTCGCCACCACCAGGCCGCCGCGGCGCAGCAGGAACCAGCGGGCCTCCTCGTCGAACTCGCAGCTGGTGCGCAGCAGGGACGGGGTAGTCAGCTCCGCGTACGTCCGGCGCAACCCGATCAGCTCGCGGTAGACCTCGAGCAGCCGCCGGTGATCGCCTTCCTCGCGCTCGTCCCAGTTCAGCTTGGCCGACTCGAAGGTCTCGATGGCCATCGGGTCGGGGACGGCGTCGTGGTTCCAATTCATCGCCTCGAACTCGGCCAGTCGGCCAGCACTGACCGCGGCGGCCAGTTCGGGCTCGGGGTGGCCGGCGAAGAACGGGAACGGGGTGTCCGCGCCCCACTCCTCGCCGGCGAAGACCAGCGGCGTGAAGCCGGTGGTGAGGGTGAGCAGAGCTGCGCAGGCCAGCTGATCGACGTCCAGGTGGGCGGACGGGCGGTCACCCGCGGCCCGGTTGCCGACCTGGTCGTGGTTCGCGCTGTAACCGACCAGTCGCCAGGCGGCCAGGTTGGCCCGATCCAGCGGGGCGCCGTGGTGGCGTCCGCGGAAGCTCGACCAGGTGCCGTCGTGGAAGAAGCCCTGCTCGCAGACCTTCGCCAGCGCCGACAGCGGCTCGAAGTCGGCGTAGTAGCCGTCGATCTCCCTGGTCAGCGCCACATGGAGGGCGTGGTGGAAGTCGTCGCTCCATTGCGCGTCGATGCCGAGCCCGCCGGCGCTCACCGGAGCGGTCAGTCGCGGATCGTTCTGGTCTGATTCGGCGATCAGGGTCAGCGGACGGCGTTGGTGTACCGACAGGTCGGCGGCCACCGCGGCCAACTCGGTCAGGATGTGGGTGGGGGAGGTGTCGATCAGCGCATGCACGGCGTCCAGTCGCAGAGCGTCGACATGCATGTCGACGAACCAGTGGCGCAGGTTGTCTGCCAGATAGCGACGGACCTCCGCGCTGCCCGGTCCGTCCAGGTTCACTCGGGTGCCCCAGCCGCTCTCGGCGTCGCTGAGATAGGGGCCGAAGCGAGGCAGATAGTTGCCGCTCGGGCCGAAGTGGTTGTAGACGACGTCCTGAATCACGCCCAGGCCGAGGCCGTGCGCGGCGTCGACGAAGCGGCGGTAGGCGTCCGGGCCGCCGTAGGGCTCGTGGACGGCGAACCAGGCGACCCCGTCGTAGCCCCAGCCGCGGTCGCCGTTGAAGGCGCTCACCGGCATCAGTTCGACGAAATCGATACCCAGCTCGACCAGGTGCGGCAGTTTGGCGATCGCTGCGTCCAGCGTGCCGTCGGCGGCGAAGGTACCCAGGTGCAGCTCGTACAGCACCGCCCCGGCCAGCTGGCGCCCGGTCCAGGCGTGATCGTGCCAGCCGAAGCCGTCCGGGTCGAAGGTCCGCGACAACCCGTGGACGCCGTGCGGCAGCCAGCGGCTGCGCGGGTCGGGCAGGACGGTCGGGTCGTCGTCGAGCAGGTAGCCGTAGTCGACCCGGCCCAGTGGCTCCGGCTCGGCCGGCGTCCACCAGCCGTCCTCACCGCGGCGCATCAAGACCGTCCGCTCGCCGACCACCAGCCGGACCCGGTTCGGCAGTGGCGCCCAGACGTCGAAACGTCCGCGCTCACCGGCGCGGCGCTCCTCTCGGACCAGGGCGGCCACCGGGTACTGGGCCAACAGGTCATCCAACGCGACGGCGCCGGAGCGGTCTTGCTCGACCAGGCGTCCTGAGATCAGATCTCGCCAGCGGCCCTCGGGCAGCGGGAGTGTGGTGTCCCGCCAGCCGCCGGCGGCGGCCAGACCGACCGGCAGCCGGGTCGCGACAGCGATCAGGCCGCCTCTGTCGAAGGCCAGCAGGTGGTTCGACGCCGGCCCGACGGCGGTCAGCGGGGTGTAGCCGGAGAGCAGTTCCGGACGATCCCTGCGCACGGTGAGGAGTTGGTGGCAGAGCAACAGCTTGGCCGCGCCGTCATCGAGGATGCCGGGGCCGAGCGCGGGGCGGGCGCCGGTGCGGACCCGGCGCAACAAGTCGGTGCGGACCGAGAAATCGACCGGACGGCGATTGTCCGGATCGACCAGGCTCTGCTCCCACAACTCGCTGCCCTGGTAGAGGTCGGGGACCCCAGGGATCGTCAAGGTCAGCAGCTTGGCGGCCAGCGAGTTGCTGCGTCCGGGCCCGGCCACCGCGGCCAGCACCCGCTCCAGCACGGCACGCACTCGGCGATCGTCGAAGCTGGCGTGCACACAGGCCTCCATGGCCTGCTCGTAGTCGCCGTCCGGGGCCGTCCAGCAGGTGTGATCGCCAGCCTCCCGCATCGCCTTCTCGGCGTAGTCGCGCAGCCGCTCCCGGCTGGCCGGCCAGCAGCCGATGATCGCCTGCCAGAGCAGGTTCGCCATCCCCGGGTCGGGTACCGGCACCAGTGCCAGCAACTCGTCCAGAGCCGCGCGCCACAGGTCGGGGACCTCAGCCAGCACGCTGATCCGGGCCCGGACGTCCTCGCCGCGCTTGGTGTCATGGGTGGTGCCGGCCGTCAGTGCGCGCGGCCAGTCCCGCTGCCGGGCGGCCATCAGCTCATGGAAGTCAGTGGGGGTGACCGAGAACAGGTTCGGATTGCCGCCGACCTCGTTCAGCGAGGTCAGCCGGGCCCAGCGGTAGAAGGCGGCGTCCTCGACGCCCTTGGCCATCACCATGCCCGAGGTCTGCTGGAATCGCTGCGCGGGAGCGGACGCACCGTCGGACAGGATCGGCGCCAGGATGTCCAGGAGTTCGGCCAGATCCGGACGATGACGGCGGGCGGTCTCGAAGGCCCGATCGACGTGCTCACGCCCCTCGGGGAGATAGGAGCGGTAGACCTCGAAGTCGGCCAGCAGTTCGGCGATGGCCTCGGCCAGGGCGTCCAGTTCGGGCGCCTGTTCAGGCTCGAGGGTGGCCCAGACCTCGCGGGCGATCCGCCGGGTTTCGGAGGCCAGAATCCCCTGGGCGACGGCCAGCTTGCTGGTGTGCACCAGGGCCGGCCATTCGGTGGCCTGGCCGCGCAGCTCGGCCTCGAGCTGGGTCAGCGGGGCCTCGCCGGCCGGGTCCACCAACACCCGGTCGATCAGCGCCATCGCCTCGTAGCCGGTGGTGCCGGCGGTGGCCCAGGTGTTCGGCAGCTTCTCCAGGCTCAGCCGGCCGGACTCGCCGTCGGTGATCGACAGGATCTTCTCGACCAGGACGTAGCTGTCCTTGGTGAGCCCGGCCAGATCCTCCAGGTAGCGACCGGGATCGCGCAGGCCGTCGGGGTGGTCGACCCGCAGGCCGTCCACCAGGCCCTCGGCGAACCAGCGCTGGATCTCGGCGTGCGATTTGCTGAACCACTCCGGGTCCTCGACCCGGATCGCGACCAGGGTGTTCACCGCGAAGAAGCGGCGATAGTTGAGCGTCCGATCGGCCTCCCGCCAACTGACCAGCTGGTAGTGCTGGCGGCCATGGACGAGGTTGGGATCCTCGTCGGGGCCGAAGGTGGTGTCCGGAGCCAGTGGGAAGCGCTGGTTGTAGTAGTGCAGCTCGCCGCCGAGCACCTGCAGGTGCTCGATCCGTCCGTCCGGGCCGAGGTCGTCATCGCCGATCACCGGGAGCCGCAGCTTGCCGTCCCCGGCCGCCCAGTCGATGTCGAAGGCCGAGGCGTACGGCGACTCGGGGCCGTGGGTGAGCACCTGCCACCACCAGTCGTTCTCCCATGGACGGGCGACGCCGACGTGGTTCGGGACGATGTCGACCAGCACGCCCATGCCGAGCCGGCGGGCCTCGGACGATAGCGCGGCCAGGCCGGAGGCGCGTCCGCGCGAGGGGTCGATCGCTCGGTGGTCGGACACGTCGTAGCCGTGTTCACTGCCCGATTCGGAGGCCAGCAGCGGCGACAGGTAGACCCAGTCGACGCCCAGCTCATGCAGGTAGCTCAGCTGCCGGGCGGCCGCGACCAGGTCGAAGTCCTCGGTGATCTGGAGCCGGTAGGTGCTGGTTGGGGTGCGCTGCACGCCTACCTCCGTCCTGGTCGGAGTCAGGCCCGGTCGTGCCCCGGGCTGTCCTTGAAGGGTAGCCCGACGGTCTCGGACGGGCACCATCAGCCGGTTCTCTCCCTGCCTGTCGATGGAGGGCTTGCGCGCGCTGAGGAGTGACAGAGGAGCGGCGTGGCCAGTCCGGCGGCGAGCGGCGCGCGATCGCGGTTGCGCCCGCCGGAGGTGTTGTCTTGGCGGATGGCGGGTGGCCGAGACAGGGCCGGGGGTAGTCTGCGGACCGTGCCCGGCTTCGATCATCACGACCCGGGCCTGCGTGACGTCGCCGCGCGGGCCGGAGTCAGCCTCTCCACGGTGTCTCGGGTGGTCACCGGACGGACTCAGGTCAGCGATCGGCTCAAGCAGCGGGTGCTGGCTGCAGTCGCCGAGCTGGGCTATCGGCCGAATGCTGCCGCGCAGGCGCTGGTCAGTGGACGACGATCCTCGATCGCGGTGATGGCCAGGAACACCACTCGCTTCGGCTATGCGGGGACTCTGCAGGGAATCGAGGAGGCGGCCTCGGCCGCCGGCTACGCGGTGATGATCGCGGTGGTGGAGTCCGACGACCCGGCGCGAATCTCCGCGGCGGTCGACCAGGTGCTCTCCCACTCGGTGGCCGGCGTCATCGTGATCGAGTTCGACGATGTCGGACGGGCCACCCTGGAAGCGGTGCCCGACTCGTTGCCGGTGGTCGCGGCGGCCGGAGCCCCTTCGGTGGAGCGCACCCGTCCGCACGTCTATCTGGATGACGACCTCGGCGGCCGGATCGCTACCGAGTATCTGCTCTCCCTCGGTCATCGGACGGTGCACCACGTGTCGATCCCGTCGACGCGGCCCGATAGTGGCCGCTCGCGGGGCTGGCGGCGGGCGTTGGAGGCAGTCGGAGCCGAGGTGCCCGACGAGGTGCCGGCGCTGTACTCGCCGGAGTCCGGCTATGGCGCAGCGCAGAGCCTGCTGGACGACCCGTCGGTGACCGCGATCTTGTGCGGCAATGACGAGCTGGCGATCGGCGTGGCGCGAGCCTTGGCTGAGCGCGGCCGCAAGGTGCCCGAGGAGGTCAGCGTGGTGGGCTTCGATGACCAGCCGTTCGCCCGGATGTGGCTGCCGGCGTTGACCACGGTCGCACAGGACTTCACCGAGCTCGGCCGGCATGCCTTTGCGCTGCTGGAGCAGTGGCTGCGGACCGGTGCCGTCCCGGCGGACGCAGTGATCGAGCCTCGGCTGGTGCTGCGGGAGAGCTCCGTCCCGCCGTCGCTCGGGTAGCGGACGCCCACGCCGAAGCTTGCTTCCCCTGACCTCTTGACCAACGTTTGCAGAACGTCGTACGGTTTGACCAACGTTTGCAGACTTCGGTCTGAGGCACAGAGCAAAGGCGCGAATGGTGACTCCACGTACGACCACAGACGGCACCCATGGGGCACCCTCCTGGCCGAGCACCATCGCCCTGAGCGCGGCCGGCACCTCGCTGGTGCTGGCTCTGCCCGCTGACGCGCTGCCCTCGGTCGTCCACTGGGGCGGCCAGCTGGAACCGGCGGACGCCGCACAACTGGACGCGCTGGCTCAGGCCGCCCGTGGGTCGCTGGCCACCAACGGCATCGACGGCGGCGTCGTGGCGAACCTGCTCACCGAGGCGTGGACCGGCTGGACCGGGACCCCGGGCCTGGTCGGGCATCGGCCGGACGGCACCGGCTGGGCACCGCGGTTCACCCCGAAGTCGATCGTGATCGAACCCGGCGAGACTGCCGGCGGAGCCGTCGAGGTCCACGCCGACGACGAGGCCGCCGGGTTGGGGTTGCGGCTCCGGATCGAACTGTTGCCCACCGGGATCGCCCGGTTGCAGGCCGAGGTGACCAACCTGCTGCCCGGCACCTACCTGCTCGAATCGCTGAGCCTGGCGCTGCCGGTGCCCACCAGGGCCGATCGGATCATCGACTTCGCCGGACGTTGGGCCAAAGAGCGGGTCTATCAGGAGCGCGGCTTCACCGTCGGCAGCTTCGTCCGCGAGGGACGCCACGGCCGCACCGGGGCGGACGCCGCCACCGTCCTGCTCGCCGGCACCGAGGGCCTGGACTTCGAGAGCGGCGAAGGCTGGGGGATCCACCTGGGGTTCAGCGGCAACCATCGAGTGATCGCCGAACGGGCCTACAGCGGTGAGCGGCTGCTGATCGGCGGAGAACTCCTGCTCCCCGGCGAGATCATCCTGGCCACCGGCGAGAGCTACCAGACCCCCTGGCTGTACGCCGTCCACGGCCATGGCCTGGACGAGCTGGCCGCCCGCTTCCACGACTATCTGCGAGCCCGTCCCACCCATCCGTCCTCACCCCGCCCGGTCGTGATGAACTCGTGGGAGGCGGTCTACTTCGACCACGGGATCGAGCGGATCACCCCGCTGATCGAACGAGCCGCCGCCATCGGCGTCGAGCGATTCGTCCTGGACGATGGATGGTTCGGCTCCCGGCGCGACGACCAGTCCGGCCTCGGCGATTGGCAGGTCTCCGGCGAGGTATGGGGCGGCGGCGACTTCGCCGAGCTCGTCCGCGGGGTGAAGCAGCGTGGCATGGAGTTCGGATTGTGGTTCGAGCCCGAGATGGTGAACCTCGACTCCGATGTCGCCCGCGCGCACCCGGACTGGATCCTGCAAGTTCCCGGACGGCTGCCGGTGACCGCCCGCAACCAGCAGGTGCTGAATCTGACGATCCCGGAGGCATTCGCTCACGTCCGCGACCGCATCGTCGACCTGGTCACCAGCTACGGCATCGACCAGATCAAGTGGGATCACAACCGCGACCTGGTGGACGCCGGCTCCTGCCGCACCGGACGGGCTGTCGTCCACGAGCAGACCCTGGCGGCCTATCGGCTGCTCGATGAGATCCGCGCGGCCTGCCCCGGGCTGGAGATCGAATCCTGTTCCTCGGGTGGAGCTCGGGTCGACCTCGGCATTCTGGAGCGCACCGACCGGGTCTGGGCCTCGGACTGCATCGACGCTCACGAGCGCCAGCAGATCCAGCGCTGGACGGCGCAGCTGCTGCCGCCCGAACTGGTGGGCAGCCACGTCGGCTCCGGCTGGGCGCACACCACCGGACGCCAACTGGATCTTGGCTTCCGGGCGGCCACTGCCCTGTTCGGTCACTTCGGGATCGAATGGGATCTGACCGCGGCGAGCCCGGACGAGTTGGCCGGACTGGCCGCCTGGGTGGCCTACTACAAGCAGGTGAGGCAGCTCATCCACACCGGCCGGATGGTGCGCCGTGAGCTGGAGGACGGCGCCCTGTGGCTGACCGGGGCGGTGCGGCCAGACCAGAGCGAGGCCTTGTTCATGCTCGTGGTCCGCGAACGTCCGATCACCTGGCCGGCCGGCCAGGTGCTGCTGCCCGGTCTCGACCCCGACCGGATGTATCGGGTACAGCCGGCCGGGCCGGACGCACACCGCTTCGACGACCCCGCGGTCACCCCCGGCTGGTGGGCCGACGGGTTACGGCTGAGCGGACGGATGCTGGGCACGGCCGGCATCCAGATGCCGGCGCTGCACCCCGACCGGGCCGCGCTGATCCACGTTCGGGCCGACGATGAGTGAGGCGAGCCGGAGGCGTCCGTCGCGGCGTGCGTCGACGACCCAGCTGGCCGGCCTTTCGCTGGCGCAGCGCCGCCGGGAAGCCCGAGTCGCGCTGGCCTTCGTCGCCCCAGCGGCGATCGGCTTCATCGTGTTCTATCTGGTGCCCAGCCTGCGGGCGCTGTGGTTCAGCTTCACCAACCAGAACCTCGTCGGCTCCGGACGGTTCGTCGGCGGACGCAACTACGCCAAACTGGTCGCCGATCCGCTGTTCTGGAACTCGCTGGTGGTGACCGTCGAGTACGTGGCGATCAACATCGGCGTCCAGACGGTGTTGGCGATTGCGGTCGCCGTCCTGCTGCAGCGGCTGACCCGCTCGGTGGTCATCCGGGGGCTGGTGCTGCTGCCCTACCTGGTGGCCAATGTGGTGGTCGCGCTGGTGTGGTTCTGGATGCTCGACTACTCGACCGGATTCGTGAACGTCCTGCTCGAAGCGGTCGGCGTCGACAAGGTGGCCTTCTTCGGCAACGAGGTCACCGCCATTCCGACGATCGCGTTGATCAATGTGTGGCGCTACCTCGGCTACACGTCGCTGCTGATCTTCGCCGGCTTGCAGACGATCCCGAAGGACTACTACGAGGCTGCGGCCATCGACGGGGCCTCGGAATGGCGGATGTTCACCTCGGTCACCATGCCGCTGCTGCGTCCGGTGCTGGCCCTGGTGCTGGTGATCACCGTGGTCGGCTCGTTCCAGATCTTCGACACCGTCGCGGTCACCACCAAGGGAGGGCCGGTGAACGCCACCCGGGTCATCTACTACTACATCTATCAGCAGGCTTTCGAGCGCTTCGACTTGGGCTATGCCAGCGCGCTGGCCGCCGTCCTGGTCGTCCTGCTGTCGGCCCTGGCGTATCTGCAGCTGAAGCTGATGCGCTCCAACAGTTCGGACCTGGCATGAATGGCCGGCCGGAGGTGAGCATGGGCTGGGCCGAAGAGGCGACGAGTCGTCCCCGCCGCCGTGGCCCGAACTGGGGACGCGTCGCCGGCTGGACGGTGCTGTCGCTGATCCTGCTGATCACGCTGTTCCCCTTCTACTGGATGTTGCGCACCGCGCTGTCGACCAACAACGCGATGTACCTCGACCCGAGCAATCCGCTGCCGGTCCAGTTCAGCTGGGGTGGCTTCCGCCGGGTCTTCGGGCTCGCCTCCCCGGCCGAAGCTGCGGCCGAAGGCGGCACCACGGGGTCGATCCATTTCTGGCTGTATCTGCGCAACTCGGTGATCGTGTCCACCACGATCACGATCGGGCAGGTGCTGTTCTCGGCGATGGCGGCCTACGCCTTCGCCCGGTTGCGCTGGCGCGGACGTGACGTCGTCTTCTTCATCTTCTTGACCGCACTGACGATTCCGCCGATCTTCGTCCAGCTTCCCAACTTCATCCTGATCCGCGACCTCGGGCTGCTGAACAGCTTGGCCGGCATCATCCTGCCGTCGTTCTTCATGACTCCGTTCGCGATCTTCTTCATGCGTCAGTTCTTCCTCGGGATCAGCCGCGAGGTCGAGGAGGCGGCGATGCTGGACGGGGCCGGCCACGTCCGGACGTTCTTCGGGATCATCGTGCCGATGTCGGTGAGCCCGATCCTGACCCTGTCGGTGCTGACCTACATCACCTCGTGGGGGGACTATTTCTGGCCGCTCCTGGTCGGCCGCGCCGACAACGCCCGGGTGCTCACCGTCGCTTTGGGCATTTTCCAGTCGCAGACCCCGCAGACCGGACCGGACTGGGCGGGGCTGATGGCCGGAACCATCGTGTCGGCCGTCCCGGTCCTGCTGATCTTCCTGCTGTTCGGAAGGAGGCTCGTCGACAATCTCGGCTACTCAGGCGTCAAGTGACGCGTATGGACGGGCCGAGGGGGCACCGTCTGCGAACCGCCAATCATCACCGAATGACACTCAGCGAAACCATCACACAGAAGAAGGAAACTGCAATGAGGCACACTCCATTCTGGCGACGCGTCGGATCAGGCGTCGTCCTAGCAACCGTCGCAGGCATGATGCTGGCGGGTTGCTCCAGCACCGGCACCACGGCCAGCTCTGCCGCCAGCCCGGGAACCTCCCAGGCCCCGGGCGCGGGCACCGAGATCAGCTACTGGCTGTGGGATACCAACCAGCAGCCGGCCTACCAGCAATGCGCCGCTGACTTCGAGAAGGAGTCCGGCGTCAAGGTCAAGATCGAGCAGTACGGCTGGAACGACTACTGGCAGAACCTGACCACCGGCTTCGCATCGGCCACGGCTCCGGACGTGTTCACCGACCACCTGTCGTACTTCCCGCAGTTCGTCTCCCAGGGCCAGTTGCTGAACATCGCCGACAAGGTGAGCGCAGACAATGTCGACCTCGCCCAGTACCAGGACGGCCTGGCTGACCTGTGGGTCGGTCAGGACGGCGGCCGCTACGGCCTGCCGAAGGACTTCGACACCGTCGCGGTGTTCTACAACACCAAGATGGTCGAGAAGACCGGAGTCTCCGCCGACGAACTGGCCAAGCTGACCTGGAACCCGACAGATGGTGGGACCTACGAGAAGCTGATCGCCGCCTTGACCGTCGACAAGAACGGCAAGCACGGCAACGAGGCCGGCTTCGACAAGAAGAATGTCGCCGTCTACGGGCTCGCCCTCAGCGGGAACGGGCTGAACGCGTCCGGCCAGCAGACCTGGGCTCCCTACGCGCTGAGCAACAACTGGTACTTCGGTGACAAGACGCCGTGGACCACTCAGTGGAAGTTCGACGATCCGGCCCTCATCCAGGCGCTCGGCTGGTACCGCAGCCTGCAGCAGAAGGGCTTCATGCCGAGTGTGGATATCGCCTTGTCCGAGCAGGATCCGTTGAAGGGCTACCTGGCCGGCAAGTACGCGATGGTCACCGACGGCAGCTGGATGAACTCCTCCTACCTCGGCCAGGACGGCGTTGCGACCAAGGTTGCGCCGAGCCCGATCGGCCCGAGCGGGAAGCGCGCCAGCGTGTTCAACGGCTTGTCCGATGGCATCTGGTCGGGCAGCAAGAATCAGGACGCGGCCTGGAAGTGGGTCAAGTACCTGGGCTCCAGCGCCTGCCAGGACGTCGTCGCCAAGAGTGCAGTCGTCTTCCCCGCGATCAAGACCTCGACCGAGAAGGCCACCCAGGCGTTCACGGACAAGGGCTGGGATGTCAGCGGCTTCACCGTCCAGGTCACCGAAGGCACCACCGCACTGCTGCCGATCGCCGATCACTGGTCCGAGGTGAACGACAAGGTCACCGCTGCGATCGAGACGTACTTGAAGAACGGCGATGCGTCGGCGCTGAAGAAGGCCAACGAAGAGGTCAACGCGCTGTTCAAGTAGCCCTGCGATCAGTGGGGATTGGCCGGGCCCGGCGGTAGCACTCCTGCCGCCGGGCCCGACCGTTGTCAGCGGCCGGCGTGGCTAGGTCTGGGTGTGGCTATTGCGTGGGCGGCCGGTCGCCGCGACCCTCGAGCCATGGAGACGAACGCGCGCCTGGCGATAGTGGTCAATCCGACCAAGACCGACGCGGTGGCGCAGCTGGAGGCAGCTGTCGACGAGCTGTGCCGGTCAGCCGGGTGGACGGTCAGCTGGTACGAGACCAGCCGTGAGGATCCCGGCGAGGGGCAGGCGCGGCGGGCCGTCGCCGACGGCGCCGAGCTTGTCTGCTCCTTGGGTGGGGACGGGACCGTCCGGGCGGTGGCGTCCGGGCTGGTCGGGAGCGAGGTGCCGCTGGGGGTCCTGCCGGGTGGCACCGGGAACCTACTGGCCCGCAACCTCGGCCTGCCGGTGGACGATCTGGACGCGGCGCTGCAGGTGATCCTCACCGGGGTGCCACGCCGGATCGATGTGGGTGCGGTGGCCTGGGACGACGAGCCGGAGCAGATCTTTCTGGTGATCGCCGGAGTGGGCCTGGACGCGCGAATGATCGGTGAGGCCGACGAGCGGATCAAGAAGGCCGTCGGCTGGCCGGCCTACCTGCTGTCCGGGGTGCGCGGGCTGCTCGACTGGGGCTTCTCTGCGCACATCACCGCTCCGGGACGGCGCGAAGGCAGCCGGCGGGCCCGAGCCGTCGTGGTCGGCAACTGCGGTCAGTTGCCCGGCGGCCTGGAGCTGATGCCGGATGCTCGGCTGGACGACGGGCTTCTCGATCTGGTGCTGGCCGCACCGCACGGAGTCTTCGGCTGGTTAGGGGTTGTGCGCGAGCTGGTGACCGGCCGCGGGAACCGCAGCCTGCGTCGGCTTCGCGCCGATTCGGTCCGGATCCGACTGGGCCGTCCGATCCTCGCCCAGCTCGACGGGGAGGCCGTCGGGTCACGGACCACGATGACGGTGCGAGTGCGTCCGCTGGCGCTGCGGGTGATGGTGCCGACCCAGAACTGATCGGCCACCTCGACGTCCCCGCAGAAGAGGGGACAGTCCCCTTTTCTGCGGGGCGGGCGGAGCCGCCGGAGCGTCCGCTGCGTCGGTGCCGTCGGAATCGGGCCACACGGGCGGATACTCGGATCATGAGCAAAAAGGGCTGGCAGACCCACTGGCACAAGCATCCGGGCGTCCGCTCCGGAGACCAGCTCACCCTCGGTGAGCGGGCAGCCGACGGGATGCGCAATGCGATGGGATCATGGCCGTTCGTCTTCGGCTTCTTCGCGGTGATGATCGGCTGGGTTGTCGTGAACACAGTGTTCGCCATCGGCGGGCCGCACGGCTTCGACCCGTACCCGTACATCCTGCTGAACCTGTTCCTGTCGATGATGGCCGGGGTTCAGGCTGCGGCGCTGCTGATCGCCGCGAAGCGGTCGGATGCGATCGCTTCGGAGATCGCGATCCACACCGAGCACAACACCGACGACATCAAGGACCTGCTGGCGCGCAACCTCGCACTGATTCAGGAAGTGAAGCGGAACACCGATCTGCTCGACGAGATCCATCGGCACGTGACTGCGCAGACTCCCTTGTCCGGTGAGTTTCCGCCGAAGCAGGCCGACGACTAGCGGCCGGTCTGCTCGGCACGGCTCACGTTGGTCTGGCCGATCAGGATCGGCCAGGGGCACGGTTTCCTCGCGCGCTGTGTGCGGGCGGTTCGGGTGTGCCGGGCGGGGCTTTCGCGTGATTGCCGTTGTCGGCGAAGCCGGACAACTAGGCTGCTTGCCATGTCCCCGGTTTGCTTGACGAGGCGTCTGGGCCTGCTCTGTGTCGCTGTCGTCGTTGGTGTGGCTGTTTCCGCCTGCGCGCCGAGCAATGCACCGTCGGCATGTTTCACCGTGACGCTGCCGGCCGGATGGACGAGCGAGGTGACCGATCGCTGCGGTCTGGTGCTGAGTGGGCCACAGGGGGCGTCGGGGACGATCACTGTCGACACCGAGCCGGTGGACGCCGCGGAAGTGAAGGCGCTGATCGGGCAGAAGTTCAGCGACGCGGACGTCGCCGTGCAGACAGTGGAAGGCGATCAGGTACTGATCGGCACCGGATCAGTGCCGGGCGCGATGTACATCCTGGTCCAGGCGCGTTCGGCCTCGTCCGGGCGCAATGGCTACTACGCGCAGGTGCTGACACCACAGCCGAGTCAGCTGGCCGAGATCAAGACCATCCTGGCGTCGCTCCGAGCGACGACCTAGTGCGGGGCTCCGGCTGCCGGCAAGGCCGGGTCTGCGACTGGACGGTGTCGGGCCATCCCCGCAGCGCGACGCCGCAGAAAGGGGGACTGTCCCCTTTTCTGCGAGGTGGCGGGGGTGCGATGAGAGGTGACCCGGAGGGGGTCAGCGGCTTGGCTGGTCGGCCCGGCTCACATTCGCCTGAATGATCGGGATGGGGAAGCGGGAGGCTCGCAGTGGGTCCAGGAGATCGTCGGTGATGCCCGCAGTGAAGTCGTCGATCGCGAAGACCTTGAACAGTGCCTCACGTCCGAACTTGGAGCTGTCGGCGACGAAGAAAGCCTCCTTGGCGACCGAGCGCATCACCCGCTTGAGCTCCAGCTCGTAGCTGTTGGCGTGGTACAGCCCGTCCTCGGAGACGGTGTCGGACCCGAAGATCGCCACGTCCACCCGCAGGTTGGCCAGCTGCTGCACCGAAGTGGGCCCCCACATCGTGTAGAGGTTCGGCAGCAGCTCGCCGCCGATGAACACCAGATGCAGTGATCGTTTCCGCGCAATCTCCAGGCCGATCCGCAGATCGTTGGTCACGACGGTGACCCGCTGGTGATTGAGGTTTCGCGCGACTTCGAGCGTGGTCGTCCCACCGTCCAGCAGGATCGTCTGGCCTTCGAGGACTCGCTCGGCCATCGCCTTGCCGATTGCCGACTTCTCGGGACGGTGCAGCTCCTCCTTGAAGTGGTGCGGGGTTTCGGACTGCCGGACCGGCGTTGCTCCGCCGTGCGTGCGCCGGATCAGGTCCATCGATTCCAGCTGCTCAAGGTCGCGACGAATCGTGGACTCAGTCACACCGAAGGCCTGCGCGAGATCGCGCACTGACTGGAAGCCGTGGTCGCCGAGCACCTCCACGATCTCCGCCTGCCGAGACATGTCCCTCCTCATCCGTGTTGCTGCAAAGGCTAGCCGGACTAGCGGCCATACGCAGCAAGTGCGCGAAATCGTGCATCAGCATCCGTACGAAGGTCGAATCTCACCCCCGCACGAAATAGAGCGCCAGACGCGCAAGGCCTGCTCGCGCATCACGGGTAGGTGCGCGCTCACAGGAACGGCTGGCGCGCGTTTTGCGCGATGTAGCGCAAGATTATGCTCGTTTTCGCTTGACCGTGTGCCCGCGGAGGGGCTAGCGTCCACCGCAATGGGGCGCCGCATGCAGGCTCGCGCAGCCCCAAACCAGGCTTTGGACAAAGGAGTTCCTATGAAGCGCAGGTTCATGCCCGCCGCCGCAGTTCTCGCGGTCGGGCTGTCCTTCTCGGTGGTCGGTTGTACGACGGTGGGCGCAGCTGCCCCGTCCGAATCGGGCACCGTCTCGTCGTCCGCTCCGGCCGGCGACAAGGACAAGGTGATGGTCACCGTCGTCAAGGCGCAGACCATTCCGTGGTTCCAGCGGATGGCCGAGGGCGTCAAGTCCTTCGCCGAGCGCACCGGCATCGACGCCCGCCAGGAAGGCGCGGACGACGTGGCCCCGGAGAAGCAGGTCAAGATCATCGAGGACCTGATCGCTCAGCGTCCGACCGCGATCACCGTCGTCCCGAACTCGCCCGAGGCCGTGGAGAGCGCCCTGGGCAAGGCTCGCGAGCAGGGCATCATCGTGGTCTCCCATGAGGCCACCGGCATGAAGAACGTCGACGTCGACATCGAGGCCTTCGACAACGCCGCCTACGGTTCCGACATCATGAAGAACCTCGGCGAGTGCATGGGCGGAAAGGGCAAGTACGTCCAGTTCGTCGGAGGACTGACCGCCAAGACCCACATGGAGTGGGTGGGTGCGGCCTACGACTACCAGACCAAGAACCTGCCCGACATGAAGCGGGTCGAGACCCCGATCGAGAGCACCGACAACCAGGAGACCGCCTACCAGCGGGCTCGCGAGATCCTGGCCAAGTACCCCGACATCGCGGGCTTCCAGGGTTCGGCCGGTAACGACGTCCCCGGCATCGCGCGTGCGGTGAAGGAAGCCGGTCTGCAGGACAAGATCTGCGTCATGGGCACCTCGATTCCGTCGGTGGCCAGCCAGTACCTGGAGGACGGCTCGATCGACAAGATCTTCTTCTGGGATCCGGCCCTGGCCGGCGAGGCTCAGCTGCAGATCGCCAAGATCCTGTCCGAGGGCGGCAAGATCACCGCGGGCACCGATCTCGGCATCGAGGGCTACAACAACCTGCAGCCGATGGCCGGCCAGACCAACGTCTTCGTCGGTACCGCTCAGGTTGCTGCGGACAAGGAAAGCGCGAAGAAGTACCAGTTCTAGTAAGCGCTGATCGGTCCCGAGGCGTGCCCAGCCGGCACGCCTCGGGGCTGGCCCGAGAGAACAGAAGCTCCTGATGAGTTCCACCACAGCACCAGCTACGCAGTCCCCGGACGCGACCAGCCAGGCTCCGGTCTTGTCGGCCCGGCATATCTCCAAGCGGTTCGGCGGCGTCCAGGCCCTGGATGACGTCTCGCTGGACCTGATTCCCGGCGAGGTGCACTGCCTGGCCGGTGAGAACGGCTGCGGCAAGTCGACCCTGATCAAGATGATCTCCGGCGCGGAGCGTCCCGACTCCGGCGAGATCGAAGTGGACGGCGTCGTCCACACCCGAATGAACACCACCTCGGCCATTCAGAGCGGGATCCAGGTGATCTACCAGGACTTCTCGCTGTTCGGGAATCTCACCGTCGCCGAGAACATCGTCCTCACCTCCGCCGTGGCCGCCAAGCGCAAGCTGTACCGGGTCAAGGACGCACGCGAGAAGGCGCAAGCCAT
>Ga0268263_1000819_pt1 | contig 36238 bp, 25 predicted proteins | sample Biomet5_FD_190358 | JGI IMG/M metagenome (GOLD analysis project Ga0268263, IMG submission 190358) | Microbial communities from bioreactor (seeded with sewage sludge) at LBNL, California, USA - Biofuel metagenome 5 (SPAdes) (version 4) | ecosystem: Engineered > Bioreactor > Anaerobic >... | reverse complement strand
CGTCCACGCTCTTAAGAGTGCCTTCAAGCAGATTAAGATCGCCTTTCATTTCTACCTGGATTTTTGATCCAACAATTTTCTGAACTTTTTTATTTGGGAACAAATTTAAACCCTCGCTGATTTATTATGAATTCTCCCCGTACTCACTTCTGTTTATTACGTCCCAAGCCAGTGCGGAGCAAGTCGCATCAGAACCGCATCCATACCTGCGGTTTACTTGCTGCCTGTATCAGTCACTTCATGCCAGCGACTGAGAATTTCTTCATATCGTCACTCCACCGGCTTTTAAGAAAACTGAAAACTACATACCCTTTACAGAGATATATAACCATCGATCTCCAAGAGCCCTCAAATGACTCCTGGATCAAATAGCTCCTTCCATAAGCTGCAGTTCAAATTTTCTGGTTTACCAGCAACCGTTGGGCCGCAACCGTTGTATCGCAACCGTTGCGCCGGTTGATCACGCCGATAGGGTTTGGGGATAAGAGCCTCAAATCCAAACGTTGTAGGGTCTTTCGGTCAAACCTTTTTTGAAAAGGCTTGTGATCACGCCGATAGGGTTTGAGGATAAGAGCCTCAAATTCAAATGCTGCTGTGGTTTTCGCTCAAACCTTTTTTAAAAAGGCTTGCGGGCAAGCAATTTTTTAAAAGGCTTGTGATTATCCTGATAGAGTTTGGAGATAAAGCTCTTCAAACTCAAACATAATGGGTCAGATGTAACCCTGGAGATCCGTACTTTCGTCAACAAGCTTTGCAGACGACTCCTTTCTTGGTCTCGGGATCGCTCTTGCAATGGGCCCGAAAACGGATTCGTATTCATTTATATGCTGAGTCAACCAGCGGGAAAGCTCAAGTGCAGCTACCGGAGAAAGTATCACTTCGGTTTCTACACGTCTCTGGATAACCCTTGATTCTGAGGCATCCCCTAACAGTTTTGGAGTGTCATTATAAAAACCGATCCTGAAATCATAGGGGCTGTGCCCACCTGCAGCTCCGATAGCATATATCTGCCTGAAGTTCTCAGGCTTCACAAACTCGATTGTAATGCTTTTCTTAATCTTTTTAGAAGCTGCGCCTTCGATATTTTCCCTGGATTCGACATCCTCGGTCATGAAATTACCTCTATTTTTACTTTCAGACTATCTGATCAGATTTTGATTCATTATACTAGCCGGCCCTTAAAAACCGGTCAATTCTCTCTATGAACGATGCATTCCCACATAAGCAGGAACATTTTAACTCATTATATAATGTTATCTGCAAAAACGTTTTTGATCTTTTAACCCTGGACTTTCTTTTTAAGCTTTTTTGCTTCTTCTGCAACTCCCTTTTTAGAGTGCACTTTTGCTATAAGTTCCACGGCATCAAGGTTTCTGACTGCGTTGTCCAAGTACCCGAAAACGTCACCCTGATAGGCTGAGATCCCGTACTTATCTTCAAGTTTCTTCACTATCTGCGCAGGCTCAAGTGCTTCTGTACGCAACTTGATTATTTTTTCCGAAAACTTCTGTTCTGCACAACCGCAGTAAGGTGAATCTTTGCATTTACAGGTTAAAAAGTCAGAAGCAAAGTTTAACAGGAGTTCCTGGATTTTTGCATCAAGCTGGGAAAGGGACTCCCCGTCAAAAACTATATCAAGGGTAGCTCCCTGAAAAATCCTTGAAGGCATATTCACGTGCAGAGAGCTTCCGATCTGGTTTGCATACTTGAAATACGCTGCATCAAAAAACTCCAGGTTCGTTACGATCTTTAGGGGTTCATTCTCTCCAAGCACTGCATCCCGAATCAGAAAAGCTTTCGATACCGGAAGGAAATGTGCTGCAATAATTTTTCCAAAACGCGTAAGCGTTATTCGGTTTCCTTTTCTTTCCACAAAACGATAGCTCTGAAGACGCAGAATCAACTTATCCAGGTCGTAGCCTCCGAACATCTGGTTGTGGATTATTCTGAGATCCTGCACCGAGGAGGTGACTGCAACCGATGCAAGCACTTCCTCAAGCTGTTCGGCTTCTCCATATTTTACACCTGCTGAGAGCATTTCTCCCTGGAGTAGTTTAATTGCAACCTCTTCTTCGGTATCGGATTGGGAACCTGAATATGATTTTCCAGGCACAGGCATCAGCACAACAACTCCCCTATCATGGTAGTCAGGTCTCCCTGCCCTTCCGCTCATCTGCAGAAAATCCTGAACTGAAATCCAGTCTATTCCCATTGCCAGAGACTCAAAGATCACCTGGGAAGCCGGAAAATCCACCCCAGCCGCAAGAGCAGCCGTAGTCACAATTACAGGAAGCTCTCCTTTTGCAAAGCGAGTTTCAACTTTCTTCCTTTCGTACTGAGAAAGCCCAGCATGATAGGGAGCTGCCCGAATAGAAAGGGCCCCTGCAAGTTTGTGGCAGTTTCGACGGGAATTTGTAAAGACAATTGTCTGGCCCCTGTGCTTTTTGGAAGATAACATTGCATATTCTTCTTTCGCAAGCTGGGAAATCAACTTTGCCTTTTCGTTTTCCTGACAGAAAAGAAGATGCCTGTCAATAGGAACCGGCCTGTGCTCGTAACGGACAAGCTGGGCTCCGAGTTTCTTCGCATAGCCTTCGGGATTTGCAACGGTTGCAGAGAGATAGATAAATTGAGCTTCAGGTGCCACGTACCTCAGCCTTCCAATAAGCCCGTCCAGCCTGTGGCCTCTTTCCTGGTCTTCGATAGTATGGACTTCGTCCACTACTACTGTTCCGATTTTACCCAGAAAATCGGCATTTCCCGACCGAAGCATGTGGTCTATGCCCTCGTAAGTCCCTACAATGATATCCGCACCCGGGCTAGTTTGCATCTTCACGCGCTGAGAAGTTTTTATGAGAATTGCCCCTATCTTTATGGAAGTAGTAAACCCGAGTTTTGAATAGCGTTCTTTGAACTGTTCATACTTCTGGTTTGCAAGTGCAACCAGGGGGACGAGGTAGAGCATTTTTCCTTTTTTGTTAAAGAGGTTCTGGATTCCTGCCATCTCCCCTATAAGGGTCTTTCCGGTTGCTGTTGCCGAGACTACAAACTGGTTTTTTCCTTCCAGAAGCCCGGCTTCTATTGATAATGCCTGTACAGGCAGTAGGGTCTCGGATTTTTCGAGCAGCATTTCCTTGAATTTCTTTTGAAGAGGCAGGCTTTTTACCCTAACTGTAGCGCTGGAAGGATTTGTTCTTATAGTATCATAGCGTGTGAACTCAGGGTCCAGCCTTTCAGGGGTCAGCATCCGAATAGTCCTGTCAAGATCTCGGGTTTTTGAAAGCACCTGCTCCAGGAAATCTATGGATTTTTCCCCATACTGTACACCAGCCGAACGGACTGCACGCAATAGTTCTTCTTTTGCACAGTCCAGGCAGATGAGTTCGTTATTGTACTTGATGGATTTACTGTTTACAAAGTTGAAACGTTCATTAATCCAGCAGTGTTTACAGATTTTTACTTTGTCCGCATTAAGTTGAAAACCTTTAAGCATTTCCAGAAAAGCAGCCTCATTTGCAGGATATCCTCCTTCCGCAAACATTATTCGGTTTGCACTGCGCAAGAGCTCTATAAACTGCTGTGGAGGAATGAATTCTTCTTTTTTCTTGCCGGTGAGGAGCCTTATTTTAAGAGGGCGCGGCCCTTTGTAACTATCTTTTATAAGGAGCTCGGCCATATAAAGCGGCTGTTTCATCCGGTCCTTTATAGCCATAACTCTAATCTTCGATTTTTCAGCGTAACCTAGGACCCAGAGCATGATTTTTTATCCTGATATATGAGTGGTATAAGTAAGCTTTCCTTCAAAACCTGTAAATTTCCCTTCAAAGTTTAAATTTTGAAGTTTGAAAAATCAACATTCTGCTGTCTTCTTAATTTCTAGCAGCATAATTTGCGTTTACAGGTGAAAGTCTATTCAAGTCTGTTACATTCTATTAAAGTCTATTACTTGAACTTTGAGTGATATTTATACTTAGATGTACACTTAGAGCATTTTTCAGTGCGCAAAATTTTATTACTCCTCATAAGCACACTTTCGTACCTTCCAAATTTATCTGTTATCTCATTTGCAACCTCATCTTATGGGTACTATTATATAAATATTTTATTACTTACTTATTATATAAATATAATTATCTGGCATTGACCGAATGTCGATACTACCGAATACGCTATTTAGGGGATTATTTTAAGAGATTACTTAGCAAAAAATTACTGGAAAATGGGGTCAAGAAAGCAGTTAATAGAAATATTAATGGAAGTATTTAATGGAAACATTAATCGAAAATACAAGATTAAAAATTTTATAGATATAGTATAGATATAGACGCGACTTTCCTGTTTAATCTTTAAGTACAGTTTTATAGTAAGGCATAAACCCACTAGTGTCGCGTCAATCTTCAAAGATTCAACGCTTACGAATAATTGCAATTGATTTGATACGACATTTTACTGTTGACGCGACACTAGTGCTTCGATTCCAATATTAATTCATTATTTCTTAGAAAAATCCGTGATTTACGGATATATTAAAAGTCAAGTTTTATGAACTTACTTTGGAATCAATGTACTAGTCCTTAGCTTATGGGAAATTCACAAGCAGGCTCCATCCTTAGCAAATCTGCACCTGCAGTTTCGAGTTTCTGGAATATTTTCTATTGTATCCGAAATAATCTCAAAGATTGCGTTCTGAGCTTTTCCCACAACTTCGGTAACTTCGTCAGCAGTTAGTTTCTGTGTGGTCATTCCGCAGGCCTGATTTGTGATAATGGCAAGAGAAGCATAACAAAGGCTGAGTTCTTTTGCAAGGCTCACTTCAGGTACACCGGTCATGCCCACAACATCTGCAAATTGGCTCATCATGCGGATTTCGGCCCTAGTCTCAAAACGTGGACCTTCCGTGCAGGCATAAATTCCTTCGGTATAGGGCAGTCCCTGTTTTTCCAGAGCGTCTCTAAGGGCTATCCTGATCTCAGGGCAATAGGGCTCAGATACATCGACGTGTACGGTTCTGTCGTCATAAAAGGTAGAAGGCCGGTTCCGGGTAAAATCTATGAAATCGTTAAGTACTACAAAGCTACCCACTGGATGCCCTCGCATTGACCCTACGGAATTTGTGGAGATTACACGTTTTGCCCCGATAGAATACACAGCCCAGATATTGGCCCTGTAATTAATCCTGTGAGGAGGAATATGGTTCTCTCCTGCATGCCTGGGGATTACTACAACTTTTTTCCCTTTTACAGTAGTAAGATAAACTGTAACTTCTCCATATGGAGTGCTTACTAACCGGCTTTCAAATTCCTGGTAAGAGTTGAAACCGACACCACCGAGCACTGCAATTTCAACGTTTTCAGGTGTTTTTTCCATTTTATGATCTTCCTGACGATTTTTATTGTTACCCCCCATTTCCGATTTTGTTAACCCCATCGAGCTTCAAAGTTTATGACCGGTCGCCTGCGGTCAGGCGAGTTTTTTCCTTCTTTTATTTCTTCCTTTCTCTTCATTTTCGGAGACCAGGTTTGATACGCTGTATTTTATGCCTGCAAGGGCGATAAGAATCGCAACTGCGACCGAATACACAAAGTACTGGAGAGCAATGGATGCATCATTAGTAATGCCTTCCGAAAGGGAAGCAGTCGCTAAAATGTATGTACTTGCACCCCAGAAGAGCAGCCCTGTTGCGATCACAAATAAAGAAATTGCGACATTTTTATAAATGGGCTTATTTTCCATCCTTAAATCGAAGATTTTTCCAAGATCGGCAAGCAGCATGGCTCCTGCATACCACCAGACTGAAGCATTGACGAATACTGAGACAAGCGTAAGGATCCCTTGATACCAGACCCCATCTGCCGAGTAAAGCTTCCATACTTCCATAGCTCCGTACGCAGTTGCTACAAGGATTGTAAGCAGTGAAGCCGTATAGCTGATGAAAACCATTCTCTGTTCAAGAAAAGCGTCCCAGAGCTTTTCTTTTTCAAGAGCGACAATATCGTCCAGTCCAAAACCCCTGTACAACATGTAAAGCCCTACAGCTGCAAGAATTCCCACAATTGCACCTTCAGGATAGCGGGCAAGCAAAAATATTGCATAAATGAGAAAAGCAAGCCCTAAAGGTACAAAGAAAGTCTGGGAGATTTTCGGGTCGCTAAAAACATGTTTCAGGATATAGTAAGTACTTTCCAGATTCTGGCTCTGCATTATTACGATTCTTTTCACGGAGTCAATTCTCATACGGGATTGGACAATAGGCACAAGCGTTTCGTCCTCTGCCCCATCCGAGACGAATATCGCCCTCTGTACGTCATTCATATTGAGAAATGTTTCAAGCTGCTCGGAAATTTTCTGGTCTGAGATCACTCCAACGTTTTTATCTCCTGCAAAAGAAACTATCTCAGCATCAGTTCCTTTTGCCCGTAATTCATCAAGAATCCTGATTCCACCGAAGATAGTATTGGTATCAGAATCTTCCGGGTCTGCGATCCCAAGTGCGACAGCAGCCTGAACATTTGCCTCCCGTCCTACTATTGGTGTTTCGAGTTTTGCTTTTTCGCCCAGATCGTTATCTCTGTCTATGCATATAACTAAGGTCTGCATATTTCCTCTACAGCTTTCAATGGCTTACTCTATCGCAGAGAGCTGGTTTTTCATGAATACGGTATCCTGATTCGGCTCTTATATCGTTCCTGCCGGAGTTTTTACATAAACTCTTTTAATCAGTTAAGTTGCTTTACTTTTTACAAGCATACTATTTTAATTTATACTTTATAAGCTTGTAGCGTGAGCTTTACTTTCAAAAATCAGTTTTTACTTCTAAAGATACTCTTATAATTTCGGAAACCCATAAGTAAATGTCTACAAAAACAGACTCTCTTTCTGAGAGAAATTAATTATCTTTATCAAAAATAAAAAGGGGTTTATATGGCACAACCAATGGAAAGCGAAAGTAAAGAAACCGAAGCTGGAAAAAAAAGCAGAATACAGGAGAAAGTTGGAAAGCTTGGGAGCGACATTGATACTCTTGCAAAGAAAACAGGAGACGAAGCCTCCAAACTTGCAAAGAATATAAATACTGAAATAAAATCCATTTCGGGGGAAATAAAATCAATTGATGTAAAGGACGAGGTAAAGAGCATCAATGCAAGGGTTGAAAAACTGGTTGATACGACCGGCGATAGTGCAAAAAAGCTTGCCTCAGATATCAAGACCGATGTAAAGAAACTGGTGGATAAGATCGAAATCCCTATCTCAAAGAAAAAATAATAACGGCAAAGTAATAAAAGTGGCAAAGTAACAGATAAGAAGGTAAGAATCTTCCCTGTGAGAAGTAAATACCTTCTTAACCTTCTCTTTTATTATCGGCTCTGCTTTTCAATGCATATTCATTGAATCAATTTGGGTTCCAAATTCCATGCTTTCAACATTTTTTATTTTTGGAGTTTAGTTACAGAGTTAACTTTATTATTCAACACTGTATCTATATAAATTAAATTGGGGAGATTGTGATGCAACCATACTCCGGCATTTCCAGGAGGCTTATAGCCTCAATAATCGATATTTTCTTAATTATTTTCCTTTTTATGTTTTTAGAGCTAATCACAGAACCCCTGGATGAAACCCTTTTTTATATCCTGTTCTTTCTAACAATGTGGGCTTATTTTGTCTTTCAGGAGAGTTCGACCCTTAGGTCAACTGTGGGCAAGCAAGCTGTGAACATTATTGTTACTGACCTCAACGGAAACAGAATTTCCTTTATGCAGGCAACAAAGCGCTTTATTCTGAAAATTTTCACTGTAATTCCCTTTTTTATAGGTTTTCTACTGATCCTTTTTACTTCAAAAAAGCAAGCCTTTCACGATATTGTTGCAAAGACCGTAGTGTTTATTCAAGAGGACTAATCTTAATCGGCTCCTCTAAATCAGTGTATAAATTAAGGATGAACTCATCCCAAAACCAATTTTATTATCAAATCATTAAATTTTTAGGATTGTTTTTTGTAATTATTTCACTTTGGGAAGTAGCGAAACGTATCGATTTTAGTAGAAATATTCTGAAAAAAAGATCAAATGAATAAACTGATTCTTTGGCAAAAATGCCAAAGAATCAGTTTTTCTAGATTATTGCAGCTTTTTAAGGTAGTCAGCAGAGAAAATCGTAGGTTTAAGGAAGCAACAATAAGAAAAATCACTAGATTTTGGAACAGAGTCACCGTACATAATATAAAGAAAATAGCAGACTTCATTAAAAGAGAAGGGAAAAACCTGAAAGATATGTTGAAAATGATCGTTGGAGAAGGAAGTAAAAGCTGGAATAAAGAATTCGAGCGAGAATAGAAAATAAGCTATGTTGAACTGTGAAAATTAATCTATCTTTGTTGAAATGAATCAAAACTTGAAATGGGTATTACCCAATTGTAGAATTCAAAATGGCTTTGAGACAACTTGAATAAGAAGCCTTTTAGATTTATAAAGTGATCCATAAGGCCTGGTCCAATTTTAATGTAGTTTAGTTCTGTACTCAGTTAAGTTATTACTTATTTAAGTTACCTTATTTAAGTTACCTTAGTTAAGTTACCTTAGTTAAGTTACCTTAGTTAAGTTACATACTTTCTTTGTACGTCTTCTTTATACATCGGGACTTGACCCTATGGACCAATTATTACTATGTAAGTAATGGTATATAAGTAATGGTATAATAAAAGACAATATAATTTCTTTAGCTGTGTTGCAAGAAAGGTGTAACCCAATTTAGAGGCTTGAATTAGGGGCTTTGGGCAAGATACAGGCAAGCTATCTAAAAGGGTTACAGATAAATTCGGCAAACTGCCCATAATACAGGTAGACCTACCTGATAAAAATGAAATAATTACCTGACCCGATTACCTAACCCGATTACCTGACCCGATTACCTGACTCGGGCTGGTCAACCAGAATTTATTCAGGCGTTAACACATTCCCAGGGCCGTAAAGAGCTTCTTTAAATCCGCCTTTGACTTCTCAACAAAAACCCCTCTTGTTCCCGAGATCATAACGGTCCAGTCGCCGCCGCTGTACATCCAGCTTTGCTGAGGTACCCAGTTCATCTTGTAGAGTTGTGTGTAAGCACTGGCCAGAGCATCGAACATCAGGTTCACGGCTCCGCAGAACTTGGCAGTCATCTCGGCCATTTCTTTTGGCATTTCATCCCTGGACTTATACTCCACAAGCTTTCCTTCGGGACTAAAAATCCCGGCTGCCATTACCCCATCAAACTTCAGAAGTTCATCTAATGACAAATTGCATTCCTGTACAATCATATACTAACCCCCCAACTAAAATTCCGTATACCAATCAGCTGTTTATACCTGTGAACTTATACCGTGAATTGTTTACTAAATCTTAGGATTTTCCAGAGTTCCTGTTTTATCCTTTAAATTGCTTTTATAGACCTGCAGGCTTTTCCTCATGCCTCTGTGTATGACTAACTCAGTTCAGTGAAATAATGTTCAGTTCAGCAAGATAGTAATTTATTCAGGCCTGATTTTTGCGTAAAGGAATGAAAAGGGATTGGCATGATATTATATAAAAATATCAAATTAAATAAAGAAAATTGAAAATTTAATTTAGGCCGACCTTCTCAGATATCTTAAAAAATAACATTTTTCTTGTTATCTTTTTTGGAGAACTAATCGAAAATCTGCAGCTATTATCTCAAATTAAGCTTCGGGAAAAACGGATACCGGAAGTTTTCAACAGAGGCAAAAGGTCGAAATGCACTCTTGTTATTGTAATTCCAATTGGAATTTGTTCATTTTGTTTGTGAGCTCGTCCAAACCCAGGTGTTCTAATGTTTGAATTCTTTCTGAAACATGGCTGTTAAGAGTGAAAGGCTTATCATTTTTGTATTTTGTTTCATGTAATGTAAAGTTTCCTTCGAGAACCCTATGCATCGATTCTCAAATAAATGCATAAAGAAAATAATTACAGGTTATGACGCAAGTATTATTTTAAAATCCGATGAAATTCTGTAACACGGAAAACGAAGCCGATGGCAGAGTGATTCAATCTGGATATTACAATCACGGAAAACAAGGAAAGCACGGAAGAACCTCAACTTTACTACTGATTTCCGTGTCTTCCGTGCTTTCCGTGATTTTCAAAAAAGTCATTTTGGACATACTTTGGAATCAATACACTAGATATTTTGTAAATTTGCAAACTTAAGTATCCGAATTTCAATGATTTCTTGAGTTTTCCTACAAAAAGATTTGAAAAGCAATCTTTTTAATTGACACTTTTTGTATCCTTCAATTGAACTGTGAAAAAGCTAGAAAAATTCAATAGGCAGGTTATCGGGAATGCTAGAGTACAAATATATTGATTTGCTAAAACTTTCAAGTAGTTGTTTTGAGTGCTACTATCATGTCTAAGAAATGCACTTTAAAGAAAATCATGTGGGAAAAAATCTAACAGAACAATCGCCATCTGATTATGTAATGTGAATTGGAAACTGTGCGCTTTTAACTGAATTTCAATATATAGCGAACACTTTTTGCTGATCCACATTTAGATTATCCACATTCATATTAGTATGATTGGTTTACACAGTTGAACTGAGAAAACAATGACATAAAATTTTGAACTCGCATAAATCTTCACTTAAGAACGATGGAATATTTGAAAATTGAACCATGTATAATAAATTGAAAAGACCCAAACTTTGGCCTCCTTCTGGAATACGATATCAGGACGTATATTTGAGTGCTTGCGTTTGGATCCTGCCGGAATTCATAGCATATAGCGAATATCCGAACATGTAGTAGGATAGGTAAATACCAGCTTTTTTATGTCCGACGCCTTGAGTCCAAGCCTCATTACCGCAGCGAAAATATTGATAGCTTCTCCAGCATTCGGACCCAGAATATAAGCTCCCACTATACGGTCATTTGCTTCATCAATAATTACTTTTGAAGCTGCAAACTCCATTCCTGCTTTTCGGGTTGTGTACCAGTTGCTTCTGTCATTGAAAATCACTTTATATTTGTCACTATCTTTAGCGACACTGGTTCCTACTGAAGCCAGGACAGGTATTGCATGAACTGCACTTGGAATACCTGTATAGTCTACTTCGACACTATTCTCATTAAGGATATTAGCTGCTGCAACTTCTCCTTGAAGAGCTACTACAGAAGTAAGTTTCATACCTTCTGATACACAATCTCCACCTGCATAGACTCTAGGGTTTGAGGTTCTCATGTACTTATCGACTACAATAGCTCCCTTTTCAATCTTAATCCCGGCATTTTCGAGATGAAGATCCTCTATATTCGGGACACGTCCGGCTCCATGAATTACCATGTCCGCACGGAAGCTCTGGGTCTCTGACTCGGTTCCGGATTTAGATCCAGTTCTGACCAGAAAGCCATTAGCGTCTTTTTCGATTGAGGCTACTGGTTTATTCATAAGAATCTTAATTCCTGCGGCTTCGGTCTCTTTTATAAGCAAATCCACTAGGTCAGCATCAGAGTGTCTCAGGAGCCTTTCACTTCTGTGCAGAATTATGACCTCTGCCCCAGCCCTTCGTGCAACATGAGCGAACTCTAAGGAGATATGACCGCCTCCGATGAAGATAATTCTTTCAGGGAGCTTTTCGGTTTTCATAAACTCTTCACTTGTGGTAACATACTCTTCTCCTGAAATGTTGAGTTTTCTAGGCTTTGAACCTGTAGCAAGAAAAATATGTTCCCCTTTAAGTTTGTCTTCTCCAACAACTACTGTGTTTTGATTTTCAAAATAAGCTTTCCCGTGGTATGTATCGATTCCCATCTCAATAAAATGGTTCTCAACTCTTCCAGGACATTCTTCAGTAGCTTTCCTCTTGAATTCGATAAGAGAAGACCAGTCAATCTTTAAAGAACGATTTGTCCCTATACCTTTGCCTATCAATCTATTGTTTGAATCAGTTATCTCGGCGAGATATGTGAACATTTTTTTAGTATCACAACCTCTGGGAGGAGATATTCCTCCATACTCTATCGAGTCAATAATTGCTATTTTTAATCCTGAACGTGCCACTTTATCCGCAAAGGTTCTGCCCGCGGTTCCAGTTCCAATAATTATAATATCGTAGTCCTTTTCCATAATGCCCCCTTCTTCTATGTTCTCTTTTCTTCTAGTTCACGTGCTTTCTGAAAAAAAGTAAAAATCTATCCCCTATGCAAATTTATATTAAATTTATTATATTAAAAGATGGTTAATTAACAAGCCTTCCCGAAACTCAATATTTGATTTCTGAATCTCGTATCTGGAACAGTAAATCTCGTATCTGATCTGAAAAGAGATCCTGAAAACTCTAATGATTTAAAATAAAGCAGGTTTATAGAATATTCATAACAAAAATAGAGCAGGGAGTGAAAATTAAAACCCTGTGTGTCCTTGAATTTTCCCTGGAGAAAGTAAATATACCTTCTACTGTAGAATCTTAACGTGAAAGTCTCCCACGGGGAAAAGTAAGGTTGTTTATCTAATTTCAGGACAACTATTGGCTTGAGCAAGATGTCAGTAGGTATTTAGAACTTTTTGGCAAGACATCACTTTTTGAGACAGTGTTTTTGGCCACTAAAAAATAAGTTATATTTTACAGTACTTCTCTGATTCTACCATAATTAACGTTATTCTCGATTTTATCCATTACTCCTCTGGGCTCTGTTCATTATCTTCAGTGCTCTCTGAATCGTCTCCATTAGTAATGGTTGCTCCTGCATTTTCTCCATTATTAACAGTGTTTCCTAAGTCGTCTCCGTTAGTAATGGTTACTCTTGCATTTTCTCCATTATTTTCAGTGCTCCCTGAATCGGGTCCATTAGTAATGGTTGTTCCTGCATTTTCTCCAATATTAGCACTGTTCCCCAAATCGGGTCCATTAATAGTTACTCCTGCGTTTGGTTCATTATCATCAGTGCTCTCTGAATCGAATACGTTAATAATGGTTACTTCTTCATTTTCTTCATTATATTCAGTGCTCCCTGAATTGGATCCATTAGTAATGGTTGCTCCTGCATTTTCTCCATTATTTACAGTGCTCTCTGAATCTCCATTATCATCAGTGCCCTCTGAATCGGATCCGTTAGTAATGGTTGCTCCTGCATTTGGCCCATTATTAACAGTGTTTCCTGAGTCGTCTCCATTAGTAATGGTTGCTCCTGCATTTGGCCCATTACTAACGATTGCTCCTGCATTGGATCCGCTATTAGCTGTTGCTCCTGCATTTTCTCCACTATTAGCTGTTGCTCCTGCGTTTGAACCACTGCTAATGGTTGCTCCTGCATTTTCTCCACTATTAGCTGTTGTTCCTGCGTTTGAACCACTGCTAATAGTTGCTCCTGCGTTTGACCCTTCGTTAGCGGTTGCCCCAGCGTTATACCCATTATTAATTGTCGCTCCAGCGTTATATCCATTATTAGCGGTTGCCTCGGTTTCCATTCCTGCATTTGATCCAGTATTAATTGTTGCTCCTGCATTGGATCCGCTATTAGCTGTTGCTCCTGCATTTTCTCCACTATTAGCTGTTGCTCCTGCGTTTGAACCACTGCTAATGGTTGCTCCTGCATTTTCCCCTTCGTTAGCTGTTGCTCCTGCATTCTCCCCAGTATTAATGGTTGCTCCCGCATACTCTCCAATGTTAATGGTTGCTCCCGCGTACTCTCCTATGTTAAAGGTCGCTCCTGAGTACAGTCCCGCATTTAATGTGCCCCCTGCATTCGTCCCGTTGTAATCGGTCATTCCTGCGTTCGGCCCATTGTTAATGGTTGCTCCTGCGTTCGTTCCATTGTCAATGGACACTTCTTCATCTGACTCGTTTTCGGATGTTAAATTTGACTCGTCTTTATCGTCTGGATCACTAATATTATATTTTCTCATTATGTCCGAAACATTAATAACGGTGTTTTTTGGATCTATATCATTATTCTGCCCATTGTTAAACACGACATTATTTAATGTAACATTATCAAATATGATACTGCTATCCGTAACATCGTTAAACGTAACATTGTTAAGCGTGACATCTTTAAATGCGATTTTATTAATACCGTTGTCGTCTCCTGTAGAATCATCTGCTGCCGCAACTGCAGCTAACATTAAGAAACAGACCACAGTTAACAGATATCGTATTTTTTTTATTTTGACAAACTGTTGTTTTTTCACTTCCTCACCCTCCATGTACACTCAGTTTAGATAATCGTATGCTGTTGGGTTATCAATTTACTTTATAGATTGATACACCGTACAACTAACGTTTCCATAATGTATCCTAATGTTTTTATTAAAACGCCAATAAGAAAATATATTGGATATTTAATCTATATAATATAATACTGTATTTTCTCGTTAGACAAGTTACTAATTAATTGTCTAATATATTAAGTAAATAGAAATTTGATTAATTATCAAATATAAGTAAAATATAATGGTCACCTTAAACCAATTTCATTTTTACTATAAGAGTTTCAGAACAATTTAATGATCGGAAACCTTATTGGTCATTGAAATTTGAAAACAGAGATTCAATTTTGATTTTTGGAGTCAGCTAATTCCGAAAATTTACTTCTCTGAGCCTTTGTCAATTTCTGAATCAATGCATTAATCTTAAATTAAGATCATTAAATTCCCTTTTTTTAAAAAAAATTGCTGATTCTTCGCTGTTTTGTATGAGTTAAAAACAAATATTTAGTTGGAAAGTATTAATATCAAATAGAAAAATATCAAGCTTGAATGTAATTTTCAGCAACAACTGTTGTAATATATTATATGATTATTATAATATATTATATATATTACTCCTGCATTTAGAAGCTGTATTTAGGAGCTAAATGTAAGTTACCCATTCGAAATAGCGAAGAGCCAAATTACTTTTAGTTGCCCAGATATTCAACCTTCTAAAAGTTCCTGGTGCTCTTATCAGGTCATGTCTTCCAACTTTAAAAGCCGTAAGTGCGTAAGTAATGTGGCAATATTGCTTATTGCCATATAAGTTTTGGCACACACATTTCCTCTTGTAGGTGTTTTTGATTTATTATATCCAGCAACATCCTTTGAATTTTTCCTTTCAACAGTTGTTCTAATATTGTACAATTTTCCAGGCAATTTATGGGAAATTCTTGGTATGTATTGTGCCCTGAAGTGGGTTCCCTTTTCTGTGTTCAAGATATACCTTCTACCACCTTAACGCGGAAGTCTCCCCCGGGGAAAAGTAGGGTTGTTTATCTAGTTTTAGAACACTACTGGATTGAGCAAACGTCAGTAAGTATTTAGAGCTTTTGGGCAATATGTCTCTTTTTGAAATCGTGTTTTTGGTCACTAAAAATAAGCCTTAATCTTCATTTTTTCTCTTAATTCTCTATAATTAGTACCTAAAATGAAAAACACTTTAAGCACATTACAGCCATTTTTTCAACTGCCGTAAGAAAATCACTGTTCATCAATAAAATTTAGCTGTAAGCTTCTCTAAAAGACTGTCATTGTTTCATATGCCAAATCTCTGAAAATTTCCTTAAATATCCGAGAGTTATCCAGCCAGGCCAATATAGAACTACCCTTATTGCGTAAGTAGCAAAATTTAGCTGTTGGAAGCCTTTCCTATCTCTGTTCAATAATCCGCACTTGCAACCAACTAAAGATGTAATTATTCCATATACGAGGAATCATGTTATCAAACATTTTCGCAAGTTTTTTAAGCCGTTATTTAGTACTTATTGCTCATGCCCTTGCTAAATCTATACTTTCTCGCCTTCGAAATTCTGGTTTTAGTACTCTTTCTGGCCTGTCTGCAAGATGCATGGCAACGAGGCTCCTGGGTAGCCTGGCAACTTCTTGCCGGAGTGCTCTTCGGCTTGCTGCTGGAATGGGCTACAATCCAACAGCTCAACGCCTACGAGTATGGACACTTTCTGGTAATGCTTGGGCCTGTCCCTGTGGTCATTGGGGTGGCCTGGGGAGCTATCATTTATAGCGTTCGCTCATTTTCCGATAAAACCAACCTTCCAGAATGGGCACGGCCGGTGCTCGATGGCCTGATGGCCTTGAACATGGACCTTTCCATGGATACAATAGCCATCCGCCTGGGTATGTGGGATTGGGGAAAAGGTTTTGATTATCAGTATTTCGGTGTTCCTTACAACAACTTCTGGGCATGGTTCTGGGTTGTGTTCTCATTTTCAGCAAGCCTTCGATTGCTGTCAAAGCTCCCTGGCTTCTGGGGACATTGGTTCTCACCTGCAGGAGCTATAATCTGCGGCACTAAGGGCGTGCTTATTACCAACCATTTCATTACCAACATTCCCACTGACCTAATGCATCATGCTACTATCATTGCAGTCTTAGGAGGTGCTCTGCTATTGATTTTGGCATTACGCCCGGAAGTCTTGGTCCGGTCCCAGGCTGCATTTGTCTTTCTTGTGCCTCTAGGATTTCATGCCTATTTCCTGATAGCAGGATTATTTTCAAGAGCAATCCTGAATCCACCCTTTTTGCTAGTGGTAAGTATAGTTATGAGCATAATAGCATTTGGGCTTCATCGAGATGCTCTAAATTATTGGTATCGATCTAAGGAGAAAGCAAGTAATTAGACCATCGACTAATACCATCTTACAACCATTTTATGCCCGCCTGTTGTTTATCTAATTTCAGGACAATTACTGAATTGAGCAAGATATCATTTGATATTTAGATCTTTTAGGCAATAGATCACTATTTCTTATCAGATCACTATTTCTTATCAGATCACTATTTCTTATCAGATCACTATTTCTTATCAGATCACTATTTCTTATCAGATCACTATTTCTTATCAGATCACTATTTCTTATCACTGGAGTCTGCAGCCTGAGTGCTTGAATCGATAACAACTATGTACCCTAGCTTTATTGCTGTACTGTTCCCTGCGGCATTTTCTTCAGTTAGACGGACTGTATAATTTCCTGGCTTTGTAAACGTATGAGTTACGTTCATGGCATGCTTTGAACTGGTAGAATCGCCAAAATCCCAATACCAGGATGTAGGTACTCCGTCAGTGCTGATATCAGTGAATGATAGCGTTCGTGGTCTTGTAGCAGCAAAATACACTGTTAGAGGTGTTGTTCCAGAGGTTATATTGGTAGAGAAGTCTGCAACTGGTGTTTCTGGTGAAGTTACACTAATATAGTACGGTTTTGTTACCGTACTAATGTCTGTTTCATTTACCACTGTCAAAGTAACATTATAAAACCCTGGCTTCGTAAAAGTATGGGTCATATTCTTGGCATGTTTTGAGTAAACACCGTCTCCAGTATCCCAATACCAGGAAGTTGGTACTCCACCAGTGCTGATATCAGTAAATAATACCGTTAAAGGTGCTGTTCCAGAGAATACATCAGCAAAGAAGTTTGCAACTAGTGCTTTTGGGGAAGTTACAATAATATAATCCGGTTTTGTTACCGTACTATTGCCTGTTTCATTTGCTACTGTTAAAGTGACATTATACACTCCTGAATCTGTAAATGTGTGGGTTGCATTCAAGACATCCTTTGAACTGTTACCGTCGCCGAAATCCCAATGCCAGGATGTAGGTGCTTCGCCTTTACTTGTGTCAGCGAATAACACCGTTAGAGGTACTATTCCATAGGTTACATTAGAAGAGAAGTCTACAACTGGGGTTTTTGGGGAAGTTACAGTGATATAACTCCGTTTTGTCACTGTACTGATACACGCTTCATTTTTCACTGTTAAAGTGACATTATACACTCCTGAATCTGTAAATGTGTGGGTTGCATTCATGGCATGTTTTGAATTGATACCATTACCGAAATCCCAATACCAAGAAATAAGTGCTTCGCCTTTACTTGTGTCAGCAAAATACACTGTTAGAGGTGCTGTTCCAGAAGTTACATTAGCAAAGAAGTCTGCAGCTAGTGTTTTTTGAGTAGTTACAATAATATAATACGGTTTTGTTACCGTACTATTGCCTGCTTCATTTTCCACTGTTAAAGTAACATTATATACCCCTGGCTTTGTAAAAGTGTGTACTGTATTCATGGCATGTTTTGAGTAAATACCGTCCCCGGTGTCCCAATGCCAGGAAGTTGGCACTCCACCAGTACTGGTATCAGTGAATAACACCGTTAGAGGTGCTGTTCCAGAAGTTACATTGGATGTAAATCCAGCTTGTGGTTCTATGGGTCTAGCAGTGAGATCGTACATATAGATATCACTAAAATAACCATCACCAGGGGGTAGTCTTTGACGATTGTCATTATACACTATCCTATCTCCGTAGATATCAGGATCGTATGCATGCCCGCTGGTTGTAACTTGAGTCTCCTTCTGAGTTGAGAGATTGTACATGTAGATATCTTCTTTTCCATTACGACGATCTTGCCATACTATCCTATCATCACAGGTAGCTGGAGACGAACCTAACGAGGACTGGCCGCTGTAAGAGATCCGGCTTTCTTTCTCAGTTGAGAGGTTATACATGTAGACATCCCCTATACCTCCAGTAAAGTCTGAATTGCGACTATCGTGCCATACTATCCTATCACTGTAAATCACAGGACCATAGACTCTCCCGTTAGTGCTAATCCTGGTTTCCTTCTTAGTGGAAAAGTCATAAATGCAAATACTATCTCTGCTAATGGAATTGTTGTTTTCATTTATAGTTCCATTACACCGAGAATCCTCCCACACTATTTTGTTACCATATATCGAAGGGTTACTTGCAGATCCTCTTGTGGTTATCTGAGTTTGCGTATGAGTGGGAATATCGTACATATAGACATCAGTCTTGTAGTTGCGTTCGGCAGCCCACACAATTATATCACCATAAATATCAGGAGACTGGGATACATTATCTGTAATTAGCGAACTTGTAGAACTTAGTATATCATACACACAAAGTTTGCTGGTATTTTTAACATCGTTCGTATTACAAAGATACCATACGATTTTATTATCATAGATAGCAGGACGTACTGCATAATAATGTTCAGGCATAGTAATTGTGGTATCATTTCCGGTTTTTAAGTCATAAAGATGAATTTTATCCCAATATGCCCACACTACTTTATTACCATAAATAGCAGGCCCTCCGTTCTCTCCAATATCCTCTGAGAGCCTAATTTCCTGGGCAGCTAATGATACGGATGAAATAAAAATAGAAAACACAAAAAATAAGGTAGTTGAAGCTAAAGCTATCGAGTATAACTTTTTGTTAATTTTCACTAGTCTCTTCCCCTTATACTTATGTAAAAAAGTAAGTCCCAATTCATAATTTCAATATTCAATCCTTTAATTTCAAATTCAGGGAATATAAAAACAAACGAATTTAAGATCATTTACTAAAAAGGGTTATTCTGGTAAATCGACGCTGAATTAAAATAACACTACACTCAGAAATAATTATTCCTTTTCAGTTCCAACTCTCCATCTAACTGGTCTACAAGGGAAGTTACTAGCTGAAGCCAGCGATAATTCACGTTTTCAATATCTATTTCTTTCGGAATTTCTCTTTCGTTATCAGATATCAAATAGCCATGCACGATTTTCTGTTCTTACATGAAGTCTCCCCCGGGGAAAAGTGAGGTTGTTTATCTAATTTCAGGACAATTACTGGATTGAGCAAGATGTCAGTAGATCAGATTCCAATCGGTAAGTTTTCTTTCATGACCCGCCTCTCGCAAAAAGCACTCAGGCTCTATGACCGGAAAGGGCTGCTTGTTCCGGAAGCAAAGGACCCTTTTACGGGATACAGGTACTATACCGTTTCCCAGCTGGAGCAGGGAATGAAAATTAAAACACTGTGCTTCCTCGGATTTTCCCTGGAAGAAATCTCCCTGTTTCTGGATGCGGAAAGCAAAGGAGACTTCGAGTACATAGGAACAGGCTTCAGGAAGAAACTTGAGCAAACCCAACTGGAAATAGGACAGCTGCAAAGGATCGAAGGGATCTTGCAGGGCGCCTGCAAACACAATGGAAAAGTTATGGAGTTATTCAAAATGTCTGTTACAGAACCCGTTATAAAAGAAATACCCGAGATGCGAGTAATAAGCAAGCGTGAAAAAGGAACTTTTGTGACAACTATTGGAAAACTTATAGGTGAAATCTGCACAAGCGTCGGCAGCCCTGAAAACCAGCGAAACCGTGTAAAAGTTACAGGGCCTGTTATGTTCCTCTGCCATGACGAAGAATACAAAGAAATCGGGGCTGATATTGAGATCGCCCTGCCTGTATCTGGCAGGATCTCAGTAGAAGACCCAAAAATGGAAGTGAAAACCCTGCCTGCCATAAAAGCTGTCTCAGTAGTCTACCGAGGGCCATATCCGGGAGTTGAAGCCGGTTACAATCTGATTTTCTCGTATGCAAAGGAGAATAACCTGGAAACTCTGGGCCCAAGCAGGGAATTGTATTTCAATAGCCCTGAAGAAGTTCCTGAAGAAGAGCTTATGACTGAAATTCAGGTCCCGGTAAGGGAGAAGTAATCCATTAAAATAGTCTGTTAATAGTCTGTTAATAGTCTGTTAATAGTCTGTTAATAATCTGTTACTACTCCGGAATTCCGGAGCAATTACTCTTTTTTTCCAGAATGATGACTGTATTATATGCGGGAGGTTCGGGCCGGATTCGCTTATATTCCCTGTAACCGTCTGGCAAATCAAGCAGAAAGTCCCGATTTAGCAGTTTCATTAAGCCTTTTTCGTAAATTCTGTAAGAAATCCTGCATCCTGCAGGTATTACTTCTAGTAAGTAATCAAGAATTTCTTTTTTAGGTTCAGCCTGGGCAGCTATTATGAAAGCCTTTACCCCGATACCAGGATCTAGAAAATCAATTGGGTTCATGGAAAAATGGCTCCCGTTAATTATGGTGATGTCTTTAGAAAGCCCGAGCTTATCAAGCGTTTCTATTGAAAGCCTTGCCCTTTCAGGGTTCTGCTCTATCCCTGTGCCCTTTACAGCATGATATTTGAAGAAAACGATAAGCGTCAGGGGAAGAGGCCCGCTTCCGAGGAAAAAAACTCTGTCCCCGGCTTTTAGCCCAAAACCTTCATATTCTGCCTGAACCAGCCTGAGGTAATTTTTGTAAAAGGGAAATCCCTCAAGGACATTCCAGGGAGATTGGCTCGCAAGAATTTCCTTTGCATATCCGGTTTCCAGATTTACCGTATATAAATTCCTGAATCGGTTCAGGTGAGCGAAAATCGGTTCCAGCTCCTGTTTATTCAGAAGAATAGAAATTACATCATTTCCCAGGTCCCGGGTAATTAAAGTATCCAGTCTCATGAACAGTTTCTCTGGCCTATCCGAAGAGCAGAATAGGATCTCTTCATCAGAGAGTTCCCGTATGTCTTTATACAAATCGAGTATTTCTTTGAGAATAGCCTCTGAAAGCTCCAGACTCTCATCAATCGCACCAACCATACCAATCCCCAAAGAGTATTATGGTGCGCCTAAATATATTCCTGTTGAGAATTATCAGAGCCTGAAACTCAGAAGGCTGAGACTTATATAATTATAATGGGCAGTAATAAAACTGAATAATATGAAAAATATAGAAATTAGGTAGAATCCAGACTTCACTCGAAAATTCGTTTTAAATCTTCCATCCCGAGAGAAACCTCAAACTCCTTTAACCGATAAAACTTCTTGGCCCTGAGATCATCATCTTCAAGTCTGAGATCACTTTCAACAAATCCGGCTTTCTCTAGGCGTTTTAAATGCAGGTTTACTACCTGCCTTGAGAGATTCAGGTCCTTGGCGAGTTCGTATACATACCTCTCCCTTTCGGCCAGCAGGTAAAGCAGTTTAAGCCTTACGGGATGAGAGAGAGCCTCGCCAATATCCACTATTTGCTGAAGTGATTTTGTCATCCAGAATGTCCTCGCATACTTTTGGTTGCACCTGGCCTGGAAGATTTCCAGAGCCTGCAGCAGACATAAAGCTTTAGATTTCTTCCAGCTTGGATTTTATATCTTCCACTGTTTTTTTGATTTCTTCAATATCTTTTTCCATTTTTATAATTCGCTCATTATCCCTCGGTGCTGTGTACCCGGACCTGTTCAGCAGCACTATCGCCACACCTACTATAAAAAGAATGATTAGAAGATTCAGGAGAAATCCCCAAAAGGAACCAGTTATGCCATATCCCATGCCATTCAAGCTTTCCACCTCGAAAATAACAGATATTCTTGAAATTATCGGTTTTTCTTGTTCCACCGACTTTTTTCTCAGATATTGCTACCATAAATATAAAAGAATATCCGGAAAAAGGTAACTGCAAATATAAAAATCCATTAGAGATTTTTGATAAAAGGGCAATAACTTGAAGAATTAACCTGCAACTTGAAGAATTAACCTGTAACTTAAAGAATTAACCTGTAACTCGAAGAATTAACCTGTAATTCGAAGAATTAACCTGTAACTCGAAGAATTAACCTGTACTCGAAGAATTAACCTGTATTCAAAGAATTAACCTGTAACTCGAATAATTAACTTACAACTTGAAGAATTAACCTAAAAAAATAAATAAAAAGGATAGTATTAGGGATGGCTTCAATATTCAATTAATATTGAAGCGTTGTTACTCTTAGCAGGCATTTGTCCTGCAGTAGCCCTGACCTCTGCCGTATCTGTTGCCTGCCTGTGCTCCTGTACAAACAGGATAATCGGTAAATACTTCACCGCTGACGGCATCAATTCTTGCCTGTTTGTAAACTCCGTCCTCGTCCTGATAGGAAACAATCCACCAGCGACGCATCTGAGAAATGTCCTCTTTGGAAACGTTGCTGTCTATTTTTGCCTTTGCGATTTCGAGTGCTTCATCTACAGTCTTAACCTCAAGTTCCGCAGTACTATTTGAGTTGAAGTAAGGACAATCGGAAAAGTTGCCGTAACGTGGGCCAGAATCCGTGTTCCTTGCAGCCCACCTGTGCATTGACCCAGAACCATAGTTTGTCCCTGCATTATCCGAAGCGACCGCACTGACTACTGCTGCTCCGGAAACTCCTATAAACAGTATTCCCAGAAGAATTGCTATAATTGTTTTCCTCATTTTTACACCTTCACTCATATTTTTCTTTTGTTTGTAACCTGTAATTAACCGTAAATGCCTGTTACTACACTATATGTAGTGTTTTGGCTACATATGTACTTTAACATATAGATATATAATTTTTTTCATGTACTGCTTGTTTTCACGAAAAGTCAGCGGTACTTTTCATTTATTCACCCTACAAGTGGCGGTGTCAAGAAAAGGTTTGCAGCAATGGCTTTAAGGGTTGTAAAAATCTGGGTTATCGGATTAAAACCAGGAGTTCTGGTTCCGAGCAGCCCGAAATGAAAAAACATTATGACAAAAAGTTTAGCATCTTCCTGCGAGCATAAAATGAGAGCTAAATGAAAAAAGATGCATGGATAAATTAAGGGTACAGTAAAACTCAATATCTAAAGAATGAGAAATGAGAGTAGAAGGCTCTACTCTCTTTGAGCTCCATAGCATATCAATTTAAATTTGGAGATATAAATTTTGAGATAATAATTCATTTTGGAAATCCTTTTGAAGAAAAGGGTGTCAAAGTATGTTTAAGGATTTTAAGAGATTTTGAGATTCTCCTCGAGCAAAACTCCAAATGTCTTGAAGCAATAATATAGGCGTCTCCAGTTTAAACTCTCAGGAAGTGAGCTCACCATCACTTAACTTCACAACCCTATCTGCAACACTGGCCATTTCATGGGCGTGGGTCGCAACGACAAAACTAACCTTCTGTTCTCTATTTATATCTTTCATAAGATCTGTGATTTTTTTCCCGGTAACCGAATCAAGGTTTCCGGTAGGTTCGTCAGCCAGAATAAGCCTGGGGTTATTCGCAAGAGCCCTGGCTATGGCTACTCTTTGCTGTTCTCCTCCAGATAACTCCGAGGGCAGGTGATGTATTCTATCTCCAAGTTCAACCATGTTAAGAAGTTCAGTTGCTCTCTGTTTTTGTTGGGAGCGGCTAATCCGGTTAAAATGCATTGGATAGCAGACATTTTCAAGGGCATCCATTGTAGGTATCAAATTAAAAGCCTGGAATACAAAACCTATCGTCTGTCTGTGGAGTTGGACAAGATAGGAAGAATTTCTGTAGTCAACTTCGGTACCTTCTATAAAAACACTGCCAGAAGTAGGCTGGTCAAGGCAGCCAATAATGTTAAGTAGTGTTGACTTCCCTGACCCGGAAGCGCCAATAAAGGAAACAAATTCCCCTTCTTTAATTTCCACATTTACTCCCTTGAGGGCTTCTACACGCAGTCCGGAGTCAAAAGTATAAAACTTTGACAGGTCTCTGGTTTCGACAATATTCATCTATCATCCCTTTCCTGCAAGAGGTTAACTACCTTTTTTTTCGGAGGATTCAGGTTCTTCAAGCTTAAGCACAAGTATTGCATTTGTTGCCAGAAGATAGTCACCATCGTCCTGAATGCTAACAAAATTCTCAGTTGGCTCCAGATAATCTGCTACCGGCTTCTCGTCCAGAGCGACCTGGACAGTATCATTTGTCTGGTATGCGTTCTCCCAGCTTTTACCACTTCCAAACAGAAGCTGGATGATATCTCCCAGGACTGGAAGACTACTGGTCTCCTCGTTAAAAAAAAGCTTATTTCTGGCTTCTCTGCCTGAACTGTAGCCCCCTGAAGGCGAAACTGTTATCAACTGTGCATCTGTAATATTATCGGGATTAATATCCCCTTTAAAATAAGTGGTCGTTGTTGCTACTTCTGGAGTAATTCCATAATCGGCATACAGCATATCACAGCCTTCATTAATCCAGTATTCAATAGTAGGTGATTTGGGGTTCTCGTAGGCGAGAAGAAGCCCGATACCCTGTACGCAAAAGGTACTTCCGTTTTTGTCCGTATTCACCAGTGAGATGGAGTAATTTCCGGGTTTGGAAATCTTCCCACTTAGGTCATATGCGTTCATCCCCGAGAAATAGTCGTATCTTGAAACAAATCCCTTGGTATCCGTATACATATGCCCCTCAGGCAGAGATTCAATATTTCCTGAGCTTATAATGGAAGCGTTGAATTGCGGATATATGCCTTCAAGATCTTTTTTACTCCAGACCCAGTAAACGTAAGCTTTTGCAACTTTAATTGAACTCCCTGAAGGGGGATTAACACTAAAGTTAACCATATAGCTTTTGTTGTATACAAGCTCACCGCTGTATTTACTATCCCCAAGAGAAAAATCGAGGCCTCCATGGTTCTCGTCATGGATGACAGTCTGAAGGGGTTTGTCTCCGGCGTACGAAGCTGAAGCTGGAACAGTGAGCAGCAGGAGATTAAGTAAAATTGCGACTGGCTTCAAATTCATTGTTATCCTCATCCGACTCAATAATATGGTTATTCTCATCGACTTTCGCTTTAAGGGTGTGTTCTCCGCTCAGGGTTTCAACCTGTATATCATTCACGATTGTTTTTTGACCTGCCAGCTCTGGGATATTCAGTACAGTGACACTTTTTCCATCAAGAGAGATATTTACATCGAAGTTCCGAGCTGAAGCTTCTCCATTATTAACAATCTTTACCGGGATAGAGTAGGCAGTTTTTTCTGTTGCGTGAGATTCCTCAACACAGCCACTTAAAGCCATTATTAGAAGTACCGCAAGTAAAAGTAGTAGAATCGGTTTTTTTCTCCGGGACCCTAATATCGAGAGGAAAGAAAGGCAAATTATCGAAGAGGATGCAGCTTCTGTCTTTGTCTCGATTTTCACAGGGTCCCCAAGGGAAACCGAAAGGTCTGGCTTTGACTTGACGTTTACGTTTAATGCGCAAGCATTATTTTCGTTATTTGATTCTTTTATACTGTTTTCCGGATTCACAGAAAGTTCAAGCGAGTGTTTTCCTTTGACAGCAGGCCATGAAATAGAAGAACTGTACAATCCTGATGCCGTCATCTGGATTGGGAAAGTTGAAACCTCACTTCCATCTACCCGAAAACTCACGGTACAATTCTGATCGCAGATTCCTCCGGGATTGTTTATTGTGAAGGAAACTTTAGCCGGCGTTCCATCAACCAGCTCATTTTCTGAGACATTCATCTCAGGATAGAGATCCGGAAGTACAGATGCGGTATCCTTTGAGGTCATAATCAGGGCTGCAAGGACAGGATGCAGGTAGTCCTCCCCTTCCTGTTCATCAATTTCTCCGTCTCCGTTCATGTCAATCCCTCTCACAAAGGCTGCAGAGTTATTGGCCTGTAAATAATCAAGAACATTGAAACTTTCTATATCAAAATATCTGGAAGTAGAACCTTCGCCTCCAGAGGCATCATTACTGATCTCATCAGCAATGTCCCTAACATTTTCTCCATACTTTTCAGAGAGGTTCTTAGGTGAGGTTCCAAGCATCTTTCCATTGAACTCGAGATAATCAGGCAAACCTTTTGATCCGGTAAGGTATACTACCGAAAGATTTGCAGCATCCTTGCTGCTCAAAGCCTGTCCACAGCTGAAATTAACATTTGTCACGTCATTCGAATTTGCCAGGGTACCGCTCCAACCTTTACCATGAAGATTTACGTTCCCACTCAGAAGCTGGTAGGAAACTGTAGATGCTTTTTTATCCTCACAGGCCGCAGCAAGCACTGCACCATAGACCCTTCCATCCAGTTTGTTCCCGGGTTCACCCTTGCTCGTAAGGACATTCACCATATTTTTACCGTTTTTCGTGATATTGCTTACATCATAGGAAACCCAGTAAACTCCATGACCTGCACAGTATACATCTTTGCTTTCGTCATTAACCCCGGCAAGCGGTAGCTGCTCAAGCTTTTGCCCGTTAAACTCAGGCTGTACCCATCCTTCGTAATTTTCCGTACCTCCCCAAACTCCGATATACAGGCGAGCCCAGCGGACAGTCCCGGCTGGAACGCTAAAATTTTCGGAGTAGGGAGGAAATGCAAGCCCATGCCCTCCGTCTATGTAAACTTCTCCTTGGAAAGTACCCTGAGCATCTGGAGTTAAGGGTATACCTTCAAAAGAGTAGCTGGCTCCTGTAGGAGGAATTGAAATTAGCAATGAGAGCAAAAAGACAAACAAGATAATTATTTTTGAAATTTCTGTTTTCATAGCCGTTCACTTTCACAACAGAGTAATCTCAACTTTGAGAGAAGCTAACAAATCTCTGATTTCATTTTGGGTAGATTCCTTTAAGTTTGTAAAATTAATAAGCCAAACTTTACGTCACAATTGAATAATTACAAAAACTTAAAGGTTATTAAATATTACTATTTTCTTATATTGTATGAAATATTATAATAAAACGTAATCTAATTATATATTCACAAATATTTTCGTCTAAAAACAAACTGTAAAAATATTCTAATTTCAACAATAATCAAATATAAACAAATCTTTTTATAGGACTTTAATCTCATTTAGAATCATTCAAATCAAATTAAAGTAATGATCAAGTTGCCTGCTGTTTAAAGTATCAATATTTCTATTTTCAATTTTTAAGCTTTCATTTTCACTTCGGCATAGAATTTACTAACTAATACTAACAATAATTATTGCTATATTAACATATTAATTAATCATTTTTTAACAAAAATTATATACTCTAACTTATTAGCTATTTACTAAATTATACAATTTGAAAATTTATTTAATAAATTATATTATTTAAGAATTTATCTAATAAGTTATAACATTTGAGTATACTGAAAAACAAAATTAAACAATATTTTATCCAAATTAGTTAGTGTTAGAGTTCGTGATTGATATCGCTCTTTTTTCACTAGCCGGAGGTACTGAGTAAAAATCGCAATTGTACAAAAAGAAAAATTTTCCTGTATAAATTTTTCAGCAATTTACGAAAAATGGATGCGAGGTACAGGCAGTCACTGAAACTGTAGCTCTACTCCTCCACACATTAGGGATCGAGGTCTATATTTTAAAGAATGCCTTACCAGTCCGTTTTTGAAGTATTCCAATAGAGTCTCAAATTTGGCGAAGACGATGAGAAGGAAGAGCTTGACTCGGACTTTCCCCAGCACCTGGCAGAATTAGTAGACAAGCAAGACATATGTGAAACTGGAATGGTAAAGATAGCTGAGAAAGAAACATGGAGATGCGGAATAGTAACAATAGGCAAATTTTGCAGGTGGGACGATAGAATATGAGGACAAGAAAAGTAGAACAAAAAGGAGATCAAAAGAAGAATTATAATACGAAAAAGAATTGGGAAATAACTAAAAAGCATAAGGTAAAGAGTGAACATAAAATAAGGAGAGTAAAACTCCCTCAAGAAAAAAATAGATTTCACCGTCTAGCAAAGATATTTTGCGTGATGGCAGTATTATGCTGTTTACTTGCCTTACCTGCCATGGCCCAGGCCCCCGAGAAAAACGGATACATAGCAGATAAACCCCTTGAAACATACGTTCATGACACAGTTAAGGGGGATCTCTATTATAGTGTGGGGAGCAGTTATTACAGCGGCAAGGTCTATCCAGGAGACGTATATTCTGTAACACATAATGTCGATCTGCCCGAAGGTGCGACAGTAAAATTCGCAAGGCTCTATAATTACTGGACCTGGAGTGCAGAAGGTGTCACGGGCAGGTACCCTGAGATGAAGTTGAGCTTTAACGGGAAAGAACTTACGCCTGAAAAAGAATACAGTGACCGGAAAGGCTGGGGCATCTATGATTATCCCACAGGCACCTGGGCTTATAATGTAACGGATCTTGTAAGTGGTTCGGGCACTTATAGTACTGAAATTGGGAATACAGGCCCGGAGGCATCTTTTGTTTGTATTGACGGTGTAGGTTTACTAATAGTTTATACGGACACGAACGGAAAAGATATCGAATACTGGATCAACGAAGGAGCTGACGAACTCAATTCTCAGATGGATGAGAACGGTAACCCTCTTTATTATGCGACTCCTAATGAGACAGTATGTGAAATGCTCAAGCCTACCTTGCAGCTTCCTGTTCGCAGTGCAACCCTCTGGACAATCGCTCAATCCGGAAACTGGAAGGATAGCAACCTCTTAGTAAACGATCAAAAGTTTACAGGAATTACCGATGGAGAACCTTACCCGGACCTTGATACCGACACAAGAGATATTACAGACAGCCTGAAATCTGGAGAAAATTCCATCCTTTTCCAGGATATCGGAGATTATGTGGTACCTTCAGGGGCCTTCTTAGTGATTGAAACAGATCCACAGGCAAAAGCACAGGCATCTGAAGAAACTTCCGAAAAATCAGAGGAAACAGGTAAAACTCAGGATACCTCTGGAACCGAGGCAAAAAATACCCCAGGATTTGGATTTGGTTATACCCTTGCCTTGTTAACTGGAGGCAAATTGGTTGCAGAGCGCAGACATAAAAAGGGTTGAAATAAAACTGTGCCCCTATTCTTCAGGCATTCCTCATCAAACAGGTACAGTACCCCCGAAACCCATGTAGCTCAGATAAAGCCCACCTGACGTTAAAAGGATTGTATATATCAGAAAGATATAATCACTCCTTTTTAATTTGAGTTCGTTTACGTAGGTCCTGTGCCTGTTTGCCCGAAAGCCTCGGGTGTCGGCAGCAATAGCAAGCTTTCTTCCTGCCCGGAGTATATTAACTACGAGAGGAACAAGGATATATTTCAGGGCTTTTGCTTTTCTGCGGACGTCTTTAAGCTCAAGCCCTCTTGCTTGCATTGCATTTAGGATTACGCTGCTTTCTTCGAGCATTGTAGGAGCAAAGCTGACCGCAGAGGATACCATAAATGCAATTTCGTATGGAATGCCTATTCTATAATTTTTCCCTGCGATCCGAATTTCAAAAAAGCGAACAAATGCATCGATAAGCATTCCGGGATGAGTTGTGGCAATAACAAGCATAGCAGCACTTAGACAAGCCATAACACGGAAAGATTGATACAGGCCATAGATGGCTCCATCTGCATAGAAATAGATCCCTCCTGTAAGAGGTCCTACCAGTGGGAAAGAAGATGGAATGAGAGTAAACAACGGTTCTTTGGCCCAATAATAAAAAAAAGCCTGTGATATTGTAAAGCTTAACAGAACACTCCCGAAGATAATAAGTATTGCCTTTATCCTGCTTTTTGAGGGCTTTAATATAAACCAGAAAGGTAAAGTTGATATGAATAATATTGCCAATAAATCAGGAGTTCCAAAAACAACACTTAGCACCGAAATTCCAAAGAGCCAGAGCAGTTTAACTCTAGGGTCAAGCCTGTGAAGCAGGCTATCTTTTTGTTCATAGCGAAAAAGACTTTTCAAATAAGAACTCTCCATAGAAATTTTTCATACGAAAATATATTATAATCAAACTATTTCTTACTTTTCATAATAAATTTAAACTTAAATGTATAATGAAGAGACAGATAGTATGGATTCCATATTGGAGAAAGTTGCAGTTGCCAGGCCAACTGCACATATTAAGCTTGAAAACCTAACATACAGCTACCCTTATTCAGACTCCCAGGTACTTTCTGACATAAATCTTGAACTTAAAAAAGGGGAATTTGTGCTTCTTGTGGGTCCCAGCGGGTGTGGAAAAAGTACTCTTGTCCGCTGCCTTAACAGGCTAATTCCAGAAATATCAGGAGGAAGTTTTTCCGGGCGTGTTCTGCTTCAGGGAAAAGATCTTAAAAACGAAAAAATTCGAAAGTTGGCTCTTGAAGTTGGAATGGTGTTCCAGAACCCAGAAACCCAATTGTTTCGTATGACAGTAGCTGAAGATATTTCTTTTGGACCTGAAAATTTAGGTTTGCCCATAATTGAAGTACTGTCCCGAGTAGAAAAAGCTCTCAAAGCAGTTAGGCTGGAGAAACTAAGGAACCATTTCATTTTCACACTCTCAGGAGGGGAAAAACAGAGGACTGCAATCGGAGGAAATCTAGCAATGGATCCTGAGATCCTTGTTCTTGACGAGCCAACATCGGATCTTGACCCTGCAGGAACCCAGGAGGTGCTTGAGCTGCTAAGGAAACTAAACGAAGAAAAGCAGACAACCCTTATCCTGATAGAACACAAACTTGACTTGGTTTTTGAAATGGCAGACCGTATGCTTGTTATGGATAAAGGCAGGCTTATCTTTGATGGAAAACCTTTTGAAATCCTATGCCGCGAAGAAGTAACACTTAAAAAACTCGGGATTCACCCCCCTCAACTCACTGAAATTGCTCACATGCTGGGAATGGATTATGAAGTTTCAATAGTTCCATCCTATGAAAACGTTCTGAAGCGACTTGCTGAACTTCTGCAAGTGCCTGCTACCAGGCAACTTGAAAACCATAAATGGCAAAAACCTGAAACTTCCAGTTCTATTTTACCTTCAGAAGAAAACTTACCCTTTGTACGGATAGAGAACCTCTGCTACAGGCTCGAAGATGGTTCGGAAATCCTGAAAAACATTAATCTGGATATCAAAAGTGGAGAGTTTCTTGCTCTTCTTGGGCACAACGGAGCTGGAAAGACAACTCTAGCAGGCCACTTGATAGGGTTTTACAGACCTTCTTTTGGAAGAATTCTGATTAATGGAAAAGATATAGAGAGGTATTCGACTGCTCAGTTATCGAAGAAAGTCGGGTATCTTTTCCAGAATCCAGATTCGCAGATATTTATGGACAGTGTAATTAAAGAAGTCCGTTTTGGACTCGAAAACGTGGGTATTCCCAAAGAAGAAATTGAAAAACTTGTAAACGAATCTCTGGAAACAATGGAACTTTCAGCTTATAAAGATAGGCACCCCCACTCTCTCTCAAGGGGGCAACGACAGCGCCTGGCAGTAGCTTCCATTCTTGCCCTTGAGCCGGACCTTCTTGTTCTGGACGAACCGACAACAGGGCAGGACAGAGGGCATATACTAAAGTTCCTGAATAAGATTAGGGAACTGAATAAACTTGGGAAAACGGTCATTCTCATAACACATGATATGGAACTTGTAGCCGAATATGCTGAGAGAGTTGTCGTGATGAAGCAGGGTAGAATCCTGCTGGACGGACCAACAGCAAATGTGTTCTCAAACACGGAAAAATTAAATGAAGCTGGAATCATCCCTCCCCTTCTTTCAAGGCTTTGCCTGGATCTTCGAAAACAAGGAATTAATATTCCTCCACTGCTAACGGTTTCCGAATTGAAATGTTTCCTCCAGGATCATTGTCCAGAGTTGAGAAATTGAAAACGTGAAATCAAAGAAAGATCCGCATAAAATGAAAAATGAAAAGAATATAAACAGAATTGATCAATGGGCCCCCACTCCTCTTTAGCCCTGATCTTTTTCTCTTTTTTCAGTTTAAAGGTTTATTTGCTTTCAGAATATACTCCCGGTCTTGTATTTGTTGTCACTTTTATGTAGTTTTTCTTCGTTACAGTACTGCTACCTGCAACGTTGACCACTGTAAGTGTAACCTTATAGTTTCCTCCCTGCAAATACTGATGTTCTGGATTCTTTTCTCTGGAAGTTGTTCCGTCTCCAAAACTCCATTTCCATGCGGTAGGAACTCCTGTACTGTTGTCAGTAAATTCTACCGTTAATGGTGCTTTTCCGGAGGTTGGAGTTGCAGAGAAGTCAGCAACTGGTTTTGTTACAACTTTTATATATTCTGTTTTTGTTACCGTGTTACTGCCTACAGCATTCTTTACTGTTAAGCTAACAGTATAACTCCCTACTTTGGAATACTTGTGAGTCGGATTCTGGAGGTATGACTTTGATCCGTCTCCAAAATCCCATTTCCAGGAAATTGGGGAGCCAGTGCTTGTGTCAGTAAAGGCAACTTGTAATGGTGCTTTTCCTGATGTGACACTGCTGGTGAAGTTTGCAACAGGTTTTGCTATCACTTTTATATAATCTGTTTTTGTTACCGTGTTACGGCCTTCATCATTCTTTACTGTTAAGTTAACAGTATATACTCCTGCCTTTGAATATTTGTGAGTTGGATTCTGGAGGTATGACTTAGATCCATCTCCAAAGTCCCATTTCCAGAAAATTGGGGAGCCAGTGCTTGTATCAGTAAAGGCAACCTTTAATGGAGCTTTTCCTGAAGTAGGCGACGCTGAAAAAGCAGCTACTAGCTTTGATGGAGATGGACTGGAGACGTCGATGTACCCAGTTTTTACCTCAGAATCGCTTCCACCCGGTCCGGTTACAGTAAGGTTGACAGTATAGGTACCGGCTGCAGCATAAGTGTAGACTGGGTTCTGCTCAGTGCTGTCTACAGTTCCATCATTATCAAAGTCCCATGCATATGATGAGACAGTGCCAGTTGAAGCATCAGTGAAGTTAACAGTAAGTGGTGCATCTCCAGAAGTCGGTGTTGCTGTGAAAGCTGCAACCGGAGCTCCAGGCAATGGTTCACTTATAACAATGTACTCAGTTTTTACTTCAGAATCACTCCCGCCAGCGTTGGAAACCGTAAGGTTGACAGTATAGTTACCGGCTGAATTGTAAGTGTAGACCGGGTTCTGCTCAGTGCTGTCAACAGTTCCATCGTTATCAAAGTCCCAGGCCCATGAAGTAGGCGTACTGGTAGATTCATCTGTGAAATTTACTGTCAGCGGGGCATCGCCAGAAGTTGGGTTTGCTGTAAAAGCTGCAACCGGAGCTTCCGTTCCATTTTGGATTTCGCCGTAATCAGCCACCAGAATAACGTTCATGGCAGACATACTGTCTCCACCGGTGCCCGTGTCGTAGCTCTGCACCCGGGCAGTATCCGTTCCGGTAAGAAGGGCTCCGGTCACATTATAGGAAGAGAAACCGATCTGCGGCGTTGTCTGGTAATCTGTCCAGAAGCCTGTGTACTCATTGTCGTTGAAAACGAACTTACTTTTGTTGTTATCGTTTCCACTGGCAAGGACAGCTATTGCAGTGGCTTTTGAGATGCCTGTCGCATTTACATCACTAAAGGATGCATATGCCGTAGCCTCCTCGTTGCTGACTGCATAGGAACCTTTGGATGTGAGAAGATCGAACTCATCATTGATCCAGATCTTTTTCTCGGTAGCAGCAGCAGGATCATTGTAGACGACAACAAGGTAAGCTCCGTATATGCCATAGTTGTTGCCAGTCTCAGGGGTAATAGTAATGCTGTTTCCTGCAGAGTCAAACAATGAAGTTACATTGTAGACATAGAGACCCGACGGATAATCGTAGCTGCCATAGCTCTTCCGGTCCTTATAGGTGGCAATCGGCGTTACTGTGTTGTTATTAAACGACATCGTGAAAGCCGGATCATTTGCCATCTTGTTCCAGGTATACGGCTGGTAAAGACGGGCACTTTCAACCGTCGCTCCGGCAGGGATTGAAAGATCTGTTGAAGACCACGTGTAAGTTTTTGCGGTCCAGTTTCCTGATGCATATGCCGTATTTCCGGAGGAGTAAACAAGTCCGTACTTTCCTTCGAAAGTAGCCTGAGTGCTTAGATCATTTCCACCGGTATAACGCTTGCCCTTGTAACCATTGTAGACCACGGTCTTTGTGATGTTCATCTGGTTATTTGTCTCGATGGACTCGGCAATTTCATTTTCTGGATCTGCAGTGGCTGTGACCGTCACATTGTCTCCGAAAGACCTGATTGTCGGATCTGTTATCGTGACAGTGGCATTTGCTCCCGCTTCAAGGGAATCAACAGTGACATTTGTGTCGATGCTGTTCACAGTAAAAGTGACCGTAAATGGTCCAGAAGCATTCGTGCCTAAGTTTTCTACCGTTGCAGAGACGTTATTTGCCTCATTTGCAAAGAATTCGTCGGCATTCGGTGTGATTGCTGAAACAATAAAGTCCGGCTGTTCCGCAGGAGTCGGCGTTTTGGTCACTTTAATCAAATCGACGAGCTGGCTGCTGTTGCTTCCGGCTGCATTGCTAACCGTGAGATTGACGGTGTAGTTCCCAACCGCACTATAGGTATGCGAAGGATTCTGCTCTGTAGCGTTAGTACCGTCTCCAAAGTCCCAGAGCCAGGAAGTCGGGGAACCAGTTGAAGCATCTGTAAACTGAACGTCAAGAGGTGCAGTACCGCTTGTCACATTTGCAGTAAAGTTTGCAACCGGAGCTCCAGGAAGAGGCTCACTTACGACAATGTACTCGGTCTTTACTTTAGAATCGCTCCCACCTGCATTGCTAACCGTGAGGTTAACGGTATAGTTACCAGCTGCAGTATAAGTGTAGACTGGATTCTGCTTAGTGCTGTCTACAGTTCCATCATTATCAAAGTCCCATGAATAGGAAGAAACAGTGCCAGTTGAAGCATCTGTAAACTGAACCGTTAGAGGTGCTGTACCGCTTGTCACATTCGCTGTGAAGTTTGCAACCGGAGCTCCAGGCAGTGGTTCACTTACGGTTATGTATTCTGTCTTTACTTTAGAATCGCTCCCACCTGCATTTGCAACAGTGAGGTTGACGGTATAGTTACCAGCCGCAGTGTAAGTGTAGATTGGGTTCTGCTCAGTGCTGTCAACAGTTCCATCGTTATCAAAGTCCCATGCATAGGACGAAATAGTGCCGGTTGAAGCATCTGTAAACTGAACGTCAAGAGGTGCTGTACCGCTTGTCACATTCGCTGTGAAGTTTGCAACCGGAGCTCCAGGCAGTGGTTCACTTACGACAATGTACTCTGTCTTTACTTCAGAATCGCTCCCATCTGCATTTGCAACAGTGAGGTTGACTGTATAGTTACCAGCCGCAGTGTAAGTGTAGATTGGGTTCTGCTCAGTGCTGTCAACAGTTCCATCGTTATTGAAATCCCATGCATAGGACGAAATAGTTCCAGTTGAAGCATCTGTAAACTGAACCGTTAGAGGTGCCGTTCCACTGGTCACATTTGCAGTAAAGTTGGCTACTGGTGCAGCTTCTTGTTCTTTCTGATAGTCAACAACAAGGATCTGCTGGAGAGCATCCATGCCTCCACTTGTTGTGCCCTGAATTCCGGCCTCGTTTCCGGTTTCGCTAATATAGTTCGTTGCATTAAAGACCAGAGGACTTGCTGAATTTGAACTTCCCTGCCATGCCAGTGGTGCCACTGTGTTTCCGTTGAAAAGCAGGTTTCCTTCATCGGGTCCGGCACTTCCGGCGAAACTGTACATCGTAGCGTTTGTTACATTGCTCTTGTCAATGGACATGCCAGTGAAAGGAGCATATGCTGTAGCCTCTTCTGAAGTTGTTCCATAACTTGACTCAGATACTCCAAGTTCATCGCACTCTTCATTGATGAAGATCTGCTTCCTGG
>Ga0268263_1000818_pt1 | contig 36284 bp, 34 predicted proteins | sample Biomet5_FD_190358 | JGI IMG/M metagenome (GOLD analysis project Ga0268263, IMG submission 190358) | Microbial communities from bioreactor (seeded with sewage sludge) at LBNL, California, USA - Biofuel metagenome 5 (SPAdes) (version 4) | ecosystem: Engineered > Bioreactor > Anaerobic >... | reverse complement strand
CGGCTGCGCGAGGCGCTTTCGGTGATAAGCGCGCTCGCCCCGAAGTTCGCGCCCAAAAGCCGCGCGGCCGGGACATAAAAGACCGTCATAAATGAAAAAGACGCCGCGTGCGCCCGTTTTCCGGGTGTGCGCGGCGTTTTTGCGCGCCCGGCTCCCGCGGATAAAACGGCGCGGCGCGGAAAGAATAACGGCGTCATATCTGTTTTGGGGGTGTCGCCATGTCGTACAGAAAAGGCCGGGCCATCATTTTTTCGTCTCCGCCCTCGGTGCGGGACAGCGCGGCCGTCGCCGGGAAAAAGGAGGGCGAGGGCCCGCTCGGCGCGGAGTTCGACGCCGTAAGCGAGGATCCGCACTTCGGAAAGGACACGTGGGAGAAGGCCGAGAGCGAGATGCAGTCCCGCGCGGCGGAGCTGGCCCTCGGCAAGGCGGGGCTCTCCATGGCGGAGGTGGATCTCCTCCTTGCGGGCGACCTGCTCAACCAGTGCATAGCGTCCGGATACGCGGCGAGGGGGCGGGGCGTGCCGTTCGTCGGGCTTTACGGGGCGTGCTCCACCTTCGCGCAGGCGCTGGGGCTCGCCGCTCTTTTTACGGACAGCGGGGCGGCCGAAAACGCGCTTGCGGTGGCGTCGTCGCACTTCTGCTCCGCGGAGAGGCAGTACCGCCTGCCCCTTGAATACGGCGGACAGAGGCCGCCCACGGCCCAATGGACGGCTACGGCGGCGGGCGCGGCCCTCGTGGGGCGGGAGGGAGGTCCTCCGTACATCAGGGCGGCGCTGTTCGGCGCGGTGCAGGACCTCGGCATAAACGACCAGAACAACATGGGCGCGGCCATGGCTCCGGCGGCGGCGGACACGTTTTCGCGCTTTTTGCAGGACACGGGCGCCGCGCCGGCGGATTTCGACGCCATAGTGACGGGCGACCTCGGGCTCGTCGGCTCGCGGCTGTTTCTGGAGCTGCTGAAAAAGGACGGGCTGGACCCCGGCGCGAGGCACACGGACTGCGGCCTGCTGCTCTACGACAGGGAGCGACAGCAGGTGGAGGCGGGAGCCTCCGGGTGCGGGTGCTCGGCGGGCGTGGCGTCGGCGCACTTCCTGCCGATGATGCGGCGCGGAGAGGGGCCGAAGGAGCTCCTGCTCATAGCCACCGGCGCGCTGATGAGCCCCCTCTCGCTGCAGCAGGGCGAGACGATACCCGCCGTGGCGCACCTCGTGTGGCTGTCGTGCTCACGGCGGCAGTAATTGCGGAAAGGCTGAGATCATGGATATATTTTTTGAATATTTAAAGGCGTTCGCGGTCGGGGGGCTGATCTGCGCGGCGGGGCAGGTGCTCATCGACCGCACGAAGCTCACCCCCGCGCGCATACTGACGGGCTACGTCGTGGCGGGGGTCGCCCTCTCCGCGCTGGGGCTGTACGGCCCGCTGGCGGATTTTGCCGGGGCGGGCGCGAGCGTGCCGCTGACGGGTTTCGGCCACCTGCTGGCGCAGGGCGTGCGCGAGGCCGTGGCGGAGAAGGGCATCCTCGGCGCGCTGTCCGGGGGCCTCGGCGCGGCGGGCGCGGGCATCGCGGCGTCGGTCGTGTTCGGGCTGCTCGCGGCGCTCCTTTTTGACCCGAAGGAGAAGAAATAGCCGCCAGGGAAGCGCCCTTTGCGTGGGCGGCGGGAAAAAAAGCATAAAAAAACGCGCGCCCCCCGATAAAGGAAGGCGCGGCATATTCGTGGGTGGTTCAGGCCTCGGCGCTCGCGTTCAGCTTGCGGGCCAGCGCGGATTTTCTCCTCGCAGCGGTGTTTTTATTCAAAACCCCTTTGGCGCACGCCTGATCGACGCGCTTGATTGCCGCGCGGACGGCGGTCTCGCGGTCCTCGGCGCCGCTGGAGCAGGCGATCTCGGCTTTCTTGATGTTGGTCTTGAGGTTGGTCTTTATCGCTTTGTTGCGCGCGGCTTTGACCGCGATGACCTTGACCCTCTTCTTAGCGGACTTTATGTTCGGCATTGGACGACACCCCCTTCTTCGCCGGATACATTCACAAATAAACACTTTACACGATTTGCGCCCGGATGTCAAGATGTTAGACCTATTTTTTATAAAGGAGTGAGCGCCATGCCGGTCAGGACCGACCTTGCCGTGGAGGCCGCGGTGGGCAGCGAAATGACCCCCGGGATAGAGCGCCGCGCGCGCCGCAGCTTCGGGGTGCCGGTGACGGAGGTGGAGATAACCTGTGCCGAGGCCGCCCGCGCCGTGGGGAAACCCTGCGGGCGGTACATCACGCTGGAGACGGGGCCTTTCGGGCGCGCGGAGGCGGAGTGCGACGGGGAGGCGGAGGCGTTGGCCCACGAGCTGCGCGCGCTGCTGCCGGAGCACGGGGCCGTGCTCGTGGCGGGCCTCGGCAACCGGGACATCACGCCCGACGCCCTCGGCCCGCGCGCCGCCGGAGGGGTCATCGCCACGCGCCACCTGCTCCGGCTGACGGAAAGGAGCGTCGGCGGGCGCTTCAGGCCGGTGGCCGTCGTCGCGCCGGGCGTGCTGGGGCAGACGGGCTTCGAGGCGGAGGAGCTGATACGCGCGGCCGCGGCGGAGGCCTCCCCCGTCGTCGTGGTGGCGATAGACGCGCTGGCCGCGAGGGAGACGGGCCGCCTGGGGCGCACGGTGCAGCTCTCCGACACGGGGATATGCCCCGGCTCGGGCGTCGCGAACAGCAGGCGGGAGCTTTCCCGCGCCACCCTCGGCGTGCCGGTCGTCGCCGTCGGGGTGCCCACGGTGGTGGACGCCTCCCCTCTTTCCGGGGGCGAGGGTTCCCCGCCGCTGATGGTGACCCCGCGCGAGATAGACCTCGTGATAAAGCGGGCGTCGTCGCTGGTGGCGCTGGCGCTGAACCGCGCGTTGCAGCCGGACTTCACGCTGGAGGAGCTGCGTTCCCTGATGAGTTGAGCTCCCCGCAGAAAAGGCAGAGCGCCGCCGGCAGCCGCAGAGGGGCGGGCAGCAGCAGCGCGAGGCGCCTTGCCTCCCCGGCGGAGAGCTCCGGCAGCCGCGCCTCGGCCCGCAGGCCCATCACTTCGCACTCCACGCGCCCGTCCCCCGTCACGTCCACAGCCAGCAGCCTGCCCTCCGCGCCGCTGTCGCTCCTCGCGCGCTCCACGGCGGAGAAGGCGGCCCCTCCGGCCAGGAACACGGCTCCGGCCAGACAGAATGCGAGCAGTTCTTTCTTCATATCCATCCCTCCCGCGTGTATTTTGCCCGGGAAATCGCGCCGTGATGCCGTCAGCCCGCCAAAATGTCGGCCAGCGCGCCCGCCAGCAGTTCGCCGCTGTATTCCGCCTCCGGGAGCGTGTTGCCGGAGGCGCCGATCTCTATCAGCAGCAGGCCGGGCGAGAGGTCCATGTTGTACCGGTGGTAGGAGAACATCACGGGCCGCGTGAGGCCGGGGTGCAGGCTCTCCAGTCGGGAGGTGAGCGCCGCGGCGAAGCGCAGGTTGGAGAAATAATCCGGCATGTCCATCGTGCCGTCGTCGCAGCCGCAGAGCACCATTATCTGCGCGGCGTTCCGGCCGTCTATCACGGCGGTGGGCTTGACGATGACGCCCTCCTCCGGCTCTATCGCGTCGCGGTGCAGGTCGAGCAGCACCTTTATGGTGGGATACCTCTCAAGGTAGCTCTTTATCGTCTCCGCGCTGCGGGCGTAGGAGCCGGTGTAGGAGGGCGAGTCGTGCAGGGTGACGTCGTGCAGGACGGAGACGCCCCGTGCGGAGAGCGCCTGCGCCACCGCCTCCCCCACCGCCGCCATGTTGAAGCGCGTGTCCGCAGTGCGCCATACATAGTCAAGGTCGAAATAGCCCCTGTCCGCCGGCTCGTATTTTTCGGTGGCGTGCGTGTGGTAGATGAGCACCTGCGGCCCGCCGGAGCCGCCGCCGGAGCCGAGGTCGAGCGGGGCGGACAGCTCCCGTTCCACCGTCTCGTTGGGGATCTCCGTCCCGTTGCGGATGAGCGCCGCGCCGAAGGGGACGTAAAGCCCGCCCGCCGTGTAGGAATACTGCTCCGTCAGCACGACGCCGCGCCGGTCCTCCGGCACCTCGGGTACGGGCTCTGCGGTGGTCTCCGCCGTCTCGTCGGGGGGATCGTCCCTGTCGGGCGCGGGGGCGGCGGAGCTTTCGGGCGCACAGGACGTGTCGGGGAGCGCCTCTCCGCTGTCCTGCGGCGTGGGGTCCGGCTCGGTCCAGCGGTCCTCTATCACGGCGAGCGCGTCGCGCGGGCAGGTCATCGCCGCCGAAAAGTACAGCAGGCGGGGCCAGAGGTCGGGCGTCGCGGCCACGGTCACGGCGGCGGCGGAGAGCGCGGCGAAGACGGCCCCCGCCCGCAGAACGCCGCGAAAAACGGCCTTCGCCCTCGCGCCCGCGCCGCGCAGGGAGAGAGAGCGCCACACGGCCCGTCCCGTTATCCTCATCTTCACACCGCCCCGTCAAAAAGCTCTGTCCACATACGTATTCTTAAGCCGTCGCCAATATTCGCCCGCAAGGTTGCAAAAAGGGGATGCGTCTGTTATAGTATCAGCGTATCCGAATGACGGGAGGAGCTTTTTTATGCTGACAGTGGAGCACGTGACGAAGAAATACGGCAGGACGCTGGCGAACGACGACGTGAGCTTTGCGGTGGAGGACGGCAGCATCGCCGTGCTGCTCGGGCCCAACGGCGCCGGCAAGTCCACCATAATAAAATGTATAACGGGGCTGCTGCGCTTCGACGGGAAGATAGAGATAAACTCCCAGCCGAACAAGAGCCTGGAGGCCAAGCGCGCGCTGGGCTACATCCCGGAGATGCCGGCCACCTACGACCTGCTCACCGTGGCGGAGCATCTCGAGTTCGTGCGGCGGGCCTACCGCTGCGAGGACGACGGCCGCGCCGAGGAGCTGCTGCGCCGGTTCGAGCTGTGGGACAAGAAGGACAAGCTCGGCAAGGAGCTGTCCAAGGGCATGCAGCAGAAGCTGTCGATAGCCTGCGCGCTGGTGCACCGCCCCACCGTCGTCATATTCGACGAGCCGATGGTCGGCCTCGACCCGCACGCGATAAAGGAGCTGAAGGAGATGTTCCGCGAGCTGCGGGACGGCGGCGCCTGCGTCCTCATCAGCACCCACATGCTGGACTCCGTGGAGGATTACTGGGACGAGGCGAACATCATGGTCTCCGGCAAAATAGCCGCGACAAAGCGCAACACGCCGGAGGACGGCGACTCCCGCACGCTGGAGCAGCTCTTTTTCGACGTCACAGAGGGCGGTGAGCACGCTTGACGGCTCTGCGTTATCTTTTCCTGATGCGGCTGAAAAACCGCTTTCTGCAGATGGTGCGCAAGCCCGCCACCTTCATCTTCATGCTGTTCCTCGCGGCCATGCTGGCGCTGACCGTCGTCTCCGCCTTCATCCCGGAGATGGAGGGCGAGAGCGTCTACCCCGAGGTGCCGATGTACTACCTGACGGGCGGGCTCGTCGTGGTGTACTCCGCCGTGTTCCTGCTCGTGGCGGCGAAGGGGCTCTCCGGAGGGGCGTCCATCTTCACCCTCAGCGACGTCAACCTCATCTTCACCTCTCCCCTTCTCCAGCGCAGCGTGCTGTTTTACGGCCTGGTGCAGCAGCTGGGCGCTTCCCTGCTGCTGGGCTTTTTCCTGCTGTTCCAGTTCTCCTGGCTGCACCAGATGTTCGGCATCAGCTTTCCGCAGCTCCTGCTGATCATCGTGGGCTATGCGGCGGCGACATTCTGCGGGCAGCTCGCGGCCATGGCCATGTATTCCCTGACGGTGGACAGCGAGCGCGCGCGCAAGGGGGCGGAGTTCGTCCTCTACGCCGTGCCGTCCGTTTTCGCCGTCTATCTGCTCGTGTCCCTCGCCGCCGGCGGGCTGGCCGACCCCCTGCCGAGGCTGATGGCGGGGCTCTCCGGCCCGGTCCTGCGCTGTATGCCGGTGGGCGGTTGGCTCGCGGCGTTCGTCGGGGGCCTGATAAACGGGGAGTGGGCCGCCGCCGCCCTCGGCCTGGGCGCGACGCTGCTCTCCTGCGCCGCCGTGGTGTTCGTGCTGGTGAAAAAGGACCCGGACTACTACGAGGACGTGCTCCAGACGGCGGAGGCGGGCTATTCCGCCATCCTCGCCGCGAAGGAGGGCCAGCTTGCGGAGTCCGTGCCGAAAAACGTGAAGGTCGGCAGGACGGGCCTCGGCGGCGGGTGGGGCGCCTCCGCGTTCTACTATAAGCACGTGCTGGAGAACCGCCGCAGCCGCGTGTTCCTCCTCTCCGCGCAGCAGCTCATCTTTGCGGCGGTGACGGTGGCGATGGCGTTCTTCATGCGCGACGCGGGGCCGGCGGCCGTCTTCGGCTTCTCCACATACATGCAGGTGTTCACCGTGGCCCTCGGCCGCTTCAATCGCGAGCTGGCGAAGCCCTACGTCTACCTCGTGCCGGAGCCGCCCTTTCAAAAGCTGCTGCAATGTCTGCGGGAGGCGCTGCCCGGCACCGTGACGGAGGCCGTGCTCATATTCGTGCCGGTGGGCGCGATAATGGGCGCCTCTCCGCTGGAGACGGCCGTGCTGATCCTCGCGCGCGTGGCCGCCAGCGCGCTGATGATCGCCGCCAACGTGCTGATGGAGCGCCTTTTCAGCGGCGTCATCAGCAAGGTGCTGTCCACGCTGCTCTATTTTGTGCTCGTCGTCGCCGCTTTTGTGCCGCCTGTCGCCGCCGCCGTGCTCACGAGCATGCTGGCCTCTTTCGACATGGCGGGCGCGCTGCTCGCGTTCTCCGCCGTCTGTGTGCCGGAGGCCGCGCTCATCGGCTTCCTCTGCCGCGACACGCTGCAATACGCCGAGCTGAACGGCTGAGAGCTTTGGCGGACGTTTGCTTTCCGGCGGGATATTTCCGCCCCGGCGCGGCAAAATAAGCGCGGCGGCTTTGGCCGACCTCTTTTTCCGGAGGCAGTATGCGCCCGCTTATAGAACTTGAGAACGTTTCCAAGATATATTCGGCCGGAGGGGAGCCCGTTTCGGCCCTTTCCGGCGTCAGCCTGACGATAGAGAGCGGCGAGTGGGCGGCCGTGACGGGGCGCTCCGGCTCCGGCAAGTCCACCCTGATGAACATACTCGGCTGCCTCGACACGCCCACCTCGGGGCGGTATCTGCTCCGCGGCGAGGACGTGAGCGCGATGCCGGAGAGCAGGCTCTCGCGCGTGCGCAACCGGGAGATAGGCTTCATATTCCAGGGCTTCAACCTGATCCCCGACCTCACGGCGCTGGAGAACGTGGAGCTGCCGCTGCGCTACAGGGGCGGGCTGACGCGGTCGGAGGTGCGCCGCCGGGCCGCGGCCGCGCTGGAGCAGGTGGGCCTTGCCGAACGGCGGGAACACCGGCCCGGGCAGCTCTCCGGCGGGCAGCAGCAGCGCGTGGCCATAGCGCGCGCCATAGCGGCGGAGCCGCCGCTCATTTTGGCCGACGAGCCGACCGGCAACCTCGACACGGCCTCCGGCGCGCAGGTCATGGAGATACTGCGGGGGCTGTGGGGCGAGGGGCGCACGGTGGTGCTGATAACGCACGACCCGGCGATAGCGGCTTCGGCGCGGCGGGTTTTGACCATAGCGGACGGAAAACTGCTATAAATTTTGCGCTGACGCTTGACATGAGGCGCGCTAAATGTTAGAATAATCAAGCGACATGCGGATGTGGCGGAACTGGCAGACGCGCTAGATTCAGGTTCTAGTGACAGCAATGTCATGTGGGTTCAATTCCCGTCATCCGCACCACAATGAAACGGAGGGGCTGAGGCCTCTCCGTTTTGTTTTTTGCGCGGCGGGAATGGGGGCGGCGCGTCCGCGAGAGGCATCCCCGCCATCTTCGCCATATATCAGGAGACCGTTGTCATGGCCTCCTTTTTTTTTATAAGCCCGCGTTTCCCCGCCAAATTATGCGGCGCGTCCCCGGAGGGTGCTTTCTTCATGATTCTTTAAGCGCGCGTGAAGTTAATCTTCAGGACGGGCATCTATGATATGGTTACAAAAAAACGGAGGTGTCCACAATGAAAAGAATTGCAGCGGCAATATTGATGATATGCATGGTTCTTTCGTTCGCGGCGTGTTCCGGCGGCGCGAAAAAGACGGTGAACGAGGCGTACAGCGCCGAAAACATGGTCACCGTTTCCGGAGAGGAGCACAAGCTCTCCGCTGAGGAAAACACGATAGGCGACAGCACTTTCGGCTACCTGTTTCCGGAGCCGGCGGCGTGGGGCAACGTGAAGCTCACGGAGAACACGGACCTCTATTACGACGAGTACGGCGTCGTCCTCAACTACGTGCCGTCGGTCTACAGCGACAAGATAGACGCCCTTATGAAGGAGACGGACGACACGAAATGGCAGACGGCCTACGATGAGCTGATCTCCATGTCGTGCCGGATCTTCAGCCTCATGCGCGTCAACGACGGCGAGGCGGACACGCTCGAGATAAAGAAGAATGCCGAAAAGGACTACGCCCACATGGAGACGCTCGCGCAGGTGGGCAACGACACGTATTATCTCGCGTGGAACGACACTTTCGACATCGACACCATGACCGACGCCGACAGGGACGACGTGAAGACCCTCTCCATGGGCATGGAGGAGATGAAAAAATCGCTGATGGTGTTCCCGCCCGTCAAGGATGGCGGAGCCTCCTCCGGCGACAGCGGCACGAGCGGCACGAGCGGCGGCGATATGGATTTCGATTTCAAGGGCGACCTCGGGAAGCTGGACGCCAGGGATGTGGACGGCAACGCGGTGACCTCCGCCATATTCGCGGATTACGACGTCACCATGGTGAACATCTGGGACACCGGCTGCGGCGCCTGCGTGAGTGAGATGCCGGAGCTCGGCAAGCTGAAGGGCATGCTGCCCGCAAAAGCGAACATGATAACGATATGCCTCGACGGGGCCTCCGACACCGAGCTGACGAAGCAGATACTCGCCACGACGGGCGCCTCCATCACGACGGTGGCCGGCGACAACAGCCTCAACGACACGATCGGAAAATATATAGACGCAGTGCCGACGACTATATTCGTGGACAGCAGCGGCAAAACCCTCGGCGGGATGATAGGCGTGCCGTCCTCTGCGGGCGGCGCGGCCGAAGGCTACCTTGCGTACATACAGAAGCTGCTCGACAAGGCGGCGAAGTGACATGGAGAACAGATATATGGCTGCCGCAAGGCTGGCGATGATCGCGCTCGCGCTCCTGTTCATCGGGCTGGGGATACGCGCGGGAGAGCAGGGCATCGTGTTCGACAAGGCCGTGCGCGTCTGCCTGGAATGCATAGGGGTGGGCTGAGATGAAGAAAAGGAACTTCCGCCCGCTGATACAGACGCTCGCCGCTTTGGCCACGAACGCCAACCTCGGCGGTTTCTTCACCGGAAAGATCTATCAGGGCGGCGCGAAGTACGCCTGCGTGCCGGGGCTCAACTGTTACTCCTGTCCGGGCGCGGTCGGGGCCTGCCCGATCGGCTCCCTGCAGGCGGTGCTCGGCGCGCGGAAGCACTGGTTCTCGTTCTACGTGTTCGGCATACTGATATTTTTCGGCATGCTGCTCGGGCGCGCGGTGTGCGGCTTTCTGTGCCTGTTCGGGTTCATACAGGAGCTGCTCTATAAGATACCGCTGCCGAAGCTGAAGGTGCCGGAGAAGGTGGACAGGCCGCTGCGCTGGCTGAAATACGCCGTGCTCATCGCGCTGGTGCTGCTGCTGCCGATGTTTGCGACCAACCAGTTCGGCGTGGGCGCGCCCTACTTCTGCAAGTTCCTCTGTCCGGCGGGCACCCTGGAGGGGGGCATCCCGATGGTCCTAGCGAACGGGAGCCTGCGCGCCGGCCTCGGAGCGCAGTTCTGGTGGAAGATCGGCGTCCTCGTGCTGGTGGTGCTGTCGTCGGTCGTCATATACAGGCCGTTCTGCAAGTACCTCTGCCCGCTGGGCGCGTTCTATTCGTTCTTCAACAAGCTCAGCCTGCTGCGCATGGACGTTGACAGGGAGAAATGCGTCGGCTGCGGGAAATGCGGGCGCGTCTGCGGGATGAACGTCAGGGTGCTGGAGGACATAAACTCGCCGGAGTGCATCCGCTGCGGGGCATGCCGCCGCGCCTGTCCGACAAAGGCCATCTCCGTGCGGTTCGGGCTGACGGAGGCGCCGCGCCGCGCTGGGGCGAAAAAGGTACAGCAAAGCGCGGATATCGACCGGTAAGGGGTTTACAACAGAAGGAAAAAAGAGTATGATCACATCTTAAAAACAAACGTGGGAGGAATGTGCCATGAAACTGGCGGAGGCGCTCGTCATCCGTGCCGATTTGCAGCAGAAGATAAACGAGCTTGAGACGAGACTGGAGAACAACGCCACGGTGCAGGAGGGCGAGACGCCCGCGGAGGACCCGCAGGACCTGCTCGCGCAGCTCGACCGCGCGCTGGAGGAGCTGGAAAAGCTCGTCGCGGAGATCAACCTCACCAACGCGGCGGTGGAGAAGGACGGCGTCACCATGACGGAGCTGCTGGCGAAACGCGACGGCCAGAAACGCCGCCTCGGGGTCATGCGCAGTTTTCTGGACTGCGCCTCCATCCCGCAGCACCGCACGCGCGCAAACGAGATAATCGTAAAGAGCACGGTGCCCGTGACGAAGCTGCAAAGCGCAGTGGACAGGCAGTCCGCCGATCTGCGCCGTCTGGAGCTGACGATACAGGCCATGAACTGGGAGGCCGACCTTCTGGAAAAAACAGAATGACATGACAGCAGGTAGCCGTACGGGAGCGAACGCGAAACTATAAAAAACGTTGGATGGCGTCCGGGGCGCGCCTGGGGTTCGAATCCCTGACCTTACATTTATGCTCCGGCAATCATACAACTTTTGCTTTATCCAGTACATTTATCACCGCGCGTTGGCCTGTCCGGCGAGGGTGGGTACGGGGAACCTGACATGAAAACAGGCGGTCTTTCTGCACAGGGCGGAAAGGCCGCCTGTTTTGCGCCGCGGCGCTTCAGCGCGTGATGAAGTACAGCCCCGCCAGGCAGAGCGCGGCGCCGAGCAGCTTCGCCGCCGTGATCGCCTCGTGGTAAAACAGATACCCCACGAAAAGCAGGCACACGGCGAGGATGGCGCTGTGCACGAGCTGCCCGGTGTTCACGTTCCAGCCGGCCCGGTACATGAAAATGGAGCCCGCCTCCAGCCCCACGACGGCGAGCCCCAGCACGGGGGCGCTCCAGTCGAGGCGGCGGTACTCCGCCGGCAGGTTCCCGCCGCGGTTCAGCGCGAAATAGAGCGCCCCGGAAAAGAGCGCGCCCACGACGTAGGTCACGGTCAGCGAGGCGAGCGGGTCGGCGCGGCCGGAGGCCTGCTTGGCGCAGACGTTGTAGAGTATGTTGGACAGCACGATCAGCGCGATGGGCCAGTACATCTCCATGGTATCCCCTCCCGAAAAGTTATAATAAAAAAACGGCGGTCAGGATAGCCTGACTGCCGGTAGGTGCTCACCCGATATATTGTTTTTCAGTCCCGGCGCGGCTCTGCTCCCCCGCGGCAGCCGCCGGCCCTGGCGCACTCGGCGCAGCAGCCGGAACAGCCGGAGCAGGAGGCGCACCCGCCTTTCGCTTTCACGGCGCGGCGGACGGCGAAAAAGAGCCAGACCGCAAGCCCCGCGAGCAGGACGTAATCCAAAGCTCCCATGGGAACGCTCCTTTCTCAGACAAAGAGCAGCGCGGCGCGGTATACGATGAAACCGACCACCCACGCCGTAAGACACTGCGCCGCGACCACCCACGCCGCCGCTTTGGCGGAGCCGAGCTCGTGCCGCATGGCCGCGATGGCCGCGACGCACGGGGTGTAGAGCAGCGTGAACGCGAGGAACGCGGCCGCCGCCGCAGGGGAGAAAAGCTGCGAGAGCGCCGTGGGCAGCTCCGCCGTGCTGCTGTCCAGCAGCACGCCGAGCGTGCTGACGACGGCCTCCTTCGCGGTGAAGCCGCTGATGAGGGCGGTGGCGGCGCGCCAGTCCCCGAAACCGAGGGGCGCGAACGCTGGGGCTATCAGCGTGCCGAGCATGGCCAGCAGGCTTTTCGAGTTGTCCGTCACCACAAAGAGCCGGGCGTCGAAGCTCTGCAGGAACCAGATGACGATGGAGGCGACGAAGATGACGGTGAAAGCCCGCTCCAGAAAGTCGCGCGCCTTCTCCCACAGCAGCAGGAGCACGCTTTTCGGGGACGGCACGCGGTAATCCGGCAGCTCCATGACGAAGGGCACCGGCTCGCCGCGGAAGGCCGTGCGCTTGAGCACGAGGGCCGACAGCACGCCCAGCACGATGCCGCCGAAGTAGAGCAGCGCCATGGCCGCCGCCGCGTGCTGCGGGAAGAAAGCGGAGCAGAACACGGTGTAAATGGGGATCTTGGCGGAACAGCTCATGAACGGGGTCAGCATGATGGTCATGCGGCGGTCGCGGTCGGAGGAGAGGGTCCTCGCCGCGAGCACGGCGGGCACGGTGCAGCCGAAGCCGATGAGCATGGGCACGATGCTGCGGCCGGAGAGGCCGATGTGGCGCAGCAGGCGGTCCATCACGAAGGCGACCCTCGCCATGTAGCCCGTGTCCTCCAGCACGGAGAGGAAGAAGAACAGCGTGACGATGATGGGCAGGAAGCTCAGCACCGTGCCGACGCCGGAGAACACGCCGTCAATGATGAGGCTGTGCACCACCGGGTTTATGCCGTAGAGCGTCAGCCCGGTGTCCGCGGCGGCGGTGACGGCGTCTATCCCCTTCGTGAGCAGAGAACTGAAAAACGGCCCTATCACCTCGAACGTCAGCCAGAAGATGAGCAGCATCACGCCGACGAACACGGGTATGGCCGTATATTTGCCGGTCAGCACTTTGTCCATCTTCTCGCTGCGCAGGCGTTCACGGCTCTCGTGCGGCTTGACGACGGTGCTGGCCACGGCTTTCTCTATAAAATTGTAGCGCATGTCCGCCAGAGCGGCGTTGCGGTCCAGCCCGGCCTCCGTCTCCATCTCCAGCACGCTGTGCTCGATGAGCTCCAGCTCGTTCTCGTCTATGCCGAGCTTCTGGGCCATCGCGCTGTCGCCCTCTATCAGCTTCGTCGCGCAGAAACGCGGGGAGGCGTCTATCCGGCGGGCGTGGTCCTCTATGATATGCGAAACGGCGTGTATGCAGCGGTGGACAGGCCCGTCCGGGCAGAAATCCAGCACTTTGGGCAGGGTGTGGGCCTTGGCGGCGGCTATCGCCTGCGCGGCCAGTTCCGAGACGCCCTCGTTCTTGGCGGCGCTTATCGGCACCACCGGCACGCCGAGCGCCTGCGAGAGGCCCTGTATGTCGATGGAGCCGTTGTTCCCGCGCACCTCGTCCATCATGTTGAGCGCGACCACCATCGGCAGGCGCAGCTCCAGAAGCTGCAGCGTCAGGTACAGGTTGCGCTCTATGTTCGTAGCGTCAACGATGTTTATGATGCCGTCGGGCCGCCCGTCCAGCAGGAAGTCCCTGGTGACGTTCTCCTCCGCGGTGTAGGGACGCAGGGAATATATCCCCGGCAAATCCACCACTTCGCAGTCCTTGCTCCCGCGGATGATGCCGCTCTTTTTCTCCACCGTCACGCCGGGAAAGTTGCCGACGTGCTGGTTCGCCCCGGTCAGGGAGTTGAAAAGCGTGGTCTTGCCGCAGTTTTGGTTGCCCGCCAGCGCGAATACCATCTTCAGGCCTCCTTAACGGCTATCTGCCTTGCATCGGCGAGCCTCAAGGTCAGCCTGTAGCCTCGCACCAGTATCTCGATCGGGTCGCCCATGGGCGCCGCCTTCTCTATCTCCACGCCGGCGCGGGGCGTCAGCCCCATGTCCAGCAGGCGCAGACGGAGCGCGCCCTCTCCGCCCACTCCGGTTATCACCGCCTGACGGCCTATCGGAAGCTGATCCAGTGTCATTGCGCTACCTCCAATCAGTTAGCTTACGCTAACTTTCTGATTACATATTAGCACATGCTAACTGCAATGTCAACGGCGGGCGCGTTTCCGGCGGGCAGAAAAAACGGCGCGTCTGTTTATAATTTATGTGGATTATGCGTATCGCGCCACGTTTCGCGGGGGATGCCCCGTGTCAGCCCGCGGGGAAGACCGTCACCTCGTGGTAGTACCAGGCCGCGCCGGCGACGGAGGCCACGGGCGCTATCACGACGACGGAGCCGTCCTCCGTGAGGTAGGTCATCATGTTCAGGTTCACGTTCTTGTCGTTTACGGTGTCGCTGACCAGCTGGCCGTACTGCTCCTCGCCCAGCGCCTCCCGCTGTTCCCCGTACATCTTCTCGACGAGCGCGTTCAGGGCGGCTTTCGTGTCGGCGAGGAAGGTGTCCCCGTCGAGCCCGGCCATGGCGAGCAGCTCGGTGTTCGTGACGCGCTTTCCCGTGGCGAAGTCGAAGTTGTATTCGCGGTATTCCGTCCAGTCGCCCTCCTCGTTGCTGTCCACCACGAGACAGAGGGTGCTGCCGTGCCAGAAGGCTTTCCACTCGACCTTGAAATAGATGAGGGTCCTGTTCTCCCCCATCGCCGTCTCCGCCTCGCGCACCTTGGCCGTGAACACGTCGTCTATCTCGCTGTTGATGTCCGCGGCGTCGCCGCTCCCGGAGAGCAGGTGCGGCACGCGGAAGGAGTAGCTGCAGGCGTTGCCGAGGCTGTCGGTGTAGTCGCCCTCAAGGAGGCTCGTCTCGGCGATGCAGGTCGCGCTGTTGTAGACGGAGCCGGCGGACGAGGACGGGGCGGAGGAGGACGAGGGGGCCGTTTCCGCGGCGGAGGTCTCCGTCTTCCCCGCGCAGGAGCAGAGCGTCAGCGCCAGCGCCAGCGCCAGCAAAAGGGCCGGCGCGGCGGCAAGGGATCTTTTCATGTCATTTCCTCCCGTTATATTCATTGGCGCCTTTCGGCGGTCGCTCAGGGATCAGTCAGCGCTCTCCCAGGTGAAGCCGGCGCCCGTCTCGCGGTAGGCGGGCACGCGCTCGGCAAGGGCGCAAAGGCCCGCCTCCCCCGTGCAGTGGCACGCGCCCACGACGGAGATGCCGCTTTCGCGCAAAAATTCCGCCGTGCGGTCGATGCGCGCGGGCTCCGGCGGGACGAGGTGCATCCCCCCGAAGACTCCGACGAGCTCCTTCTCCGGAAAGCGGCGGCGCGCCGTGTTGATGATGTTCATGATGCCGTTGTGCGCGCAGCCGGTCAGCAGCGCCAGCCCGCCGTCCGTCTCCACGGCGAGGGCCTGTTCTTCGCTGAAATCGTCGGCCGTGAGCGAGCCGTCGGCCGCCTCCATCACCGAGGAGGGGTGCACGGCCTCTATGCCGCGCTGCGTCGGGAAGCCGCCGAGCAGGTACATCCCGCAGCCGAGGGAAAACACGTCGTCCGCCAGCAGGCGAAAGCCCTCTATCCGCTCGCGGTAAAGGAACTCCGGCCCGAAAACGGGGCCCACGAGCTCCAAAGTCTGCCCGTAAGTGGCCTGCTCGGGCGGGTCGCAGCGGTGGTCCCAGAGCTTGCGCCGGAAAAAGCCGGTGTGCGCGTACACGGGGCAGGAGGGGTGCAGCTCCCGCGCCAGCCGCAGGAAGCCGCCGCAGTGGTCGCGGTGGTTGTGGCTGAAGGCTATCGCGGAGAGCGCGCCGAGGTCTTTCCCCAGCTTTTCGGCGTTGTCCAGGCACGCGCCGTAGCTGCCGGTGTCGAACAGCACGCTCGCGCCGGCCCTCTCCACGAGCACGGAGAGGCCGTATTCCGCCTCCAGCGCGGGGTCAAGGCTGTGGTTTTCCGAAAGCACGGTAATTTTCATCTCATCGCTCCCAATGCGCTTTATATATTTACAGTATACGCGCCTGCGCCGCTTTTTTCCAGAGCTTCGGGCAGAAGTTCCCCGCCCGCGGGGGGACAAAAAAAGGGCGCCTGCGCGCCCTCGGATGCGGAAAAAAAACGCCGTTACTGAACGTTGACAGTGCGCTGGAACTCGTCGATCCAGGCCTGCTTGTTCGCGGCGATATAGGTCTCGTCGAACTCTTTCAGAGCGCTGATGGAGTCGGGGCCGAAGGCGAGGTACGTCTTGAGCTCGTCGGACATGGTGGCGTTCTTGTTGACGGGGGCTTCGTCCATGACCTCGGCGATCTTGTTCTGGGTGTCCTCGCAGATCATGTACTCGACAAAGAGCTGCGCGAGCTCGGGGTTCTTGCAGTTCTTGACGACGTTGACAGTGGCGGGCGCGGCGAAGGAGCCTTCGGAAGCGTCCACCCACACCATTTTCAGACCGCTCTCGGTCAGGCCGGGCATGTTGATGTCCATGAACACCGCGATGTTGACTTCGCCGGTCGTGAAGGCCGTGACGACGTCGGACGAGGTGGTGTACCACATGTTGATGTTGTCCTTCTTCTGCTGCATAAGTGTCATGGCGGGGGTGACGTCCTCCTGGCTGCCGCCCATGGCCTCAGCCATCGCGATGAGCATGTAGACGCCCGCGGTGCTGGTCATGTCGGGCAGGGCGACCATGCCGGCGTATTTGTCGTCGAACAGATCCTGATAGGAGGTCGGCGCGTCGAGGCCGGCCTTGGAGAGCGCGTCCGCGTTGTACATGATGCCGTAGCGCACGACGGAGTAGCAGGGGCCGTAGCCGTCGGCGTTCACCGCGAAGTCGTAGAGGTCGGCGGTGCTGGTGACGATGTTGGTGTCGAGCTTCTCAAAGAGGCCCTGCTGGTTGCCCGTCTCGGCAAAGCTCTTGGTGAGCAGCGCGACGTCGGCGGTGGGGTCGTCTTTTTCAGCGATGAGCTTGTTCAGGCGGTCGCCGTTGCCGCTGGTGGGGTCCACGACGATGGTGCAGTTGTACTTCGTCTCGAAGTCGGCCGCGAGCTTTTTCAGGCCCTCTTCGGCCCAGCCCCAGGTGGCGACCACGAGCTCGGCCCCGCCGAAATCGGTCGTACCGTCCACGTCGCCGTCGCCGGCGCCCTCTGCTGCGCTGCTGGTGGTCTCGGAGCTGACGGGTTCGCTCTCGGAGCTCGAGGAAGCGGTGCCGCCGCAGGCCGCGAGGCTAAGGGTCATCGTGACCGCCAGGACGAGCGCAAGGATCTTTTTGATGTTCATGCTTTCATTACCTCCCAAAAATTTTAGTCCGCTTTATATACACAGAACCGCTCGGCGGGAAAGTGCAGAAGCACGTCCTCCCCGCCCCCCGGGCCCGTATATTCGCTTACCGCCGGATAGACCGTCTCCTCAAAGCAGCCGTCCACTTCCAGCCGCGTGGCGTGGCCCTTGTAGGTCGCGGCCCTCACGGTGCCGGAGACGGTGTTTTCCCCCGCCTCCCGCGCGATGGAGATGTTCTCGGAGCGGATGGCGAGGACGCAGCTGTCGCCCGCCTCTATGCCCTCCTCCGCCGGGGCGTATATCGTGTGGCCGCCGCAGACGACGGCGAGCCTGCCGTTTTCGGTGTTTCCGGCTTTGCCGCGCAGGAAGGTGGAGAAGCCCATGAAGTCCGCGATGAACGGGCTGGAGGGGTGGTCGAACACCTCCTGCGGCGCGCCGATCTGGAGTATTTTGCCCTCGTTCATCACGATGACCCGGTCCGCCAGGGAGATGGCCTCCTCGTGGTCGTGCGTCACGATGATGGTGGTGATGCCCAGCTCCTTCTGTATGCGCTTTATCTCCACCTGCATCTCCACCCGGAGCTTCGCGTCGAGGTTGGAGAGCGGCTCGTCCAGCAGCAGGATGGCCGGGCGGGTGACGAGCGCGCGGGCCAGGGCCACACGCTGCTGCTGTCCGCCGGAGAGCTCGCGCGGGTAGCGTTTGTCCAGCCCGGTGAGCTTCACCATGGAGAGCATGTCCGCCACGCGCGCCGCGATCTCGCTTTTCGGCAGCTTTTGCAGCTTGAGGCCGAAGGCGACGTTCTCGAACACCGTCATGTGCGGGAACAGCGCGTAGTTTTGAAAGAAGATGCCGATGTTGCGCTTATAGGGCGGCACTTTGCCTATATCCCGGCCGTCCACCAGTATCTTGCCGGAGAACGGCTCCGTGAAGCCGGCTATCATGCGCAGGGTGGTGGTCTTGCCGCAGCCGCTGCCCCCGAGCAGGGCTATCATCTCGCCCTCCGCGACGGAGAGGTCCATCCCGTCCACGGCGGTGAAGTCCCCGAATTTTTTCGTCAGGCCTGTGAGTTCCAAAGTAGCCATGGCTTTTCCGCCTTTCCGTTATTTTACGAACATGTCCAGCCCGACGAATTTCTCCATCAGGAGTATCAGCACGAGCGAGGCGAGTATCAGCAGCGTGGAGATGGCCGCGAGCGTGGGGTCGAAGGTCAGCTCCATGTAGTTCATGATGCGCAGCGGCAGCGTGATGAATTTCGGGGTGGAGAGCAGGCTGCTCAGCGCCACCTCGTCGAACGAATAGAGGAACGCCAGCAGCGCGCCGGCCAGTATGCCGGGCTTGGCCAGCGGTATCGTTATCTTGAAGAACACCTGCGCCGGGTTGGCGCCGAGGGAGGTGGCCGCGTCCTCCAGCGACCAGTTGAACACGTGCAGGACGGAGACGGTGTTGCGCACCACATACGGCATGATGATGATGAAGTGGCCGATGAAGATGCGCGCCATGCCGGGGATGCCTCCTATCTGGCTGTAGACCTGCAGCAGCACGAAGGCGAACGCCACGCTCGGCACGTACATGGGCGACGTGAAGTAGTTGAGCAGGAAATTCTTGCCCTTGAAGTCGTACCGGCAGATGGACAGCGCGCCCGTGACCCCGAGCAGCACGTCGAGCACCGTGGCGGGCACGCCGACCTTGAGGCTGTTGGCGAGGCCCTCCATGAAGTGGGTGGACGAGCCGAAGATGTTCTCGTACCACTTCAGCGAGAGGCCCTGCGGCGGGAAGGTTATCACCGCGGTCGGCGTGAAGGAGGCTATCACGATCACGACGAGGGGCGAAAGCAGGAATATCATGACGAGTATCGCCACGACGCGGCAGAAAACGCTCTCTTTTCGCTCAGGCACTCTTGCCGCCTCCCATCCGTTTCATATATCCGGAGGTCGCGAGCACCACCGCGAACTGCACCGCCAGGATCACGCCGAGCAGTATGTAGCTTATCGCGGAGGCCGCGCCCCAGTCGAAGCTGACGTTTATCTCCTGCACCACCATGGTGGCCATCATGCGGAACTTGGAGCCGCCCAGCAGCTTCGGCGTCACGTAGGAGGTCATGCTCATCGTGAAAACGAGCACGCACCCGGAGAGGATGCCCGGCAGGCTGAGCGGGAACACCACGCGCGCGAACGTTTTGGCCGGCGAGGCCCCCAGGCTGTATGCCGCGTATTCCACGTTCGGGTCTATGCTCTGCAGCACGCCGACCAGGGAGAGTATCATGTACGGGATCAGCAGGTGTATCATGCCGATGACGACGGCGGCCTCCGTCCCGATGATCCTGAGCGGTTTCTCTATCAGCCCCAGCGCCAGCAGCGCCTGGTTCAGCAGCCCGTTGGAGCCGAGAATGACCATCCACCCGTAGGAGCGCACCACCGCGCTGACGAGGAACGGGAACAGGATGACCACCATCATCACTTTTTTCAGGTTCGACTGCGTGCGCGCCATAAAGTACGCCGTCGGGTACCCCAGCAGCAGCGAGATGCCGGTGGAGACGAGCGAGACGCGCAGCGTCGTCCACAGGATGTTGAGGTAGAACGGGTCGCTGAAAAAGTCCGCGAAGTCCGAGACGCCGTCCGACGCGAGCGTCCTTATAAGGATGTAGACCATCGGCGCGACGAAAAACACCAGCAGCGACAGCGACGCCGGCAGCGCCAGCAGGAAAGCCTTGCGTCTCCTTCCCATCACCCGTCCTCCTTCGCGTTTTCTATCGGCGGGATGAACCGCCTTTCCACCACGTCGAGCAGCCCGCGGTCGGTGCACTTTATCTCCGGCGAGACGGCGAGCGGCATGACGGTGAAGAACATCAGCAGATTTTGGTGGCGAAAGCCCATGGCCCGGCACTCCGAGAGGAAATTTTCCAGCTTCGGCAGCAGCTCGTCCGGCGTGTCGCCGCAGAGGATGCCGCCGTAGGGCAGCGGAACGAGAGAGGTCACGCGCCCGCCCGCAGCCGTGCAGAGGCCGCCGCCGGCCCTCGTCAGGGCGTCCGCCGCGAGCGCCATGTCCGCGTCGTTCCCGCCGTAGACGGCGAGGTTGTGGCAGTCGTGCCCGTAAGTGAGCGCCGCCGCCCCGGTCACGCCGTCCATGCCGCCGACGAGCGCGAGCCCCCGGTGACCGCCGCCGTACCTGTCGAACACGGCCATTTTGAGCAGAGGCTCCGTCTCCGCCGCGGCCAGCCCGTCCCTCTCCGGCGAAAGGCGCACGGCGGCCTCCCCGCGCTTCGTGCGCACGGTGACGCCGTCCTGCAGGATGACGTTCGCGCGCGCCGTTCCCCCGCGGAAGCCCTTCGGCACGGGGAGCGCGAGCGCGAGATCCGCCCTGCCCGGAGCCTTCATCCGCACGGTGTTGCAAAGGACCTCCGGAGCGGGCGGGCACGGCATCTCCACAAGGAAACGCCCGTCCTCCCACACCGGCACGCCGCCGCAGAGCAGGTATTCGGGCGCCGGCCTTTTTATGTCTTTTACGAGCTGTATGTCCGCCCTCATGCCCGGAGCGATCGCGCCGCTGTCGTAGAGGCGGAGACGCGCGGCCGGGTTCAGAGCGGCAAAGCGGACCGCGCGCAGGGGCTCGAGGCCCAGCGAGACAGCCCGTTCCACAACATGGTTCAGATGTCCCTCGCGCATCAGGCGCGGCAGGGGCACGTCGTCCGTCACGAGGCAGATGCGCTCCTGCGCCGGGGCCTCGTTCATCGCGCGCGCCATGTCCTCGCTGAGCGCGCACTCCTGTATCTGTACCGTGAAGCCGAGGGACAGCTCCTCCGCGAGCTTCTCCGGACTCGTCAGCGTGTGGTCGCTGTCTATCCCGGCGGCGCGGAAGGCCTGCAGAGCCCGCCCCGTCAGCACCGAGGCGTGCCCGTCCACGATGGCCCCGCGCTTCACGCCCTCCTCCACGACGGAGAGGATGCGCTCCTCCCCCGCCGCGACGCCGCCGAAGTCCATCACCTCGCCGAGCCCCGCGACGCCGGGCAGCTCCAGCATCTCCGCCGCCTCGGCCGCGCCGACTGCGCAGCCGGAATCCTCGAACCCGGGCGCGGAGGGCACCGTGGAGGGCGCCATCATCACAATGCGCAAAGGCAGGCCCTTCGCAGCCTCCATCAGCGCCGCGACGCCCGCCTTTCCAAGCACGTTGCATATTTCATGAGGGTCGGCGGAAACGGCCGTGGTCCCGCAGGGCAGCGCCGCGCGCGCAAACATGGCGGGCAGGAGCATGCTGCTCTCAAGGTGCATGTGCGAGTCTATGAAGCCGGGCAGCGCGTACATACCCCGCCCATCCTTGACAAGAGCCGCGCCGCCCTCGTCGCCGGGAGCGCCGATATAAGCTATCCGCCCCTCCGTCACGCCGATGCAGCCCGGCTCTATGGTGTTATTAAAGACATTGACTATAAGTACATTGCGAATGAGTATATCAAAAGGGCGCTTTCCTATGGCAGACTGAACGACTTTAGTCAGCATAGCGAAGCGCCCCCTTCCAAGTTAAACCTGTTTTCCGGACTTTTCGACAAAATTATTATTTTTAAATTGTATCTTTATACGAATCCTTTGTCAAGAAGTACTTGCTAAAAACCTTGAGTTTGTATAAAATAGTAAGGAATCAAATCATTATAATACGATTTTGGCGCAAAACGCCGACAAATGAAAGGCTGAAGATGACAAAAGAAGAACTGAAACGCGCCTGCCTGGAAAAGATAGACTCGCGGCGCGAGGAGATAATCGCGATCGGAGACGAGATACTGGCCCATCCAGAGCTGGGCTTCAAGGAGGAGCGCACCTCCCGCCTCGTAAAAGAGACGCTCTCCTCCATCGGCATACCGCACCGGGACGGGCTGGCGCTGACGGGCGTGCGCGGGGACCTCGCCGGCGGGAAACACGGCGCGCGCGTCATGCTGATGGGCGAGCTGGACGCTGTGGTCTGCCCGCTGCACCCCCAGGCCGACCCGCTGACCGGCGCGGCCCACGCCTGCGGGCACAACTCGCAGATAGCGGCCGTGCTCGGCGCGGCGATGGGCCTCGCGCCCCTGGCCGGGGAGCTGGGCGGCGACGTCGTTTTCGCGGCGGTCCCGGCGGAGGAATACGTGGAGCTGGAGTACAGGCAGCGCCTGCGCGAGGAGGGGAAGATCCGTTTCTTCGGCGGGAAACAGGAGTACATACGCCTCGGCGTGCTGGACGACGTCGATATGGGCATCATGATACACTCGCACGCCGGGGTGACGGACCGGCACTTCCTCATCGGGTGCGACAGCTCCGGCTTCATCGGGAAGCTGATACGCTTTAAGGGCAGGGAGGCGCACGCCGGCGCGCGGCCGTTCGACGGGATAAACGCGCTCAACGCGGCGGCGCTCTCGCTGCTGGCGATAAATTCCCAGCGGGAGACGTTCAGGGAGAAGGACAGGATCCGCGTCCACCCGATAATCACCAAGGGCGGCGACCTCGTGAACATCGTGCCGGCGGACGTGCGCATGGAGACGTATGTGCGCGGCACGAACCTGGAGGCCATACTGGACGCCTCCGAAAAGGTGGACCGCTCGCTGAAGGGCTGCGCCTACGCCATAGGGGCCGAGGTGGAGATAGAGCAGCTCCCCGGCTACCTGCCGCTGATACAGGACCCGGAGATGTCGGCGCTGTTCGCCGCGAACGGGGAGGCCCTGCTCGGCAAGGGCAGCAACATCTACGGCGAGGAGCTGATGGGCGCGACCGACGCCGGCGACCTCAGCAGCCTGATGCCGTTCATCCACGTCTCCACCGGCGGCTATACGGGCAGCGCGCACAGCCGGGAGTTCTCGATCTGCGACCGGGAGATGGCGTACCTGATGCCGGCCAAGGCCATGGCCATGACGACGATAGACCTGCTGTGGGACGGCGCGGCGAAGGCGCGGGAGATAAAGGGCGGCTTTACGCCGAAGCTCACGCGGGCGGGCTACCTCGATCTCTGGGACAGGTTCGCGGCGGGCGACGTGGATCCGCACAGCTTCTGACGGGAGGGACGCTTATGTTTTCACAGGAAGTGCTCGACATAGAGCCGCAGGTCGTGGCGTGGCGCAGACGGCTGCACGAGTCGCCGGAGCTCTCGTTTGAGGAGCAAAACACCACGGCTTTCGTGATCTCCGAGCTGGAGAAGATGCCCGGCGTGGAGATAGATACGCCGACGGGGACGGGCGCCGTCGCCGTGCTCCGGGGCCCGCGCCCCGGCAGGACGATCGCCCTGCGCGCGGACATGGACGCCCTGCCGATACAGGAGGAGACGGGCCTGCCCTTCGCCTCCAGAGTCCCGGGCGTGATGCACGCCTGCGGGCACGACGGCCACACGGCCATGCAGCTCGCGGCGGTGAAACTGCTCGCCGGAAAGCGGGAGAGCCTCCGCGGGGAGGTGCGCTTCATCTTCCAGCACGCGGAGGAGCTGCCCCCCGGCGGCGCGGCGGAGATGGAAAAAGCGGGCGTGATGGAGGGCGTCGCGGAGGTCTACGGCCTGCACCTCTCCTCCGCATTCCCGACCGGCGCTTTCGGCGTGAGGGCGGGCGCCCTCACCAGCGCGACGGACCGCTTCGATATAAAGGTCATCGGCAAGGGCGGGCACTCGGCCTACCCGGAGAGCTGCGCCGACCCGATAGTCGCGGCGGCCGGGACGATAACGGCCCTGCAGACCATCGTCTCCCGGCGGATACGCGCGGTGGAGCCGGCCGTCGTCTCCGTCTGCATGGTGCACGGCGGGCAGGCGTACAACATCATCCCCGGCGAGGTGGAGCTGACCGGTTCCACCCGCACTTTCGACCCGGAGACGAGGGCGCGCCTGCCGGAGATGCTGGAACAGGCCGCGGAGGGGGCCTGCCGGGCCGTGGGCGCGCGGTGCGAGGTGAGCTTTACGCAGGGTTACGCCTCCGTCATCAACGACAGGGAGCTGACCGCCCGCGCGCGGGAGCTGATAGAGGGCGCTTTCGGCCCCGCCGCCGTGCTCGACATCGACCCGCTGATGCCGGGGGAGGACTTCTCCGCGCTGACAAAGAGCTGTCCCGGCTTCTTCGTGGAGCTGGGCGCGAGGAACGAGGAGACGGGCTGCACCGTGCCGCACCACAACAGCCGCTACCTGATGGACGAGGGCGCGCTGAAGTACGGCGTGGAGTATCTTTACCGGCTCGTTCGGGCGCGGCTCTGCGCGGCGGACTGAGACAGGCAGGGACGTCCGGCTCCCATATATGAGACGAAAAAACTCCCGTTCGCGTTTTCGTGAGCGGGAGCGTTTTTATAAACAGCGCCGTCGGCCGCCTTTTTGCGCGCGGACGGTTGACTTTGCGGCAAAGCGGGATTATAATACGGTAAAAGTTATACAAATCATACTTATCATACTTTGGAGGCAGGGATATGGACAGACCGAAGGGCAAATACGCCTGGACCGTGAAGGTCGGAGAAAAGGGGCAGTTCGTCATACCGAAGGAGGCGCGGGAGCTGTTCGACATCCGCCCGGGGGACACCATCGTCGTGCTCGCGGACGAGAAGCGCGGCATCGCCATCCCGCCGAAGAGCCTGTTTACCAAGATCGCGGGCATCGTGTTCCCTGAGGAGGACGAGAAGAAATGAGAAAGCACTGGCTGGACAACCTGCGCTGGGGCACGGTGCTGCTCGTGCTGGTCTACCACGTGTTCTACCTCTACAACGCCTCCGGGGTGCAGGGCGGGCTGGGTCCCTTTTCGCCCGCGCAGCCTCAGGACGCGCTGCTCTGCCTCGTCTATCCGTGGTTCATGGCGCTGCTGTTCCTCATCGCGGGCGTGAGCTCGCGTTACGCCCTTGAGGGGCGCGACGCCCGCGCTTTCATAAAAGAGCGCACGGAGAAGCTGCTGGTGCCCTCCACGCTCGGGCTGCTGGCGTTCCAGTGGCCGGTGGGGTATCTGTATATAAAGCTCGGCGGCGGCTGGGACTACATCCCCGCGGCGCTGCGCTACCCCATTGCGGCGCTTTCCAGCACGGGGCCGCTCTGGTTCATACAGCTTTTGTGGTTGTTCTCGCTGCTGCTCGTGCTCATCAAAAGGGCGGACAGGGACGACCGGCTCTGGGCCCTCGGCGGGAAGTGCGGCGTCCCCGTGCTCATCGGGCTGTTCCTGCCGGTGTGGGGCGCGTCCCAGGTGCTCAACGTCCCGGTCGTAACGGTCTTTCGCTTCGGGATATACTTTTTCGTGTTCCTGCTGGGCTATTTCGTCTTTTCGCACGACGAGGTGCAGGCGCGTGTGGAGAGGATGCATCTGCCCCTGCTGGCGGCGGCGCTCATCCTCGGCGCGGCGTACGTCTGGCGCTGGCACGGTCAGGATTACACGAGCGACGAGTGCCTGAAGAGCCTGTTCACGGGCGTCTACCTCTGGGCGGCGGTGCTGGCGGCGCTCGGCTGCGGGAAGGCGTGGCTGGATAAGACGTCGCCCTTCGCCGCGTACATGACGAGGGCGAGCTTCGGAATATACATCGTGCACTATATCGTCGCGCTGTATGCGTGCTGGGCGCTGAAGTCATACACCGCCCTGCCCGTGCCCGCGATATACGTCCTCGCCGTGGCGGCGGTGCTGCTCCTCTCCCCCGCGCTTTACGAGCTGGTGCGCCGCGTGCCGGGCTACCGCTGGCTCGTTCTCGGCGTTCGCGGGAAAAAGCGCGCGCAGTAAAGAAAAGGGACGTCCCCTGCGGAGGGGGCGTCCCTTATTTTTTGCGCGCCGCGGCCCTGGCTGTGCGCATTATGAAACAAGACGGGGAGATGTACTTCTCCCCGTCTTGTTTTGGTGCCGCTGACCGGACTTGAACCGGTACGCTTTAAGGGCGAGGGATTTTAAGTCCCTTGTGTCTGCCGATTCCACCACAGCGGCGTTTCCGCCCCATGATTATACCAAAACCGGGCCGCCATTACAAGGATTTTTGCGAAAAAAGGCCCCGCTCGGCCCGCCGGAACCACCTCGCCGCAGCGTTCATACAATGGAGAAAAACGCTTTTGGAGGCAATATGTCTGACTGGTTCAGTGGCCTTGGCTATGTTTCGCAGGCGCTCGCCGCGGGTATCTTCACCTGGAGCGTCACAGCGGCGGGCGCGGCCGTGGTGTTTTTCTTCAAGGAGATAAAAAAGAACATAATGGACGCGATGCTCGGCTTTGCGGCTGGGGTGATGACGGCGGCGTCCTACCTCTCGCTGCTGAAGCCGGCCGCGGAGATGGCTGCCGCCCTCGGCATGACGGTCTGGGCGGTGGCTGCGGGCGGTTTCCTCTGCGGCGGGCTGCTGCTGTTCGCGGGCGACAGGCTGTATGAGCGGCTCGACTCCCGTTCCGGCGGCAAAAGCCTGAAACGCGCCGCCATGCTGATGTTCTCCATAACGCTGCACAACATCCCGGAGGGGCTGGCCGTGGGCGTGGCGTTCGGCTCGCTCGCCTACGGGCTGGACGGGGCCACTCCGGCCGCCGCCGCGCTGCTTTCGCTGGGCATAGGGCTGCAGAATTTCCCAGAAGGCACCGCCGTCTCCGTCCCGCTGCGCAGAGAGGGGCTCTCCCGTTCGCGCGCGTTCTTCCTTGGGCAGATCTCCGGCATAGTGGAGCCGCTCTCCGCGGTGCTCGGCGCGGCGCTCGTGCTCAGCGCGCGGTACGTTCTGCCTTTCCTGCTGGCGTTCGCGGCCGGCGCCATGATCTACGTCGTGGTGGAGGAGCTGATCCCGGAGAGCCAGACCAACGAGAAGAAGGACCTGATGGCGCTCTTCACGCTCATCGGTTTTTCGGTGATGATGGTGCTGGACATAGCTCTCGGTTGACGGCGCGGCGGGGAACGGCGCAAAAATGCCCGGCGGCTCCCGGAAAGGGGCTGTCGGGCGTTTTACGGCGCAGCGCTCAGTGGAAGGCGGCCGCCGTCTCCCTTTCGGACTCCGCCATGGTGTCGTCGTATATGAACTGGCGGTTCCTGCCGCTGTTCTTCGCAAAATACAGCGCGGTGTCCGCCCGGGAGATGAGGCGCGTGTAGCTGTGTTCGTCGCCGGAGTGCAGCTCGGAGATGCCGACGCTGATCGTCAGCCCGCCCACGCCCGGCACGAGCAGCGAGGAGACCTCACTGCGGAGCCTTGCGCACACCTCGGCGAGCTCCTCCTGCGTGCGGCCGCGGCTGGTGGCGGCAAATTCCTCCCCGCCGTAGCGGTAGAATTCCAGCCCCTCGCGCGCGCCGAAGCCGGAGAAGCACTCCCCTATCAGCCGCAGGCAGACGTCCCCCATCTGGTGGCCGAACTTGTCGTTGTAGGACTTAAACCTGTCTATGTCTATCATGGCCATGGAGGTGACCGGCGAGGCGCAGCTCCCGCTTTCGCACTCCGCCTGGCGCTCGTAAAAGCTGCGCCGGTTGGGCAGGCCCGTGAGCTGGTCCGTGTAGGCCACGACCGTCAGCGTGCGCTTCATGTCTATGCTCTCAAGCTGCGCGCGGCGCAAAAAAGCGCCCACGGTCGCCGCTATCGCCGCCACGGAGATGACGTTCACCACCTCGTTCGACATGGCGTCCCCCTCCTTGAACAGCAGCGTCACGACGACGTAAGACCCGGCGGCGGCCAGCCCCGCGGAGGTCATCCGCACGTCGTAGTCGATGAACAGCGCGAAAAAGACGAACAGGACCACCAGCATGGAGACGCACACGTACTGCGGCAGGGAAAACGCGCTCAGCACCGCGGCGTACACCGACATCAGCGTCAGGCACAGGTAGATCATTGCGGTGGCCGGGAGCTTGCAGAAGCGCAGCAGCAGGGTGAACGACACCAACATCGCCAGACCGAGGATATAGATCGGTCTCAGGCCGGCGTATGCGGGCGAGATGAGCGAAAACAGCACGAGTAACACGAACAGCGCGGTGAACACGGACGTCACGACGACCAACATCCAGCGGTTGCGCTCGTCCACGGCGGCGCGGTTGAGGTCTATGAGCTCGTCGCAGTGCCGCACGTTTTCGCGCAGCCGTTTAAAAAAGGCATTCAAGGCGGACACTCCAAACTTGTGGTTTTTGCGCGGGCGGCCTACAGCTCAAAAAACTCCTCGTACGGCGAGAGATCCTTGCGCAGCAGGCGCTTCCCCGTCTTGCCGAAATATATCTGCAAAGCGCGCACGATCTGGCTCATGCCGACCTCTGCGCTCTCCATCGCGGAGAGATACGCCGCCGAGATGACGATGCTCTTTATGCCGCTGCCGGAGAGGTCGAACCCGGAGAGATACGGGAAATCCAGCTCTCCGCGGGGCATCGTCTCCGGGAACATGGAGCGCCAGATACTTTCGCGCAGCTCCCTGTCCGGCAGGGTGAAGTTCACCATATAGGTTATGCGGCGGCGGAACGCCTCGTCTATGTTGTTCAAAAGGTTGGTCGCCAGCACCACCATGCCGTCGTACTCCTCGATCTTCTGCAGCAGGAAGGAGGTGTCGCTGTTGGCGTAGCGGTCGTTCGCGTCGGAGGCGTTGGTGCGCTTGCCGAAGATGGAGTCCGCCTCGTCGAAGAACAGCACGTAATCCCCGCCCTTGGCCTCGTCGAACAGGCGGGAGATGTTTTTGGACGTCTCGCCTATGTATTTGCTGGTGAGCTGGGAGGAATCGACCCGGAAGAGCCGCATCCCCGCCTCGTGCGCCATGACCTGCGCCGCCATCGTCTTTCCGGTGCCGGGCGGGCCGTAGAAAAGCATGCACACCCCGCGCCCGTAGGCGTTGCGGGAGTCCATGCCCCACTTTTCACGCACGGTGCCGCGGTATTTCATGTGGGCGACGGCCAGCTCCATCAGCTCGCGGTTGGACTTTGTGGTGATGAGGTCGGCGGCGGTGTAGAACGTCGGCACGAACTCGCCCAGCCCGCTCATCGCCTGCGTCGAGCACTCGTCCAGCCCCTCGAGGATATTCTTCGTGCTCACGTTGTATTGTCCGTCCCGCAGGGCGGAGAGCTTCGCCAGCTCCAGCGATTTGAGCACGGCGCCGGGGGTCAGCCGGTGGCTCGCCGCGATGTCGGTGAGGTCCGTGCCGGGCTCAAGGGGTATGTCCGCCGTGAACCGCTCCAGCAGCCGCGCCGTCTCGCCGTAGCCGGGCGTGGGGATGAGCACCTCCGACACCGGCACGGAGCACAGCTTTGTCGAGCGGGCGCCGTCCGGCCCCGCCGTTATCCAGAAGAAGGGGGCGAATCCCGACACGCGGTCGATGAAAGCCGCCTCGTCCGCCTCGGAAACGCCGTTCTCCCCGCAGGAGCACAGGCATATCAGCGACGGGTGCAGGATGTATTCCCGCTCGAGGGAGAGCAGCAGCGCCTCGCGCCCGGCTCCGTCCTCAGGGAGTCCGGCCATGTCCATCTCCAGCAGGTCGAGCCCGAGGGCGGCCGTGGCGTGCCTTGCCGCGAACCTGCGGCCGGAGCCTTTCGCTCCGCGGAGCACGATGGCCCGGTGGGAGGCGGCTCCCTCCTCGTTTATGCCGGAGAGCTCCTCGGAGAGCCGGCTGACGATCTCAGCGTTGACGCAGGGGACGGACAGCGGCTCGCCGGCGCGGAAATAGGAGCAGCGGCTCGCCAGCTCGCCCGAGATGCTGAAGCCGCCCATCGCCGTGCGGGCGATGTCGGGGTGAGCCTCCAGCACGCAGCCGAGCCCGGCCGCCGCGAAGCCCTCCTCCGGCCGCCTGAACAGCATGCCGTACACCCTGTCCCCGCCGAAGAAGGCTCTCGCCTCCCCGGCGCAGGGGATGCCGGCGCACTCGCACGCGGCGAGGACAAGGCCGAAAGTCGGGCCGGGCAGCTCCCTGACGCCGGAAAGCGCGCCGTAGATCCCCTCGTACTTCCGGTCGAAGCGGGGCGCGAGAGAGAGCAGCAGCGCGACGTATTTAAAATTGGAGATGCGGAACGCGTCCGCTATGTAGTCGAGGGTCAGCGTCTCCGGGGCAGCCGTGACGGCCATGCGCTCGCTGATGTGTTCGCGCGCGAGGGCGACCTGTTCCGCCAGCTCCGGGGAGAACGTCATCCCCTCCGGCAGGCAGCGTTCGGCCAGCGCCTCGGGTATGGTGGCCGTCTCCACGGGCAGTCCGGCGGGACGGCGGGCGCTCTGGCCCGGCTCGCGTCTCAGCAGCTCTATCAGCAGCAGATCCGCCAGCTTCAGCAGGTCGTCCCAATATTCGGAGGAGGAGGCGTAAGGCGCCCCCTCCAGCGTTTCGTCAAAAAATTCTTTTTCCAAAGCGGGTCCTCCTCATATCACGGGCGCGGTCCGCACGCCTGTCATGCCGCGGCCAGCGGCTTCTGCGCCTCAAACGTCATCCAATAAGCCGTCGATCATTTCGCCGAGGTCCTGTTTCTGTCCGGCTCCCTCCGCGGGCTTCTGCTCCGGGGGAGCCGGCTCCGCAGCTTGCCCGTTTGTGAATATGACGAGATCCTTCAGCTTGGGGTTGTCGGCGAAAGCCTTCTTGCAGCCGGAGTCGCCGTACGGGCTGTTGAGGGTATTGGCAAGCTCCCACAGATTGGAGACGTAGGCCATCTGCTGCGTGTCGGCGCCCTTTTCCGCATAAGCGACCAATATGTTGGTCAGCAGAGCGCGAAGATCCTGGTCGCTGGTATCCGGTTTGACGCCGCTGACAGCGTCGGGCATGAGCATCGCGAGAAACTTCCCGACCTGCATTTTGAGTCTGTCGCCGCTGCAATTGGGCGGCACGATTCCTGCCAGAACCACATTGACCTCGGTAGTGAGCTGTGCTGATGCGGGCTGCTGTGGTGCGGCGGGCTGCTGCGGTGCGGCGGGTTGCTGCGGTGCGGCGGGCTGCTGCGGTGCGGCGGGCTGCTGCGGTGCGGCGGGCTGCTCCGGCGCGGCGAATTCGCCGCCGGTGAGCAGGTTGCCGCCGTCAAGCTCCTGCATGGCCTGTTCGAAGGTATCGATCTGGCCGCAATTGGCTATGATGTCCAGAAAATCTTCGGGGCTGGGCGTGGGCTGCATCAGATGCAGGTAAAGCGTCTGCTCGCCCATTACGCAGACGATGCAGGCGTCCAGAATGAGCTTTCTCACGGCTTTCAGATCGGAGCCCTTTTTCACGGAGAAATTGAGGCCGATATTAGTTAAGCCAATATTGATATTTTCGAATATCTTATCCGGGCTTTGGCTTAAAATGTCGATCATCAGTGCGCTTTCCAGCGCTTCGTCGATGTCGCGGACCTCGCCCGGCTCGAAGGTGCCGGCCTTCAGCGCAGCATAGCGGCCGCTCAGGTCGGGCCTGGGCTTTTCGGCTCGCGCCGACGGCACCGCGCCGATGGGCAGTTTGGCGTCCACCCATACGGAATCCAACATCCGCATGACGTCGCTGTCTGTTACGTTGTCGTACAGCGTGCCCCTGTGGGTCAGCATCATCCGCATATAGCTCGGCGTCATGTCGGGCTTCGGCAGCACATAGCCCTGATATATTTTGTCCAGAATATTTCCGAACAGTTCGTTCTCCTTTTCCCTGTCCAGCTTGACGCCTTCGTTATCTGCCTTTTTTTCCAGTTTCTCGCGCAGAGCGATGCTGACGCTGCTGGTCTCGTCGCCGCTGCGGATCTGCTGGAACAGGACGTCCCTCGGCGTCTCGTTTTCTTTCTCTATCTGCTCGGCGCGTCTCTCAAAGAAGCCGGAGGACTCCGCCATCGCGTTCGGCGTGTCCACCTTGTCGGACAGTTTGCGCGTGCTCATCATCTTTGTGAAGGTGGGCCCCAGATCAAGGCCTGCGGCCCTGGCCGCGTCCGCCGCGAAGCTGGAGCAGTTGTACCCCGTAAGGCTGTAAGGCCTCGCGGAGCCGATCACGGAGCGCACGTATCCCACGGTGTTGAAAGCGGCGGACGCGGAGATGGGCTTATCCACCAGGATGCCGTTCTCGCCCGTGTCGCCGTAGCCGCTCTTGTAGTCCGGGTTGAGCACGATGCCGGTCGTGGCTTCGTCGAGGCCGCCGGAGCCCAGGCTCGTGCTGCAGAAGCCGAAGCTGTACTGCCCCAGCAGTCTGCCGCGGTAGCGCTGCTTCATGCGGAAGAACATGTGGCCCGATTTGCCGGACGTGATCTTATTTCCGCCGTCCTCGTCCTCGCTGCGGGAAAGCTCCTTCTGGTCTCCTATGTACGCGAGAAGGACGGGGTCGGTGTCCTCCTTGAACCCCTTGCCCTGCTTTTTTTTGCGCCTGGCGCGCAGGGCCTGGTACTCCCTGCCCTTGCGTATCTGGTCGGTGAACAGCTTGCCGTAATAGTCGGACTTCGCCTGCATGTTCTCGTCATCGCTCTTTTTGGGGTCGGGTTTGAACCTTTTGTTCTTAAACGGGTTCCTTTTGTCCTTCTGCGCCTGCATAAAGGATTCGGTGGGCAGGTTGGCCACAGCCTGGAAAGAATACTCGGACTTGGAGTAGTCCAGCGAGGAGGCTTCCTGCATGGCCTTGGCGTGGCGCTTGTCGCGATCTTTGGCCGCTTCGTCGGGCGTTGGGACAGCGGCGGCGGTGGATGTGGGAGTGTGGGAGACCATCGCCTCCAGCTCGCTCTGCGAGAGCTGGGGCGGGACGAGCGGCAGCGCCGTGGCGGGGGACAGCGCGGGCTCTCCCTCGGCCCCCTCTTTCAGCAGCTTCGCCTGCTCCGCCGCGGGCATCTTTTCGGCAGCGCTCTCCAGCGCCTTTTCGGTGTCCTTCGGAACAGAGGCGGCGCCGCCGGGCGCGGGCTGTGATGCCGACTGCGACGCCGCCTCGGCGTCCTCCTTGTCGGCTTTCTCACGCGCCTCTTTCTGCTGCATCTCCACGAGCTCCGTCGGCGTGGCGTATTTTTCGCCCACCCAGGCCTGTTTGTCGGGGACGAATTCACGCAGGGCGGCCTGCTGCCCGACAGGCACTTTGGAGTCTCCTTTGAACTCAATAAACCACGTACGGGCAGAGATGCCCACGTCCTGTATATCCGCCAGCGGATCCGACATATGTATTTTCAGGGACATATCCTTGACGTGCTGCACCACAGCCCCGCGCAAAGCGTCCCTCTGGGCGATGATCGAGGCCAGCTCTTCCTTGCTCTTGGAGCCCTCCGCGGGGTTCAGCGTATTGGCGCCCTCGGACATGCTCTGGAACGGGCTCATGCCGCGCATGGCGTCGTTTCCCTCCACCCCGGCGTCCTGATAGTATTCCGCGCCCTCCTCGGGCGAAAAGGCATCCTGCCAGGTCGTCCTGTTCAGGCTCTTGTTCGTGCCCAAAACAAATTTTGCCGCGGAGAGTTTGTGTTTTTTAATGCCCTCGCCGGGGGAGTCGGTAAAATCAGTCAAAAATCCATGCTGCTCCTTGGCCTCGGGCGACAGCGTCTTTCTGCTGGCCTCGCTGGCGTACGTGCCGGATCTTATATCCGCGTCGCGCTTATCGAAAGCGTTCCTCGCCGCCTGCATCTCCGTGTCGGAGAGATACTCGCTTTTCCCGAAAATGGCCTCCACCTTCCGGCGCAGCCAGCTGCGGGAGAGATCCGGCATCTGCTGGGCGCGCTTCTTTTTCGGCGCGGGCTCCGTTTTCTTTTTGTCTTTGAACAAACGATCAAAAATACCTGACGGCATTTTTTGTCACCTCTCATTACGTCGCAAGGTCAGACTTTCATCATTCCAGTATTATTATAGCTTTTAAGATATATATTTCCAACTATCCTAAAGTATAGTCGGGAAAATAATTTGCGCGCCGGGGACGTAGCGGCGGGGCCTGTCCGCCGTCCGGCCTGCGGCGCGCGTTCACGCGCAAAAAGGCGGAGGCGCGCCCGACGGAGGGGGCGTTCCCGCCTCCCGCGGCGGCGCCCCGCGCGGGGAAAATGCCGCAAAAGCCCCGCCCCTCCTCTGGGGGACGGGCACGCGCCGACAAAAAAAGATCGCGCCCCGGGCCAAGCCGCGGAGCGCGATCAGGTATTCCATGAGTCTCACATGGCGGCCGTGCCGCCGGAAGGTCTTCCTCTCCGCCGCAGCGGGACTCCTGTATGCCACAGCGGACGCCATGACAAAACCTTCGCCTTTGCTTTGCTTTGGAAACGTTGAACCTTGCTTAACCTTGGGAATACTGATATTCTGTTTTCATCCTGTTTCAAGGTCCCCTGAACGCTTCGCTCCAAACTGCTAAACGCATCGCCTGGGAACCGCCGCGGCCGCCGTCGCCGGTATGCCGAAACCTCGGAAGGGACCAGCCCTCTGCGGCAGAAAAGATTTGCCGCACCGACCCGGAGAAGAAGCGCGCCCGGCATGTGCCTGAAAAGAACCGGAGCTTACACGTCCTGGCGCGGCGCCGCGCACAGGGACCTTACGATAACACTGTCCATTGGAACCGCCACCTTTCTGTGATATGTTCTTGCTTTAAGCTCTCTCCTTATCACATCTGTAGTATAGCACGATCCGCGGGGAATTTCAATATAAATAAATAACACAAAGTAAACTTAATGTTAAATTTAACGAACACCCGCGCGCCTGTTGCAATTTGCCCGCCGCTGTGGTATCACATATTCATGGAGAGGGCTTTTCATCCGGCGCAAGGTTGTGATTGACTTATCGCCCTGTTTCATATAATATGGAAGCATAAAAAAGTGCGCAGAAGGAGAAAATGTATATGGCTGAAGATATCGATAAGGAGCAGGAAGGCGAAGAGGATTTCGGGCCGGATATAATCACCCTTGTGGATGAGGACGGCGCGGAGCACGAGTTCGAGGTCATCGACTCGCTGGATACGGACGACAACCACTATATGGCGCTCATCCCCTCCGAGACGGCGGAGAACCTGCCGGAGGACGAGGGCGAGCTGGTCATCCTCAAGGTCGTGGAGGACGAGGGTGAGGAGTTCCTGGAGCCCATAGAGGACGAGACGGAGTTCAACGAGATAAGCGAGATATTCATGGACCGTCTGGACGAGTTTTACGAGTTCGACGAGGACGACGAAAACGGCGGGGACGACAAGGAATAAAAGACGTTTCAGCGGCACCCTGCCTTGTGCGAGAACTTGTCTGTTTATTCAAATCCAACAAGTTTGAATCGGGAATCCGGCTCCGGCATGCGGACTTGCAGACCTCCCCTTTGGGACGATGGGAGCGGGAAGCGGCCGGGAGGATTTTACCCACCCTGTCATGTGACGGGTTTCGATTAAGGACTATTCGGCAAGGCGGGGCGTGTTTTTACGGCAAAGCCCGCGGGGCTCTCTGATGAGCTTCGCGGGCTTTTTTCGTTATATGTGCGGTTTTCAGTCCGTGCGCCCGATGAGCCGCCTCACGCACTCCCCGGCGAGGATGTACCCCGCGGCGGGCGGCACGAACGAGACGGAGCCCGGCGGGTGGCGCCCCGCGTCGGACTCGGCGACGGCCTTGACCGGCTCCTCCGTGCTGTAGAGCACAGTGAGGCGCTCTATCCCGCGCCGGCGGAGCTCCCTGCGGACCACGCGCGCCAGCGGGCAGCCGCAGCCGGCGGTATCCGCGATGTCGCCGAGGCGCAGCATCTCCGGGTGCAGGCGGTTCCCCGTGCCGAGGCAGCAGAGCAGCGGTATCCCGCGCTCGCGCGACATTTCGGCGAGGCAGAGCTTGGCGGTGACGGTGTCGCAGGCGTCGATTATGCACTCCGGCGCCCAGTCGAACAGAAAGGCGCTGTTCTCCGGCAGGAAAAATTCGTCCGCCAGCGTGAGGTCCGCTTCCGGCGCGATGGAGCGCAGCCTTTCGGCGGCGGCCTCCACCTTTCTCATGCCGACGGTCGCGCGCGTCGCGAGGATCTGCCGGTTGAGGTTGGATTCGTCCACGCTGTCGCCGTCTATCAGCAGCAGGTGCCCCACCCCGGCGCGGCAGAGCGCCTCCGCGGCGGCGCCGCCCACCCCGCCGAGCCCCAGCACGGCCACACGCGCCGCCGCGAGACGTTCGACGGCGTCGTCGCCCAGCGCCAGTCTTGTGCGGGTTTTCCAGTCGCCCATGCAAACGCCTCCAATAATTTTTTTGCCGCAGGCACAGTTTTTTCAACGCAACTACGCACTAACTAATGGTTTTTGGCGAAGGGTAAATAGGGGCAGCGGCTCCCGCTGCCGCCTTGAGTGCGAAGTGCGCACCCGAAGGGTTCCAAAAAGGCAATCGGCTCGCGTCGCCGCCTTGAGTGCGAAGTGTGCACCCGAAGGGTTCCAAAGGGGCGAACGGAAAGCCCCTTTGACAAGCGATGCGCCGCAGGCACAAATTTCTCCAACTTCTCAA
>Ga0268263_1000811_pt1 | contig 36424 bp, 33 predicted proteins | sample Biomet5_FD_190358 | JGI IMG/M metagenome (GOLD analysis project Ga0268263, IMG submission 190358) | Microbial communities from bioreactor (seeded with sewage sludge) at LBNL, California, USA - Biofuel metagenome 5 (SPAdes) (version 4) | ecosystem: Engineered > Bioreactor > Anaerobic >... | reverse complement strand
CGCGCCCGGGGAGTACACGAACCCGATGCTGCCGTTTTTAAAGCACGTCGTCTATTACGGCGAGGCGGCCACTCCGGCGGGCATGTGGAACTGGCGGGACGTGGAGGCCGCGTGCGAAAAGACGCCGGTGGAGGAATTCCGCGCCCTCACGGACAGCATCGACCCGCAGGACGTCGTGAATATGCAGTACACCAGCGGGACGACCGGCTTCCCCAAGGGCGTCATGCTCACCCATTTCAACATCATAAACAACGGCCTCGGGATAGGGGACTGCATGAAGTTCACCGAGAACGACAAGCTGTGCATCGTCGTGCCGTTCTTCCACTGCTTCGGCATGGTGCTGGCGCTGATGGCGTGCCTCACGCACATGACCTCCATGGTGCCGGTGGACCTCTATTCTCCGGTCAAGGTGATGAAGGCCATCTCGGAGGAGAAGTGCACGGCCTTCCACGGCGTGCCGACGATGTACATAGGCATGCTGGGGCACCCCGACTTTGAAAAATACGACTTTTCGCACATGCGCACGGGCATCATGGCCGGTTCGCCCTGCCCCATGGAGGTCATGCGCCAGGTGATAGACAAGATGCACATGCCGGACATCACGATAACCTACGGGCAGACGGAGGCCTCCCCCGCCACCACCATGTCCACGACGGATGACCCGGTGGAGCTGCGCGTGGAGACGGTGGGCCGCCACATGCCCTTTGTCGAGACGAAGATCGTCGATCCGGAGACGGGCGCGGAGCTCGGCCCCGGCGTGCCCGGCGAGTTCTGCTCCCGCGGGTACAACACCATGAGGGGCTACTACAAAATGGAGGAGGCCACCCGCCAGGCGATAGACAAGGACGGCTGGCTGCACTCCGGCGACCTCGCCACCGTGGACGAGAAGGGCTACTACCGCATCACGGGCCGCATAAAGGATATGATAATCCGCGGGGGAGAGAACATCTACCCCAAGGAGCTGGAGGAGTTCCTCTACACCCACCCCGCCGTGGCGGACGTGCAGGTCATCGGCGTGCCGAGCGCGCGTCTGGGCGAGGAGGTCATGGCCTGCGTCGTCGTGAAGCCGGGCATGACCCTGACGGCGGACGAGGTGAAGGACTATTTCCGCCAGCGGCTCGCGCGCCACAAGGTGCCGAGCTACGTGGAGTTCATGGATGCGTTCCCGATGACGGCTTCCGGAAAAATACAGAAATTCAAGCTCCGCGAGTGGGCGGCGCAGCGCGTTTCCGGCGGGAAAAAGGACGAGGAGCACGCGTAAGGAGGCCGTCTCCCGTATTTTGGGATTGACAATGCGGCGCAAAACGGCGATAATTAAAGGATGAGAGAACGATTTCACCGCATGAAGATTTACGGGAGAGATTTTGATGATAACAGATGAGCGCAGCCTTTGCATGGGCTGCATGTCACAGCTCGGGCCGGACGGCAGGTGTACCTGCGGCTACGACCCGGAGGCGCCGGTGGACCCGGCCTGCCTCACGCCCGGCACCGTGTTGGGGGAGAGGTACATGGTGGGCCGCGCGCTGTCGATGAACGGCGAGGGCATCTCTTACATCGGCTTCGACCGGCAGGAGGAGGAGCGCGTCGTCGTGCGCGAGTTCATGCCGCAGGCCCTCTGCCACAGGAACGAGTACACGGGCGTCGTCATGCCGTTTTCCGGGCTGGAGGCGCAGTACAAGACATTGCTTTCCGACTACTACGACCTTTGCACCTCGCTGAAGAACATGCGCATGGGGGACAACATCATGCCCCTGCTGGACGTCTTCACGGAGCGGGCCACCGTCTACGCCGTGTACAAGTTCGTAAAGACCATCTCCTACGGCGAGTACCTGCTGCACAACGGCGGCGAATTCACGTGGGCGCAGGTGAAGAAGCTGTTCATGCCCGTGTTCACCACGCTCTCCAACCTGCACTCCTACGGTTTCATCCACCGCGGCCTCTCGCCGGAGAACATCCGCGTGAACGCCAAGGGGCAGCTCCTGCTGTGCGGGTTCGGCATCTCCGCCGTCAGGACGGATCAGAGCGGCATCGAGCCGGAGCTGTATCCCGGCTACACCGCGCCGGAGCAGTATTCGCTTTCGAGCTGGCAGGGGAGCTGGACGGACGTGTACTCCATCGCCGCCGTGCTCTACAAGTCGCTCACCGGCACCATGCCGGCGGACGCGCCCTCCCGCCGGGACATAGACAGGCTCTGCCCGCCGGAGCAGCTCAATCCCTACATACCGCAGAACGTCGCCCGCGCCATAGGGCACGCCATGCAGGTGCAGGTGGACCAGCGCACCCAGACGATAGACCAGTTCACCGCGGAGCTGCTGACCAGCGCCGAGGGGAACACCACGATATACAAAGCCCCGGGCAAGGGCGAGGAGCCGGCCGGCTTCACCGTCGCGCCGAGCGACGACGAGCTGTTTCCGGAGAACCTGCCGGAGCACGGCGCGCAGTCCGGCCGCAAAAAGGCGGAAAAGCCGCGCCGCAAGGGGCAGGAGAAGGACAGCGAGCCGAAGCGCCGCCCGGTCGCGCTGATCGCGTGGCTGCTGAGCATGCTCGTGCTGACGACGATACTGATACTCGTGCTCAACCACTTCAGGAACGGTTTCGGCACGGGCGGCAACGGGGATTCCGCTTCCGCGTCCGAGGCGTCGGGAGAGGCGCAGTCCGGCACGGTCAAGGTGCCGAATTTCATCGGGCGCATGCGGACGAACGTGGAGGGCAACGACGAATACGCCGATTTCGAGCTCGTGTTCGTCGAGGAGTTCAACGACGACTACAGCAAGGGCATGGTGTACGACCAGTCCGTCACGGCGAAGGCGGAGGTGACCCCCGGCACGACCATAACGCTCTACGTCAGCAAGGGCACGGAGACGGTGCCGATGCCGAACGTGGTGGGCATGACGGTGGCGGAGGCGGAGGCCGCGCTCCAGCAGCTCAACGTCAAATATCAGCTCATGCCGCGCGCCGATTCGAGCCTCACGTACAACGTCATAGCGAGCCAGACGGTGGACGAGGGGACGGAGGTGCAGGTGGGCGGCACGCGCGTGCAGGTATACCTTGTCTACGGCTCCAAGAATCCGGCGGACAGCCGGGTGGAGGTCGGCGGGGATGAGAGCGGCAATGCGTCCTCCTCCACCGACGGCTTCGATTACGATTACGTTTACGGCAGCAGCAGAGGAAATTGACCCCGGGGGAGGTTTTACTTTGAAACTTGCATTTTCCACGCTCGGTTGCCCGGGCTGGAGTTGGAACGAGATATTCGCCTCCGCGAAGGACATAGGCATGGACGGGATAGAGGTGCGCGGGCTGGAGGACGAGATGTTCGCCCCCGCGGCGAAGCCGTTCCTGCCCGGGAACAGGGCCGCCACCGTGGCGCGCATGAGGGAGGCCGGCATGTGCTTCCCGATGCTGACCAGCGGCGCCTGCCTGGGAACGGAGGGCGCGGACGGCTACATGGCCGAGGCGCGCGCGTATATAGACCTTGCGGGCGAGATAGGCGCGCCGGATGTGCGCGTCATGTGCACCAGCACGCCGCAGCCCGTGGAGACCGACCTTGCGCAGGCGAAGCGCCTCTATGTCGAGCTCGCGGAGTACGCCGCCGAAAGGGGCGTGCACGCGGACATCGAGACGAACGGCGTCCTCGCGGACACGGCGGCGCTGCGGAAGTTCATGGAGGGCGTGCCGGAGGAGGGCTCCGGCGTCCTGTGGGACGTGCACCATCCGTTCCGCTATTTCGGGGAGGCGCCCGAGACGACGGCGGAGAACATCGGCCGCTACGTGCGCTACATGCATGTCAAGGACTCCGTGATGAAGGACGGAAAGGTGAGCTACAGGATGATGGGCTACGGCGACCTGCCCGTGTTCGACGCCCTCAAGGCGATGAGCGCGCGCGGGTACGACGGGTTCGTCAGCCTCGAGTGGGTCAAGCGCTGGTGCCCCGACCTGCAGGAGCCGGGCATCGTGTTCGCGCATTACGCGAGCTACATGAAGTACCTGCTGGACCAGATATGAGGAACACCCGTCGGGGACGGCGCCGCGCGCGCCTGTCTCCCGGGCCGGCTGGCGTCCCTTCCCGCCGCGGCGGGCGTGGGGACCGTATTTTGCGATAAAAAAAGCTCCCGGAAGATCCGGGAGCTTTTTTGTGTCTGCGTTTGCGCGGGAACAAGGGCGGGCGGCCGGAAGGCCCCCGCCTGAGCGCCGCGCCTTAAAGATCGAACGCGTCGTGTATGACCTGCACGGCGTGGTCGGCCTCCTCCAGCGCGATGAGCACGCTGATCTTTATTTCGGAGGTGGAGATCATCTGGATGTTGATGTTCGCCTCGCCCAGGGCCTCGAACATCTTCGCGGCGACGCCGGGGTTGCTCTCCATGCCCGCGCCGACGATGGACACCTTGGAAACGTTGTCGTCGCAGATGATGTCCCTCGCGTGCAGGGCTTCCTTTATCTCCGCCACGATGTCCATGGCGGCCTGTTTCTGGCTGCGGGAGACGGTGAAGCTGATGTCCTTCGTGCCGTCGCGGCCGATGGACTGCAGGATGATGTCCACGTTTATGTTGTTGGCGGCCAGGCGTCCGAACAGCTTGAACGCCACGCCCGGCATATCGGGCACCTCCACCAGAGAGATCCTTGCCACGTTGTTGTCGCGGGCCACGCCGCGGATCAGCATTTTCTCCATTTTGATGACCTCTTTCAATATCGTTCCGGGTTTCCTCTCCAGGCTTGAGAGGACCTCCATCTTCACGCTGTATTTTTTCGCCATCTCCACCGAGCGGTTGTGCAGCACCTGCGCCCCCAGAGAGGCGAGCTCCAGCATCTCGTCGTAAGTGATCTCGTCGAGCTTGTGGGCGTTCGGCACGAGGCGGGGGTCGGCGGTAAAGACGCCCTCCACGTCCGTGAAGATCTGGCACAGGTCGGCGTGCAGCGCGGCGGCCAGGGCTACCGCGGAGGTGTCGCTCCCGCCGCGGCCCAGGGTCGTCACGTCGTCGTAGCGGTTGACCCCCTGGAACCCCGCCACGATGACGATGTTCTTCTTGCCCAGCTCGCTCTCGATGCGCTCCTTGTCTATGCGGCGGATGCGCGCCATGCCGTAGTTGGCGTCCGTCTGTACGCCCGCCTGCCACCCGGTGAGGGAGACCACGGGCAGACCGTCCGCCTCCAGAGCCATCGCCAGCAGCGCCATGGACTGCTGTTCCCCGGTGGAGAGCAGGACGTCCATCTCCCGTTTGGAGGCGTGGGGATTTATCTCGGCGGCCTTTTCCAGCAGGTCGTCCGTCGTGTCGCCCTGCGCGGAGACGACGACGATCACGTTGTTTCCGGCGGAGTACGTCTCGCCGACTATGGAGGCCACGTTCCTCAGCCTTTCGGCGTTGGCCACGGAGCTGCCCCCGAATTTCTGTACTATCAGGCTCATGTCGTTACCTCTGTTCCGAAATTTATGCAGGCGGCCCGCCTCAGAAAACGAGCGTGCCGCTGTTGTCGATGGAATAGCTCTTCACGGTCCACTTGTCGAGGCCGAGGTAGGAGAGCTGTTTTGCCGCGCCCGTCTCGAACGCGGTGTTGTCGTCCGCGATGATCGCCATGATGGTGGAGCCCGCGCCGCTTATGTACGAGGCGTAGGCGCCCAGCTCGTAGGCCATGGCGACGGCCTTCTCCGCCCCCGGTATCAGCGCGAGGCGGTAGGGCTGGTGCAGGCGGTCGTCCGCGGCGGTGCGCAGGTTCTCGTATTTGCCGGAGTAGAGCGAAACGCTCATCAGCGCGGCCCGCGACAGGTTGAAAACGGCGTCCCTGTACGGCACCGTTTGGGGCAGGGCGGCGCGCGCCACGCTCGTCTGCAGCTCGAAGTCCGGCACCAGCGTGACGAAACGCAGGTCGCTGGCGATCTCCTGCTTGACGTAGAGCACCTTCCCGCCGTCCAGCGCCGTGGTCACGAGCCCGCCCAATATGGCCGGAGTCACGTTGTCGGGGTGGCCCTCTATCGTCGCGGCTATGTTTATCAGCTCGTCGCGCCCCACCGGGCGGCCCAGCAGCTCGTTCGCGCCGAACAGCCCGCCTATGATGCACGCCGAGCTGGAGCCGAGCCCCCTCGCCATCGGGATGTTGTTCTCCTGCAATATCCTCATGCCGTAGAACGGCCTGCCGCATATCTCGTAAAGGCGCCTGGCCGTGGTGTAGACGAGGTTCGTCTCGTCCGTGGGGATGTTGACGGAATCTATGGCCTGTATATGCGCGCCGTCGGCCTCCTCCATAAACACGTAATTGTAAAGCGTCACCGCGAGGCCCAGCGAGTCGAAGCCGGAGCCGAGGTTCGCGCTCGTCGCCGGAATGCGTACCTTTATCATGCGTATCCCTCCGTGGCGGAAAGCTCCCGCCCGTTTATTTTATGCAAACACCCTGAGCGCTGCCAACGCCATGCCCCCGGTGGAGCCCAGCGCGTCGGAGGCGGAGAGCAGCTCCGCTCCCGTGAGCGGCTGCGTTATCAGCGCCGTCTCGTCCCCGGGCGCGCCCGGACGCCAGAGCTTCTCCGCCCCGGCGAAAACGCCCGCGTCCCCGCCCGTGAAGCGCACGTACCGCCTTGCGGGCAGCTCGTCGGCCGGGACGAGGAAGGGCGCGGCCGCGTCCTTCCAGGAGAGGGTCTTTATCGTGCCGTCGGCCTTCGCCGCGTCGATGACGTCCGAAATGACGGAGGAGGCCGTGGGCAGCTTGCCCGCGCCGCGCCCGTAAAAGAGCACGTCCCCCGTGGTGTCCCCGCGCACGAGTATGCCGTTGTAGACGTCCGATACGCCGGAGAGCTGGCAGTCGCCCGGCACGAACATCGGCGCCACGCCCACGGCCACGCGCCCGTCCGCCAGCCTTTCGGCCCCGGCTATCAGCTTCACCGCGCCGCCCCAGCCGGAGGCGTACTCCACGTCCTCGCCCGTGACGCCGGTGATGCCCTCCGTGGGCACGTCGGCGGGGTACACGCTCTTTCCGAAGGCGAGGGAGGCGAGTATGCAGATCTTCCGGCAGGCGTCCTGCCCCAGCACGTCGGCGGAGGGGTCCCTCTCCGCGTAGCCGAGCTGCTGCGCCAGAGCCAGCGCGTCCGCGAAGGACGCTTTATCGCGGTACATTTTGGTCAGGATATAGTTGGTGGTGCCGTTGAGGATGCCGGCCACCCCGGTTATCTCCCCGGCATTCAGGCATTGGTGCAGCGGGCGGATGATCGGTATCCCGCCGCCGACCGACGCCTCGAAAAGGAAGTTGACGTTCCTCTCCGCCGCGAGGGCCAGGAGCTCCGCGCCCTTCTCCGCCACCAGCTCCTTGTTGGAGGTGACGACGCTCTTCCCGCGGGAGAGGCACTCCCGCACGTAGCTGTAGGCAGGCGTCAGCCCGCCGATGCACTCGACCACTATGCCGACGCCGGGGTCGTTCGCTATCACGGAAAAATCCTTCACGAACCTGTCCCCGTAGGGCAGGGAGGAAAAATCCCGCACGTCGAGAATATACTTGATGGAGAGCTCGCGCCCGGTCTTTCTGCGGATGTTCTCGCGGCTCTTTTCAAAGACCTCGACGACTCCGCTGCCCACCGTGCCGTGCCCAAGTATCGCTATGTCCATAAGATCACTTCCAAATCCAAAAGAGCTATCTGCCCGCGACGGAGCGGCAGTCCGCCACGCCGCTGATGCCGCGCAGTTTTTTCATCAGGTGTTCCTCGTCCGTCGTCAGCGCGCCGGTGCGGAAGGAGATGGTCACGGGGGCCACGCCGTCCACCGGGATGTTCTGGTTGATGGTCAGCACGTTTGCGCCCGCGCGGGAGAGCTTCGCCAGCACCGTGGAGAGCACGCCCGGCTCGTCCACCAGCGCGAGGGAGTACGTCGCTATCCTGTCGCCGTTGTCCCCGGAGTAGGGGCGGACGGCGTCCTTATATTTATAAAATGCGCTGCGCGAGATGCCCGCGGAACGGGCGGCCTCCGAGGCGTTGCGCACCCGCCCCTGCGCCAGCAGCTTTTTCGCCTCTATCACCCGGCCGAACACATCCGGCAGGACGTCCGCGTCCACGATGAGGCGCTCCTTGCTTTCAGCCAAAACCGTCCACCTCCAAAACACAGTTGTAAATCCATTGAGAACAACTATACCACCCATCGCACCATGGCGCAAGTGTTTGGCCGGAAAAAAGAAAAAAGAAAATCTTTCAACTTTATTCATTTATTTAGTATAAACAGCACAATCCATGACGAAAGAGGGCGTGCCGGTGGATGAGCGCGGCAAGCGCAGTTTCCTTTTGAACGCGGCTTTTTACGGGGCGGCGGCGGGCGCGGCGTACCTTGCGCTGAGGGTGCTGTTAGGGCCGCTGCTGCCGTTCGCGGCGGGGTTCGCGGTGGCCGCGGCCCTGCGTCCGGCGGCGGAGGAGCTGGCCGCGCGGCTGGGGATACGCCGGGCCGCGGCTGCCGGGGCGGTGACGGCGCTGCTGTATATCGCGCTCGGCACTCTGGCGGCGGGGGCGCTGTGGCTCGCCGTCATGAAGCTCTGCGACGCACTGGAGGGGTTCCCCGCCTTTTTGGACGGCACGCTCCTTCCGGCCGCGGAGCGCGCCTGCCTGTGGGTGGAGGAGACGCTTGGCGGGCTGTCCCCGCGCGCGGCGGGCCGGCTCTCGGCCGTCTCGGAGGGGCTGTTCTCGTCTCTGGGGCAGGCGGCGGCGGGCGCGGTGGACGTCTCTTCCGCTGTAGCGGCGCTGCCCGGGATGTTCGCGGCCGCGCTGTTCACGGTGCTCTCGTCGCTGTTCATCGGCGCCGATTACAGGAACGTGACCGGTTTTTTGCTGCGTCAGGTGCCGGAGGGGCGCCGCGAGCTGCTGCACAGGGCCAAAAAAAACATCCTCGGCACGCTGTCGAAGATGTTCGTTTCCTATCTGATGCTCACGGCGGTCACGTTCTGCGAGCTGCTCGCGGCGCTGTGGCTGCTGCGGGTGGAGGACCCCGCCGGTGCGGCGCTGATCTCCGCGGCGGCCGACCTGCTGCCCGTGGTGGGGGTGGGGGTGGTGCTCGCGCCGTGGGTGCTGGCGGAGCTCATCATGGGCAACTGGCCGCTTGCGGCCGGGCTCGCCGCCGCGTGGGGGATCGTCTCCGTCGTGCGCGGCTGGCTGGAGCCGAAGGTCGTGGGCCGGCGGGCGGGGCTGCATCCGTTGGCGGCTCTCGCGGCGGTGTACGCGGGCGGGGCTTTGTTCGGCGCGGTGGGCGCGGTGGCGCTCCCGGTGCTCTTGGCCGCGGCCAGGGCGCTGCAGGACGAGGGCGCCGTGAGGCTCTGGAAACAGCCCTCTTTATAACATAAATTAAATGTCGCCTTTGCCGTCTGTTTTGCCGGCGGGCCCCAGTACGCCGGAGAGGTCGAACGGGGGCACGAAGCTCTCGCTCACCGTCCCGCCCTCCTGGATGAACGCGTTCTCTATGCCGAGTTCCATCGCGTAGTCGAGCGCTGCCTCGTACTCGTCGTCCGTCACGGCGCGGTGCAGCTCCGGGTAGTCCGCGTCCTCGCCCATGGGGGTGTACTGGTTCATGATGCTGATCCAGATGTCGTCGCCGTACTCGCCGTGCAGGTATTCCAGCACCGCGCGCGTGTCGTCCCCGTGGCCGGGCAGCATCAGGTGGCGCACGATCACGCCGCGCTTCATCATGCCCCGCCCGTCGAAAACCGGCGCGCCCGTCTGCCGCACCATCTGCCGCAGGGCCGCCGCCGCCGTCTCAAAGTAGCCGGGCGCGCCGGAGAACCTCAGCGCCAGGAGGTCGTCGCGGTATTTCAGGTCCGTCAGCCAGATGTCGGCGCAGTCCTCCACCATGGCGACGCTCTCCTCCGTCTCCCAGCCGCCCGTGTTCCACACGACGGGCAGCGCCAGCCCCCTCTCCCGCGCCGAATGGACGGCCTCGGTTATCTGCGGGGCGTAGTGCATCGGCGTCACGAGGTTCACGTTCTCCGCGCCGCTCTCCTGCAGCTCCAGAAATATTTCCGCCAGCCGCGCAACGCTTATCTCCGCCCCCGCCTCGCCGCGGCTTATTTCCCGGTTTTGACAGAAGCGGCAGCGCATCGTGCATCCGGAAAAGAACACCGTGCCGGAGCCGCGCTCCCCGCTGATGCAGGGCTCCTCCCAGTAATGCAGGGCCGCCCGCGCCACCCGGGGCAGGAGCCCGGCCCCGCAGAAGCCGCGTTCTCCGGCCTGTCTGCGCGCGCCGCAGCGGCGGGGACACAGCTCACATTTTTCTGGCATTTCCATACTCAAAGCGCCTCCCAAGATTGTACCGGAACATAAATTAAATATAAATATAATGATAAAAGTGTATTTATTGACCGGCGAATTCCACAAAAATGCAATGTGCACGACATTTGGGCATGATTGTAACGCTTATTTTACATAGGATATACTTGTAATGTCAAGCCCAGTTGTGCTATTATATAACATAACGTAATTTTCTTTGCGGAGGGAAAAATGGAACTGACGAAGCTGAAAGAACAGCTGTGCGAAGTCTGCCACATGATGTGGCAGCAGGGATGGACCGCCGCGAACGACGGGAACGTCTCCGCCAGGGCGGGGGACGGCGTTTTTCTCGCCACACCCACGGGCGTCAGCAAGGGCGCCATGCTCCCGGAGATGCTGGTGCTCGTCGGCGCGGACGGGAAGATGCTGGAGGAGAACGCCTGCGGCTACCGTCCGTCGAGCGAGCTGAAGATGCATATGCGCTGCTACGAGCAGAGGGAGGACGTCGCGGCGGTGGTGCACGCGCACCCGCCCACGGCCACGGCCTTTGCCTGCGCGGAGCGGGCGCTGGACGACTACTCGCTGACAGAGGGGGTCGTCTCGCTGGGCTGCGTGCCGCTGGCGCCGTATGCCACGCCTTCTACCAACGAGGTGCCGGACTCCATAACGCCGCTGCTCGCCTCTCACGACGCCGTGCTTTTGGCGCATCACGGTGCGCTGACGGTAGGGCCGGACCTGATGAGCGCGTACTACCACATGGAGACCGTGGAGCTCTGGGCGAAGATATCGCTGAACGCCAGGCTGTTGGGCGGGGCTGTGGAGCTTCCGCGCGAGAAGCTGGACACGCTTTTTTACCTCAGGGACAATTACTATCACCTGCCCGGCAGACATCCGGGCTACGAGAAGGAAAAGGAACGGGGCGGTGAAAAATGATAGAGGAGATCAACGAGATCCGGAAGGCGGAGGCCGCGGCTGACGAGACGGTGAAAGCCGCCGGCGTGCGCGCCAAGGAGACGGCCGCCGGTGCCGCAGCCGCGGGCGCGAAAGCCGTGGAGGACGCGAAGGCGAAGGCGGAGGCGGAGGCCGCCGTCATCGCCGCGGAGGCGGAAAAGGCCGCTGCCGCGCGCCTGGCCGAGGCGGACGCCAAGGCCGGGGCCGAGTGCGACGAGATGCGCGCGAAGGCTGAGGAAAGGCTCCCTCAGGCGGCGCGCGTCATCGCTGAAAGGATAGTGGGCAAATGATCGCTGTGATGGAGAAGCTCGCTGTATACGGCCTCTCCGGGGACAAGGACAGGATGATGCGCGGGCTTATGGAAAAGGGCTGCGTGCAGCTGGTGAGCCCGGAGACGCTGGAGGATTACAGCGAAATATCTGAGCTGGTGGAGCGCGGGGAGCACGACGCTTACGCGCTCGAACAGCGGCTGTCGCGTTTCGGCGGGGCCGTCACGGCGCTGTCGAAGTACGAGAAGAAGCCGGGCCTGTTCGCCAGGAAACCCCGCGTGCAGCTGGAGGAGTACTCCTCCGGCGACGCGATGGAAAAGGCGGCGGCGCTCTGCGTAAGGGTGGAGGCCGGTATGCGGGAGCTTTCGGAGATGAAGGCCGCCGCGGCCGCCGACCGGGCGCAGATAGACGCCCTGACCCCGTGGAAGGGGCTGGACATGCCGCTGAACGTGGACTCCACGCAGCGGGCTGACATAACCTACGCCATCCTCGCCGGAAGGGAGCCCACTGAGGGCTTCGAGCAGGCGATACAGGAGGCGGGGGGCGCCGCCATCAAAGTCTCCGGCGACGAGGCGGGCACGTACTACATGGTGCTCAGCTGCAAGCCGGACACGGAGGCTGTGCAGGCGGCGATGCGCGGGTTCCCGTACAGCCGCGCGGCGATGAGCGGGCTGCGGTTCACCGCGGCGGAGAACATCGCCAACCTCGAGCGGGAGATCAAGGATTTCGACTACGCGATAGGCATGGTGGAGGAGTCGCTCGCGGAGCACGCGAAGAACATCGACGTGCTGAAGCAGGGCTACGACGCCACGAGCCTGGAGATAGACTGCGAAAAGGCGGGCGGCAAGCTGATGAACACCGACAGGAGCTTCATCCTGACGGGTTGGCTGCCGGAAAAGGAGCTGCCGGGGGTGGAGAAATACCTTTCGGAGTTCTCCTGCTACTATGTGACGACTAAGGTCGACCAGACGGACCCGGATATGCCGGTGCTGCTGGACAACCCGAAGTGGGCCAGGCCTTTCGAGGCGCTGACGGAGATGTATTCGCTCCCGCTGCCGGGCAGCATAGATCCGGGGCCGTTCATGGCTCCGTTCTACCTCATCTTCTTCGGCATGATGTTCTCGGACGCGGGCTACGGCCTGCTGCTGCTGATAATCTGCCTGCTGCTGCTGAAAAAGACGGATCTCGGCAAGAGCGGGAAGAAGTTCGTGCGGATGCTCGCCGCCTGCGGCGGGTCCACGATCGTTTTCGGCATACTGTACGGCAGCTTTTTCGGGGATCTGATAGAGGTCGTCGCCAAGAACTTTTTCGGCGCCACCGTGGTGCTGCCGAAGCTGCTCGACCCGCTGAACCAGCCGATGACGGTGCTCATCGTGTCCATGGCCATCGGTTTCGTGCACATCGTGTTCGGCATGGGCCTGTCCGCCTACCTGATGATAAAGCGCGGGCACCCGTGGGACGCCCTGTTCGACGTGGGCTTCTGGTATCTGGTCTTCGCGGGCCTGCTGATGCTCATTGCGGGCGGAACGGTGGGCGAGGTCGGCAAATGGCTGGCCATCGCGGGCGCCGTGGGCCTCGTCTGTACGCAGGGGCGCGCCAAGCCCACCATCATCGGCAAAATCACGGGCGGCGTGCTGAGCCTGTACGACGTGACCGGCTATCTGTCGGACGTGCTGTCGTACTCCAGGATACTCGCGCTGGGTCTCGCCACCGCCGTCATTGCGAGCGTACTGAACATCATAGGCACCATGCCGGGGCCGAATCTGCTCGGCTTCATCATGCTGGTGCTGATGATACTGATAGGGCACACGTTCAACTTCGCGATAAACGCGCTGGGCTCCTACGTCCACGCGGCGAGGCTGCAATACGTGGAGTTCTTCGGCAAGTTCTTCGAGGGCGGCGGAAAGCCTTTCGTCCCCTTTGCGGTAAATACCAAATATACTGTGGCCGAAACGGCCTGTGAAGAAAAGGAGTAATCAAACATGGAAACAGCTATGGAATCGATAATGTCAACCTTTGCCAACGGCAACTTTTTGGCGTATCTCGGCGCGGCCTTTGCGGTGCTTTTTTCGGGCATAGGCTCCGCACGCGGCTGCGGACTCGTCGGTGAGGCGGGTTCCGGCGTCATCGCCGAGGATCCCGATAAGTTCGGCCAGATCCTGGTGCTGGAGGCTCTTCCGGGCACGCAGGGCATCTACGGCTTCCTTATAGGCTTCATCATCATGATGAACACCGGCCTGCTCTCCGGTAACCCCATCACCCTCTCCACCGTGCAGGGCGCCTGGATATTCGCCTCGTCTCTGCCGGTCGCTTTCGTGGGCCTGATCTCCGCGCCGGCTCAGGCGCGTGCTGCCGCGGGCGGCGTGGCCGTCATCGCCAAGCGCCCCGACCAGCTCTCCAAGGCCATGGTCCTCGCCGCGATGGTCGAGACTTACGCCATTCTTTCGTTCCTTGTCTCCATGCTGATGGTCTTCAATATGCCCATATGATCGCACACCGCCGAAACGCTTGAACGATTGGCAAGTATATAGGTTAGGAGTGCGGATATGAACGGAATAGAGAACATAACGGAAAAGATCCGCGCGGAAGCGGCGGCAGAGGCCGCGAAAACAGACGCACAGGCTGCTGCTGCGGCTGCCGCTGCGGGCGAGGAATACGCGAAACAGGCCGCCGCGGAGCACGACGCCATCATCGCCGCCGCGAAGCAGAAAGCGGCCAACACCGCCCTTCGCGCCGAGTCTCAGGCAGATATATCCGCGAGGAACAAGCGTCTCGCCGCGCGGCGCGAGGTCATCTCCAAGGCGTTCGGTATGGCGCTGACGGAGCTGACGAAGCTCGACGGCGAAAAGTACCTCGGCTGGATGGAGCGCCAGGTCAAGGCCGCCCAGACGGCGGATGCGGAGATCGTGCTGAACGCGAAGGACCGCGAAAAGTACGGCCGTCAGCTCGTCGCGCACGCGCAGAGCGGGGCGCACAAGCTCGCGCTCGCGGCGGACAGCGGCGATTTTGCCGGCGGGTTCGTCCTGCGCGAGGGGCAGATAGAGACAAACTGCACTTTTGAAGTGCTTATAAGTTCGGGCCGCGAGGACCTCGAGGGAGAGATCGCTGCGGTGCTGTTTGAGTAAGGAGGTGCGCGCGTGACAAAGTTCAGGGATGAGGATTATATGCATGCGTCCGCGCGCGTAAAGGTCATCGAAAAGAGCCTGCTGGGGGAGGACGCCGTCAGAAAGATGGCCGAGGCCCACAGCATGGACGAGGCCTGGAAGATCGCGAACGACGCCGGCATAGGCATAGGCATGCCGTCGGCGGATTACGAAAAGGCGCTCTCCGCGTCCGTGGAGGGGGCCTACGCCACCGTAAAAGAGCTGCTGCGCGGGAAAGACGGGGTGCTGGAGCTGTTCCGCATGAAGTACGACGCGCACAACCTCAAAACGCTCGTAAAGGCCTCAAAGGCCGGCGCGAGGCCGGAGCTGCTCTCTCCGCTGGGGAACGTGCCGGCGGAAAAGCTCGCTGAGGAGCTCGACGCCCGCGCTTTCGGCAAGGAGCTGCCGCAGGAGCTCGCGGATGCCGCGCTTTCGGCCGTGGAAAATCTGGCCAAGAACGGCGACCCGCAGGCTGTGGATCTCGCGATAGACAGGGCGTGGCTGACCGTGGTGACGAAGCGCGCCTCCGGATATCAGAACAAATTTATAAACGATTGGGCGAGGACGCAGGTGGATCTGGCGAACATCCGCGCGCTCGTGCGGGTCAAACGCATGGGCCGCGACGGCGCGCTCCTGCGTGAGGCGGCGGCTCCCGGCGGGACTTTCGCGCCCGGAGAGCTGGCCGACGCGCTTGAGCACGACTGGGATGACATTTTCGCCTTCATCCGCCGCGCGCCGTGCTCAAAGTATATCGAACCGGCGTTCGAGGACATCAAGGCCTCCCGCCCGCTTTCCCGCTTTGAGAAGCTGTGCGACAACGCCTCCATCGCCGTGCTCAAGAGGGCGCGGTATGTGCCTTTCGGCATAGAACCGGTGCTCGCGTGGCTGCTGGCGAAGGAGAACGAGGCTCAGGCCGCGCGCATAGTGTTCGCCTGCAAGGCCGCGGGCATCGCGCCGGCGGACATTATAGAAAGGTCGAGGGATTCCTATGCTCAGTAAGATAGCCGTCGTTGGCGAAAAAGAGAGCGTGCTGGGCTTCAAGACCGTGGGTTTCGACGTGTTCGGGACAGCTTCTCCTGAGGAAACGGAGTCCACGATCCACCGTCTGGCGGGCGAGGGCTACGGCATCATATTCGTGACGGAGCAGGCCCTCCAGCCGGTGCAGCACATACTTCAGAAATACAAGGAGCAGAAGACTCCGGCGATAATCCCCATACCGGGCCGGGCGGGGAGCCTGGGGCTCGGCATGGCGGGCGTGCACAGGAGCGTGGAGCGCGCCGTCGGCGCCGACATACTTTTCAAGGAATGACCGCACGCGAATACCGAACGAAAAGCATTGATGATATACAACTATAGATAAGTAGGTGAAAGAAAAAATGGCCCTTGCTAAAGGCAAACTCGTAAAAGTTTCGGGCCCGCTGGTGGTCGCCTCCGGCATGAGGGACGCCGACATGTTCGACGTCGTGCAGGTCGGCGCGAACAAGCTCATCGGCGAGATAATCGAGATGCGCGGTGACAAGGCCTCCATACAGGTCTATGAGGAGACCGCGGGCATCGGCCCCGGAGATGAAGTGGCCTCCACAGGCGCGCCTCTTTCCGTGGAGCTCGGCCCCGGCCTGCTGCAGTGCATATACGACGGCATCCAGCGTCCGCTGGAGAAGATAAAGGCGCTCACCGGCACCAACATCACGAGGGGCGTGCAGGTGGACCCGCTGGATCATGAGAAGAAATGGGACTTCGTGCCGGTGGCAAAGCCCGGCGACCAGGTGACGGCCGGCGATGTGCTCGGCACGGTGCAGGAGACGGTGCTCGTCTCCCACCGCATCATGGTGCCTGTCGGCGTCGCGGGGGAGGTCGTCTCCGTGGAGAGCGGGGAGCACACCATCGTCGACACGATCGCGAAGATACGCCTCTCCGACGGCACGGTGAAGAACATCTGCATGATGCAGAAATGGCCTGTCCGCCGCCAGAGGCCCGTGAAGCAGAAGCTCGCGCCCCAGGCCCCGATGATAACCGGCCAGCGCATAATCGACACCCTGTTCCCGATAGCTCAGGGCGGCACGGCGGCCGTCCCCGGCCCGTTCGGCAGCGGCAAGACCGTCGTGCAGCATCAGCTCGCGAAGTGGGCGGACGTGGACATAGTGGTCTACATCGGCTGCGGCGAGCGCGGCAACGAGATGACGGACGTGCTGCAGGAGTTCCCGCAGCTGAAGGACCCGAAATCCGGCGAGAGCCTGATGTGCCGCACCGTGCTGATAGCCAACACGTCGGATATGCCGGTCGCGGCGCGTGAGGCGTCCATCTACACCGGCATCACGATAGCGGAGTATTTCCGCGACATGGGATATTCCGTCGCCATCATGGCGGACTCCACCTCCCGCTGGGCCGAGGCTCTGCGTGAGATGAGCGGCCGCCTTGAGGAGATGCCCGGCGAGGAGGGCTACCCGGCGTACCTCTCCAGCCGTCTGGCGCAGTTCTACGAGCGCGCGGGCAAGGCCGTGGTGCTCTCATCCGACCATCGCGAGGGCAGCCTGACGGCCATAGGCGCCGTGTCTCCTGCCGGCGGCGACATCTCCGACCCGGTCGCGCAGGCGACGCTGCGTATAGTCAAGGTGTTCTGGGGGCTCGACTCCGGCCTGGCGTACAAGCGTCACTTCCCGGCCATCAACTGGCTGACCTCCTACTCGCTGTACGACGACCAGATAGGCGCCTGGCTGTGCGAGAACGTGGACGCCAAGTGGACCACGCTCGTGCGGGAGACGATGGCTCTGCTCCAGAAGGAAGCGGAGCTGGAGGAGATCGTCAAGCTCGTCGGCTACGACTCCCTGTCCGCGCCCGACCGCCTCACTCTGGAGGCCGCGAGGAGCGTGCGCGAGGACTATCTGCAGCAGAACGCCTTCGACGAGGTGGACACCTACACCTCTCTGCCGAAGCAGGTGGGCATGCTGAAGCTGGTGCTCCATTTCTACAACGCCTGCAAAGAGGCCATGGAAAAGGGCGCCTCGGCGGAGCGGCTGTTCGCCATGCCGGTGCGCGACAAAATAGCCCGCGCCAAATATATACACGAGAACGATATTGAGAAATATCTTGCCGATACCGAGAAAGAGCTCACGGACGAGGTAGCCCGCGCCGTGGAGAAGGGAGCCGATGACTGATATGATGAAGGAATACCGCACGATACAGGAAGTCGCCGGCCCTCTTATGCTGATACGCGACGTCGAGAACGTCAAGTACGACGAGCTGGGCGAGATAGAGCTTCCGAACGGGGAGCGCCGCCGCTGCAAGGTGCTGGAGGTCAACGGCACGAACGCGCTGGTGCAGCTGTTCGAGAACTCCGCCGGCATCAACCTGGAAAACAGCAAGGTGCGCTTCCTCGGCCACAGCCTGGAGCTGCCCGTCTCCGAGGATATGCTCGGACGCGTGTTCTCCGGCATGGGCAGGCCGATAGACGGCGGCCCGGAGATAATCCCGGAGGACAGGCGCGACATAAACGGCCTGCCGATGAACCCGGCGGCCCGCGCCTACCCCTCTGAATTCATCCAGACCGGCATTTCCGCCATCGACGGCCTGAACACGCTGGTGCGCGGACAGAAGCTGCCGATATTCTCCGGCTCCGGCCTGCCGCACGCCAAGCTCGCCGCGCAGATAGCCCGTCAGGCCAAGGTGCTGGGCAGCGGCGACAAGTTCGCCGTCGTGTTCGCGGCCGTCGGCATCACTTTTGAGGAAGCGGACTTCTTCATCAGCGACTTCCGCCGCACGGGCGCCATCGACAGGACGGTGCTGTTCATCAACCTGGCGAACGACCCGGCCATAGAGCGTATCTCCACGCCGCGTATGGCGCTGACCGCCGCCGAGTACCTCGCGTTCGACAAGGACATGCACGTGCTGGTCATCATAACCGACGTCACCAACTACGCCGAGGCCCTGCGTGAAGTCTCCGCCGCCCGCAAGGAGGTGCCCGGACGCCGCGGCTACCCCGGTTACCTTTACACCGACCTCGCGTCCATTTACGAGCGCGCCGGCCGCAAAGAGGGGCACACCGGCTCCATCACCATGATACCGATACTCTCCATGCCTGAGGACGACAAGACCCACCCGATCCCCGACCTCACGGGCTACATCACGGAGGGCCAGATCATCCTTTCGAGGGAGCTGTACCGCAAGGCCGTCACGCCGCCTATAGACGTGCTGCCGAGCCTGTCGCGTCTGAAGGACAAGGGCATCGGCCCCGGCAAGACGCGCGAGGACCACGCCAACACCATGAACCAGCTCTTTGCGGCGTATGCGCGCGGCAAGGACGCCAAGGAACTGATGACCATACTGGGCGAGGCCGCGCTCTCCGAGACGGATAAGCTCTACGCCAAATTCGCCGACGAGTTCGAGCGCCGCTACGTCTCCCAGGGCTACGACACGGAGCGCACGATACAGGAGACGCTCGACCTCGGCTGGGAGCTGCTGTCCATCCTGCCGGTGACGGAGCTCAAGCGCATCAAGCCGGAGTTCATCGAAAAGTATTTGCCGAAAAAGGAACAGGACAAATAGATCCGGTTATTGTCAGGCAGAGGGTGTCCGAAGGGTATTTCAGGAGACCGGCCCGCGCGTCCTGCGGATGAAACAGCGGGGGCGCGGGCAGGAAGAAATGCGGAGCGGCGCGAGAGCCGTTCGCCCCTTTGAAACCCTTCGGGCACAGACACTTACCTCTATCTATGGGGGATTATTATGGCTGTTATGAACGTGAACCCTACCCGCATGGAGCTGACGCGCCTGAAAAAGCGCCTCGCCACCGCCACCCGCGGGCATAAGCTCCTGAAAGACAAGCGCGACGACCTGATGAAGAAATTCCTCGAGCTCGTGCGCGCGAACCAGCTCCTCCGCTCCGAGGTGGAGGAGAAGATAATGGGCGTATACGGCGGCTTCGCGGCGGCCTCGGCGGTCATGAGCCCGGACGCGCTGGAGGAGGCGCTGATGCTTCCGAAGGAGTCCGTGCAGCTCGACGTGGGCGAGAAGAACGTGATGAGCGTCGTCGTGCCCGTGTTCGAGTTCGGCGGCGGCGTCTCCGGCGGCGACATAACGAGCTACGGCTTCGCGGCCACCTCCGGTGAGCTGGACGATTCCGCCGAAGCGCTGGGCGAGGTGCTGCCGAGCCTGCTGCAGCTCGCGCAGATGGAGAAGTCCGCGCAGCTTTTGGCGGAGGAGATAGAAAAGACCCGCCGCCGCGTCAACGCGCTGGAGTATGTGCAGATACCGTCCCTGCAGGAGACGATAAAGAGCATCACCCAGAAGCTGGACGAGAACGAGCGCAGCAACCTCTCCCGTCTGATGAAGATCAAGGACATGATGATAGAGCAGTCGCGCAGCTCCATGGAGAGCTGAGCGCGCCCTTGAAAAAACGCGCCGGCGCCGGGACGTTCTGTTCCGATGCCGGCGCGTTGTCCGTTAAAGCCGCGGTTTTCCGCGCCGGGGGGAAAACGCGCGCGGGGAAACGCCGCCCGGCGGCCTGAAAACGGCTTTGCGGGCCGCTTTTGCCGCGTTCACAATTTGTTTGCGGTTTGCTCTTGCAATAAACATCATTGTCGATTATAATATTTAAAGTTATGACCGTAAAAGCCGGTTTTCCGGCGTAAATCTATGCAAGGATGGATGTATAAAATGAGCGACTCTGAAAAAGAGAACCTGAACGGCGAAGGCGCCGTGGAGCAGCCCGAGACCTCGTCCGCAGAGGTGCCTTCCGACAGCCAGCTGCCCGAAGTTCCGCAGGAGACGGACGAAGTTTCCGTCACCGCCGGCGGGGATGAGGAAGCCGAAAACGACGCTGCCGAGGGCGTGGCCTCAGACACCGGGAAGCACGAACCGAAGAAGCGCGCCGCCGTCATCGTTTCCGCCGAAGAGGTGGAGAAGAGCAAGGTGGCGGAGAAGCGCCGCGTCGCGGCCGAGGCTGAAAAGAAGAAGAAGCGCAACGGCCTGCTGCTGAAGATCTGCATCCCGATCGTCGTCATCGCGTTCGTGGCGCTGGCGTTCTTCGAGTCGAACCTCTTTTACCGCGTGATGCCCGCCGTCAAGATCGGCAACACCACCTACAACGTCGCGGAGTTCGACTATTTCTACACCAACTCGTTCGCACAGATGTACCAGAGCCTGCAGAGCACTTACGGCGACTACGTGAGCTACATCGTGGACACCAGCAAGGCCCTCAAGGATCAGAAATATTCCGACACGCAGACCTGGCAGGACGCCGTCAAGGCCAACGCCCTCGACGCGATGGAGAACATGACCTGCCTGTATGAGGCCGGACAGAAAGCCGGCTTCGTGCTGCCCGAGGAGTACAACAGCCAGATAGACACCGCCGTGACCTCCGTGGAGTCTTACGCCACCTCTTACGGCTACAGCGTGGACGACTACCTCGTCGCGGTCTACGGCAAGGGCATGAACGAGGCCACCTACAAGAAGCTCGTGGAGAGGACGTATTACGCCTCCGCGTACTCCGAGGAGATCTCCAACAACCCGACGCCCACCACGGAGGAGATACAGGCCCGTTACGACCAGAACCCGAACGATTTCGACACCGTGTCCTTCCGTTACTTCTACATCGCCGCCACCTCCAGCGACGCGAACGCCGCTGAGACCGTGGCCGCCGACGCGAAGAAGAAGGCCGACGAGATGGCCGCCGCGAAGACCGAGGAGGAGTTCATGGACCTCGCGCTCGCGAACACCGCCACCGACAGCCAGGCCGACTACGACAAGGATTCCGCCACCAAGGCCACCCGCATCTCCTACTCAAAGGTGAACAGCGGCTACGCCGACTGGCTGTTCGACACCGCCCGCAAGGCCGGCGACACCTACGTGTACGAGGCCACCAGCAGCGACACCGGCGCGGTCACCGGGTATTACGCGCTCTATTTCGTCCAGCGCGACGACATCCATTACAACACCGTCAACGTGCGCCACATCCTGATAACCCCTGAACAGGACGACACCGGCAACTCCACCGACGAGATGAAAGCCGCCGCGAAGGAGAAGGCCGAGGGCCTGCTCCAGCAGTGGGCGACCAACGGCGGCACGGAGGACGCGTTCATCGAGCTGGCCAAGGCCAACTCCGCGGATTCCGGCTCGGCGTCCAACGGCGGCCTCTACGAGAACGTCTACATCGGGCAGATGGTGCAGCAGTTCAACGACTGGTGCTTCGACTCCGCCCGCAAGACGGGGGACACCGGCGTCATAGAGACGAGCTACGGCTATCACGTCATGTACTTTGTCGGCGAGGGCGAGAGCTACTTCGACATGACCGTGACGCAGAAGATCGAGGACGAGCGCTACAACGCCTGGCTGGAGAAAAACCTTCCCAGCTACACGGCGACGGAGCAGCTCGGCATGAAATACGGCTGCAACAAATAACAGGATACGGAAGGACGGCTGAGGGATGAAAAGAGCGGTTGCCGCTGTTCTGGCGGTCATGACGCTGCTCACGCTGCTGAGCGGCTGCGCCCAGACAAAGCACTACATCAAGCCGGAGGAGTTCCAGATCTACTACTATCCGCAGAGCAAGGACGACACGACTCAGTTCGCCGCCGGGACCAACAGCCTGCAGATAATCATGAACACCCCCACCGTGGAGGCGGGCACCGGCAAGATCAGCATCTACAAGATGTCGGACGACTCCCTGTTCGCCCAGTACGACATCCGCACGGACAAGAACATCTACGTCAAGACCGACAACACGGCTGTCAGCAGCACGATAGTGGTCCTGCTCACCGACAACAAGGTGTTTGAGCCGGGCGAGAGCTACTATGTGACGATAGACGAGAAGACGTTCTACGTGAACGACCTTGGGGGCTTCTCCGGCGCCGTCAACAAGGGCGACTGGGTGATCCACATCGCGAATTTCGGCATCGACGGCAACATCAACGACCTGCCCGACACCTACCTTGTCGGCGATACGATAGAGCTGCCCATACTGGTGAACGATCCGGCCGCGCAGGCCGTGCTCACCATCGCGGACGAGACGTATTTCGGGGCGGAGACGCGCTCGCTGTCCTCGACCGGAAAATTTGAAGTGACCGCCAAAAAGGCCGGCACCAGCCAGGTGAGCATCATGTACCTGGACAAGGACGGCAAGTGGCTGGACAGCACCCTGTTCACCTTCACCGTGAAGTGAGACAATAAGTCGAGCGTTCCTGGCGGGCCCTGCCGAGAGGCGGTGGCCCGCTGTTTGTTAAGGTATTTTTTATTGTAATGCGCGGGGCGCTGTGGTAAGATAATAATGAAAAATTGTGTGAAAGAGGGACAGGCATGGCAAAGGTGACGCTTATCTCATACACTCCGGATCCGGAGCGTACTGTCGCGGCCGCGGCGAAGCTCTGCTACAGCAGCTCCGGCGTGGGCGAGCTGATGGAGGGGCTGGACGACGAAAAGACGGCCCGTTTCGTCAGTATGCTGGCGGAGCTGGGGCACGACAGCCCCATAGAGCACGTGAGCTTCACCTTCGCGATAGAGGGCGTGTCCCGCGCGTTTCTGGCGCAGATGACCCGCCACCGCATAGCGAGCTACAGCGTGCAGAGCCAGCGGTACGTGCGGAAGGACGGCTTTGCTTTCGTCACTCCGCCGCAGATAGCCGCCGACCCGGAGGCGTCCGCCGAATTTGCCAAGGCCATGGCCGCGGCCGCCGAAAGCTACGAAAAGATCTCCGCCATACTCAAGACGCGCCAGACAGAGCGGCTCGTCGGCGAGGGGGAGGAGGAGGCCGCCGCCGCGAAGAAGGCCGAGAAGCTCGCCATAGAGGACGCGCGTTTCGTGCTGCCCAACGCCTGCGACACCAAGATGATGGTCACGATGAACGCGAGGAGCCTGCGCAACTTCTTCCGCCTGCGCTGCTGCATGCGCGCGCAGTGGGAGATACGCCAGGTGGCGGACGAGATGCTGCGCCTGGTCAAGGGCGTGGCGCCGCGCCTGTTCGAGAACGCCGGGCCTTCGTGCGTGGCGGGCGCCTGCAGCGAGGGGAAGATGTCCTGCGGCATGGCGGCGGAGCGCAGGGAATACTACAGGAATATGTGACCCGCGTCTGCGGGCCGAAAGGGGAACACTGTTTTATGATAAAATTCCGTCCTATACTGCTCACGGACAAGGAGTGGATGGACGAACTGTTCGCTCTCTCCGATTACCGAGGCTGCGAATATGATTTCGGGAACAATTACAACTGGGCGGGCGCCTTCGATCTCCGCATCGCGCGGGAGGGGGATCTGCTGCTCACGCTGTCGAGGCGGGACGACGGCAGCCACTCCTACAGCTACCCGGCCGGGGGCGGGGACATGGCCGCGGCCGTCGAGATGTGCATAGAGGACGCCAACGAGCGGGACGCGGATTTCCACATGCACGGCGTGGTGCCGGAGCAGAAGGAGTTTCTGGAAAAGAACTTTCCGGGCCGCTTCAAGTTCGAGCCGTACCGCGACGGGTTCGACTATATCTATCTGCGCAGCCGCCTGGCGGAGCTCACCGGCAAGAAGCTGCACGCGAAGCGCAACTTCATCAACCGTTTCGAGGCGTCGCACGACTGGAGCTACGAGCCCATCACGACGGAAAACCTCGAGGAATGCCGCGAGATGAACGCCCGCTGGTGCCAGCAGAACGACTGTTACTACAACGAGGACCTGCGGGAGGAGACCTGCGCGGGGCAGAAGGCGTTCAACTATTTCGTGGAGGAGCAGCTCGAGGGCGGGCTCCTGCGCGCGGAGGGCGAGGTCGTCGCCTTCACGATGGGCGCGCCGCTGTGCTCCGACACGTTCGACATCCACATAGAGAAGGCGTTTTCGCATATCGACGGCGCGTACCCGATGATAAACCGCGAGTTCGTGCGCCGTCTGCCGGAAAAATACGTCTACGTGAACAGGGAGGAGGACGTCGGCGACGAGGGCCTGCGCAAAGCGAAGCTCTCCTATGAGCCGGACATCCTGCTGGAAAAGAACGCTGTGGAGCTGATATGATGGAATACCGCGCCGCCGGGGACGGGGACCTGCCGTTCCTCAAAGGGCTGTGGCTCGCCTCCTTCGACGACGGGCCGGATTTTGTGGATATGTTCTTTGCCGCCCACCCCGCGGGCTCTGTTTTGGTCGCGGCGGAGGAGGGCGTGCCCGTCTCCATGCTCACGGTCATGCCGCTGGAGCTCGAGACGGGGAGCGCGCCGGAAAAGGCGGCCTACATCTTCGCCGTGGCCACCGATCCCGGACAGCGCGGAAAGGGCTTGAGCACGGGGCTTCTGGAATACGCCAAGTGCGTGCTCAGGAAGCGCGGCTTCTCCGTGGCGCTGCTCGTGCCGGGGGGAAAGAGCCTCCGGGCTTTTTACGCCGCGCGCGGTTTTCTGCCGCTGCCTCCGGTGGGAGAGGCGGAGTTTGCCGCGTCGGAGCTCAGGCCGGGCGGGGCGAAGCTCGTGCCGGCGGACGGCGACGACTATGCCGCCCTCAGGGACGACGCCTTCTCCGCGCCGGGATATTTCCGCTGGTCCGCCGGGGAGGTGGACTTTTCCGTGCGGGATGCCGAGGCTTCCGGCGGGGGCGCGTTCTACTTCTCCTGCGAGGAGGCGGAGGGCGGCGTCCTCTGCTACTTTGAGGACGGGGTGCTCTCGGTCGGGGAGCTCGCCATGGCCCAGCCGGACGAGAAGACCGTAAAAAGCGCGTTGGGACAGCTTACGGCGAGCTTCGGGGCGGACAGGGCGGTGCTGCGCATGAAGGCGGGCGCTCTGCCGTGGCTCACGGAAAGGGATTTTGCTATGTATTGCCCGCTGCGGGAGGGGTTTTCGCTCCCGGAGGGCGCATATTTTGGTCTGGCGCTGGATTGACGGCGCCGAGGAGGAACTGAAATGGTAAAGCTGTTTTTAGCGGATGGATTTGAGGAGATAGAGGCGATAACGCCCCTTGACATACTGCGCCGCGCCGGGGTCAAAGTGGTGACGGTGGGCGTCGGCGGCAGGAGGATCACCGGGGCGCACGGCGTCGTGGTCGCGGCGGATTTTGCCGAGGGGGAGGAGCCGGCCGGAAAGACCGAGCTCGTCGTACTGCCGGGCGGGATGCCCGGAGCGAAGAATCTGGCCGCCTCGTCCCATGTGCGCGCCGCGATAAAGGCCGCGCTGGAAGACGGCAGCTATATAGGCGCCATCTGCGCCGCCCCGGGCGTGGTGCTCGCGGGCACGGGCGCGCTGGCCGGCCGCCGCTGGACCTGCTTCCCCGGCTTTGAAAACGGGGAGGGAAAGTACACGGGCGAGGACTGCGTGGCCGACGGACGGCTCATCACGGCCAACGGCCCGGGCGCGGCGGTGAAGTTTGCCTGCGCGCTCGTCAAGGCCGTGGCGCCGGAGAAGACCGACGTCTGCCGCGATTTCGCAAAATAAAAAATGCCCCCCGGCAAAGGCGCCGGAGGGCGCGGCCCGTTTAGCAGCAGCCGTTCCCGCAGCCGTTTCCGCAGCCGCAGCCGCCTTCGCAGCCGCCTGCGCAGTTGCAGCCGTTTCCGCAGCCGCAGAACAGCAGGAGCAGTATGATGATCCACCAGCAGGAGTTGTTTCCGAACATCATAAAATTCACCTCACGAATAATCTCATACAGGCGGGGGGCTCTCCCCGGCCGGTATGCTTCATATTATGAAACAGGCGGACGGCTTGTTACAGCGTGCCCGCCGCACGGAGGTCAATATGGACGACAAAGACAAGGGGTTTGAGGATCTCATCTCGGATTTCCACCTCGACAGCCTGACGGACGATCAGGATGCCGCACAGGGCCGGGGGAGCGATGCCCGCGCCAGCTACGGCGCTGCGGACGCAGGCTCCGGAGAACAGCGCGGCGCCAGCGGCTACGGCCGGGGCGACGATTTTATGCCGCCTCCGCCCCAGGCGGACGACGGGCCCGCGCAGGACGCCGGCGACAAGTACAGCCTGAACATCGACTACGACCCGGAGCTTGCCGCCATGCCGGAAAAGGCCGCGCCGCCGCCGCAGGAGCCGCCTGCCCAGCCTGTCCGCGCCGCGAAGGAGCCTCCGAAGAAGAAAAAGAAGAAGGGCGGCAAGTATAACGGCCTGTGGGCGACGCTGTGGCTCGTCTGCACGCTGGCGCTGGCCGGCTGGCTGGCCGTCTACGGGATAAACAGCATAAACGACCTCATCGGCTTCAACAAGCAGAGCCGCGACATAGAGGTGACCATCCCCGAGGGGGCCAGCGTCTCCGACATCGCGAAGATACTGGACGACGCCGGCGTGATAAACGAGCCGTTCACCTTCGAGCTGTACGCCAGCCTGAAAAAGAAGGACGGCGCGATGCAGCCCGGCACCTACACGCTGAATTCGAGCCTCGGCTACGACCAGATATTCATCTCTCTCGGCACTTCGTCGGCTTCGCGCGAGGTCGTCACGGTGACCATCTACGAGGGCATGACGGCCAGCAAGATCGGCAAGCTGCTGGAGGAGAACAAGGTGTGCAGCTACGACGACTTCATGAAAGTGGTCGACACCGGCAGCTTCGGCTATGAGTTCGAGGACATGATGGGCAAGGATCCTCTCATCTACCACAAGTGGGAGGGCTACCTGTTCCCGGATACCTACGAGTTCTATGTGGACGACGATGCCGCCGCCGTCGTGCAGAAGATGGTGGCCAACTTCAACAACCGCGTGGAGTCCAGCTACTACGAGCGCATGAAGTCCGCGGGCATGACGCTGGAGGACACGATCACCCTCGCCTCCATCATCCAGTCCGAGGCCGGCGTCAGGACGGAGATGGAGCTCATCTCCTCCGTCTTCCACAACAGGCTGAACTACTCCGCCGTGTACCCGAACCTGGAGTCCGACGTCACGTATTTCTACTACCGCGACGAGATCAAGGGCGACAAGAACATCACGAGCGCGGAGCAGCAGGACGCCTATCACACCGCCTACGACACGTACTACTGCCTCGGCCTGCCGGTCGGCCCGATATGCAACCCCGGCCTCGACGCGATAGAGGCGGCGCTCAGCCCGGCGGAGACGGATTATTACTTCTTCGTGACGGACAAGAGCGGCAAGTTCTACTTCGCCTCCACGCTGGAGGAGCACCAGCAGAACCTGGCGGCGGCGGACGAGGTGAACGCCTCCCTCGGCGGCACGGACAGCTCCGGGGAGTCGGAGAGCACCTCAGGAAACTGAAGCGCGCGCAAAAAAACAGGGCGCCGGAGCTTTTACAGCTTCGGCGCCGCTTTTTATGCTCCTGCCGGTTCAGGCGGGGTTGTGTTCGATCAGGTGGTTCGACAGCCGGTGCAGGAAGTCTATCAGCAGCTCCACGCGCCGGGGGTCGATCTCGTTCACGCCGAACACCTGCGAGGGTATCTTCAGGGCGTCCGCACGCAGGGCGCGTCCCTCGTCGGTCAGGCTTATCAGCACCGTGCGCTCGTCCTCCGCGCTGCGCCGCCGGGTGATGTACGACTGCGCCTCCAACCGCTTCAGCAGCGGGGTGAGGGTGCCGGAGTCCAGCGTCAGACGCTCGCCGAGTGATTTCACGGTCACGTTGTCCTGTTCCAGCAGCGCCAGCATCGTGATGTACCCGGTGTAGGTGAGGCCCAGCGGTTCGAGGAACGGCTTATACGTCCGAATGATCTCCTTTGAGCTGACATAGAGCGCGAACCCGAGCTGCCTGTCAAGGCGCAGCAGGTCATCCTCAGTCATGCTCTTTATGTTCTTTGTCAGTTCGTCCATTGCGCGCCTCCTGTCGTGATTTTATTTTATTCTATCAAAGGGAAGCGGCGCTGTCAAATTGCGCGCGTTGGAATAGGGGACGGTCACGGACAAAAAAAGACCCCGCAAACGCCTTTGTAAAGCGCCGCGGGGCGTGCCCGGCCCAAAAAAGCCGGTCATTTTACATTATTTTCAATAAAGCTTTTTACGCTTTCATATTCGGCCATCAGTCCGGGATACAGCGACTCGGCCAGGGGCATGTTCCCCTCTCCGCGCAGCGCGTCGGTAAAGACCACCAGATCCTTGTAAAGCGTATTCAGGCTGAGGTTGCCGGTGAGGCCTTTCAGCGTGTGCGCCGCCTGGAACGCCGCGTTCGTATCCTTCCTCTCCATGGCGTCCGCGAGCTCCGCGAAAGTCCGGTCCGTCGGAAACGTCCTGAGGAATTTTTCGTACATGGCGGCGTTGCCGACAAAGCGCGCGACGCCCTCGTTGTAGTCTATGCCGGCCTCTAAATAGTCCTTCTGTTCCATCTGATCTCCCCCGTGTTATATGTTCTTCCGGCCCGATGCTGCGGCCGGCGCTGTACGTTTTCAGGCCTCAGCCTCGCCCCCGGCGGGCTTTGCGGTCGTGACCTCCTCCACCTCGAACATGTTCTTGCCCGACGCTTTCGCCCGGTAGAGGCAGGCGTCGGCCTGTTTGTATATGCTCTGATACTCGTATTCGCCGCCGTGCACCATCACGCACCCCATGCTGACGGTCATCAGACCGGCGGGCGTGTTCGTCAGGCCTATCGCCGCGATGTCGTCGCGCACGTCCGCGAGCTTCTTCCGGCACCGCGAGATGTCCGTCATACCCACGGCGTAAACGGAGAACTCGTCCCCGCCCATGCGCATGATGACGTCCGTGGTGCGGAAATTGCGGGCCAGCGTCTCCGTCAGGCGTATCAGCGCCTCGTCGCCGGCCTCGTGCCCGTAGGTGTCGTTGATGCTCTTGAAATTGTCGATGTCCATTATCACGTAAGCGCCGGGTATCCTTCCCTCCAGCAGGCGCTTGATTTTCTCGTCGCCGCTGCCGCGGTTGTAGATGCCGGTCAGTACGTCGCGCTCCGCCCGTATGCGGTAGGTGGCGAGCGATTCCACGCTCTCTATCCTCTCGCGCAGGGTGAAGATGTTGACGCCTATGGCTATGAGCCAGAAGGTGATGAGGTCTATCAAGTCGATGCAAAAGACCTCCGGCGCTTTCGCGGCGGCGCAGCAGGCCAGATATACGGCGCCGGAGACGGTTATGTACGTGCAGATCCGCCACGGCTTGTCAAGGATGAAAAGAGGCAGCGCGCACATGAACACCATTATCGTGACGGACTCCCGCGTCGGGTCCCAAAAGGTGCCCATCAATATGGCGGAGGCCATCAGCGGCGTTTCCATCAGGTAAAATATCGCGGCCACGCTCGTCTTCCCCTCGACTTTTACGGGGCGGAGCACGAAATGCAGCGCCAGGAAGTACGCGAACACGATCAGCGGCATGAACGGGAACGGCGCGTATTTGTACAGGATGAACTCGGCGGCCATGTTGAAAAGGCTTATCATCATGCCGACGACGACGAATGTGCGCAGCTGATTGTAATTGCGCAGGTTTATCTCGGTTTTATATTTGTCATAACGCTTGTCGAACAATCCGAGTTCCGGCATCTTCATGGCAGCACCCTCCTTTCACGCGGCGTCGGGGCGGCTCCGTCTCAGTCGGACGGCAGCTCGTAGAACAGCGCAAAGAGGATCGTGCTGTTCTCGTTGGCGCCCCAGTATTGCAGCTCAAGGCGTATCGCCTTTTCAGCCCCGTTCTCCGCGCGGTAAACATACTCGCAGGAGGAGCCCTCGTGTGTTGCGGCGGAGCGGCGGAACGCCTCCAGCACGGAGGCCCTGGAGACGTCCGGCAGGTTGGAGCTGTACTTCGTGTCCACGCTGACGCCCGTCTCCTCGCCGTAGCCGAAGAAGCGCGTGAAAGAGGAATTCATCCGTATCGCGTGGAAAGAGTCGTTTTCAAACTCGTACACCGCGGAGGGGTGCATCAGGCTGTTGAACATGAAATCGACGTACGGGTCGCTGGACCATATCGTGTGCACGAGCTGGTCGTGGTTGACGGAGAGGGACTGCGCCGGACAGAGCGGCACGCCCTCGACGAGCGACTCGTAGTCCTTCACCGGCATCGGTTTCGCGTAATAGTAGCCCTGCACATAGCCGCAGCCGATGCTTTTCAGGAACTCCACCTGATCCGAGGTCTCCACGCCCTCCATGATCACGGGGATGTTCAGCCAGCCGGCCATGTGCACCACGGCGGCCATTATGCACTCCTTGCGCCCCGTTTCCACGTCGCCGGAGAGGAACTTCATGTCTATCTTCAGGATGTTTATCGGGATGTCCTTCAGCGTGTTCAGCGAGGAGTACCCGCTGCCGAAGTCGTCCATCATTATCGTGAAGCCCGCCTCCTGCAGCGACTTCACCGTCTTGCCCATCACGTCCGGGTTGTCCATGTAAGCGCTCTCCGTCAGCTCCAGGTTCATCAGCTTGGGCGGCACGTCGTACTTGGAGGTCAGACCGGTTATCAGGCTGACGAGGTTCGGGTTGTACATGTTGACGTGCGAAACGTTCACGGAGATGGGCGCCGGGGTCCTGCCCGCGTCCAGCCATTTGCGCAGGAGCTGGCACACCTTTTCCCACATGTAGTAATCTATCTTGCCGATGAAGCCGTTGCGCTCGAACACGGGGATGAACATGCCGGGGGGCAGCAGGCCTCTCGTCGGGTGCTGCCAGCGTATCAGCGCCTCGGCGCCGTAGGGCTGTTCCGTCTTGAGGTTGTATTTCGGCTGCAGATACACCTGGAACTGCTCGTTGTCGAGGGCGCTCTGCATCTCGTTGATGATCTGCTGCTCCTGCTCCACCTTCTGGCTCATGCCCGGGCGGTAGTAGCTCAGGTACAACATGTACTTGCCCTTGCACTCCTTGGCGGCGAGGGTGGCCCGCTCGAACATCGTCTGTATCTTCTCCGTCGGGTCGTCTATCACGTACACGCCGAAGGACGGCTCGATCAGGAAGTTGCGGTTGTAATCAGCCAGCTCCTTGTACGAGTTGTCCGCGTGGCGCTGTATCGTCTCCTCGGAGTACGGCTCGCACATGCAGAAAGTGTCCGCGCTGATGCGGGCGTACGTGCAGGGCGGTACCTCGGCGGCGTCGCGCCGCAGCATGTCGGCTATCGCTTTCAGGAAGCGGTTGCCCTCCTCCTCGCCCCAGAAGGAGTTGAGGAGGTGGAACTTGTCTATGTCGAAATGCACGAGGGCGAAAGTGGTGCCGGGGTTGTGCTCCAGCATGTTTTTCGTCTCCGTGAAAAACTTGTTGCGGTTGTAAAGCCCGGTCAGCGAGTCGAACTCGTAGGCGTGCCTCATCTCGTTCAGCAGATAGTACTGGCTGCGTATTATGACGTTCTTGAGCCGCAGCAGGAGCACGTCCGTCTGGTACGGCTTAGAGACGAAGTCCCAGGCGCCGAGCTTCAGCGCGCGCTGCTCCGTGCCGCTGTCCTTTTCGCCCGTCACGGCGATGACCGGCAGGGAGGAGTACATCGAATCGCGGAACTTCTCCAGAAACTCGTAACCGTCCATCACCGGCATCACGATGTCGAGCAGGATGGCTGAGATGCCGGGCGTCCTTGCCAGCACGTCGAAAGCGACGGCCCCGTTCTCAGCCTCGACGACGTCGTATTCCCCGTCGAGTATCAGGCGCAATATGCTGCGGTTTATTTCCTGATCCTCGACGATGAGCACGACAGGTCTCTCGTTCTCCATTTTGTCACCCTCATGTTCTCGTCTGTATGCGACGATTTTTGCTCGTTTCTCAAGCAATATCCGGAGCCGTCTCCGGCACATTGTCGACGCCGCACCTGCTGCGCCGGGGTATCTGTCTGCGGGCAGGAAAAAGAGCGCGCAAAACCCGGGCGTATGTGATGGAAACGATTCCAAAACGCGCCCGGCAAATAACAGCGGCCGGTGGGAAAAAATGCGGCCGCAAAACAACAAAAATCACAAAATGACATACTATTTCATTTTATACTAAACAATTCTACACAAATTTCTCCTTTTCGTCAAGCAGTTATATAAAAATAGCGTTAATAATTGGCCTGATAACGCACTTTCTTCCGAAAACGGTCATTGTCCGTTTCACACGGACACAAAAAGCGGCGCGAAAGCCCGAAGGCCCCGCGCCGCTCTGTCATATCACGTAATTTCCGCCGCCGTCCCCCGCCATAAGGCCCGCGAGCGTGCGGCTGTCGAAAAAATCCTCTATCGTTTTCCCGAGCTCCCGCCACATGGGCAGGGTGCGGCATCCCGCGGCCCGGGGGCACGGCTTGGCGCCGCACTCGAGGCAGGCGACCGGGGCGAGCGTGCCCTCCGTCAGCCGCAGCACCTCTCCGAGGGTGCAGTCCTCCGGCGCCCGCGCCAGCCTGTAGCCGCCGCCCTTGCCGTGCGCGCCCTCCACGAGGCCGCCCTTCGAGAGCGCCGTCATGATGCTCTCAAGGTATTTGGGGGAGATCTCCTGCCGCTCCGCCAGCTCTTTAAGGGTGACGTATCCGCCCCCGCCGTGTTCCGCCAGGTCCACGAGCACGCGCAGCGCGTACCTCCCGCGAGTGGAGACCATCATGGCGCGCTCAGTCCGCGAACAGCGGGGTCGAGAGGTATCTGTCGCCCGTGTCGGGCAGCAGGGCCACGATGGTCTTGCCGGCGTTCTCCGGGCGGCGAGCCAGCTCCACGGCCGCCCAGACGGCCGCGCCGGAGGAGATGCCGACGAGCACGCCCTCGCGCCTGCCGACCTCCTTGCCCGCGGAGAAGGCGTCCTCGTTCGCGACGGGGATGATCTCGTCGTATACGGAGGTGTCCAGCACGTCGGGCACGAAGCCCGCGCCGATGCCCTGTATCTTGTGGGGGCCGGCCTTGCCGCCGGAGAGGACTGCGGAGCTTGCCGGCTCCACGGCCACGATCCTGACCGCCGGGTCCCTGCTCTTGAGATATTTGCCGACGCCGGTTATCGTGCCGCCGGTGCCCACGCCCGCCACGAAGATGTCCACCTTGCCGTCCGTGTCGTTCCAGATCTCCGGGCCGGTCGTCTCAAAGTGCGCCCTGGGGTTCGCGGGGTTCACGAACTGTCCGGGGATGAAGCTGTCGGGCGTCTCTTTCGCCAGCTCGTCGGCCTTGGCTATCGCGCCCTTCATGCCGGCGGCGCCGTCCGTCAGCACCAGCTCCGCGCCGAACGCCTTCATCAGCTGCCTGCGCTCCACCGACATGGTCTCCGGCATCACGATGATTATGCGGTACCCGCGCGCCGCCGCCACAGCCGCCAGCCCGATGCCCGTGTTGCCGGAGGTCGGCTCTATGATGACGGAGCCGGGCTTCAGCGCGCCGCGAGCCTCCGCGTCGTCTATCATGGCCCTCGCCACGCGGTCCTTCACGGAGCCGGCGGGATTGAGGTACTCCAGCTTTGCCAGCACGCGCGCCTTGAGGCCGTGCTCCTTTTCGATGTTTTTCAGCTCCAGCAGCGGGGTGCCGCCGATGAGCTGATCGACCGAGCCGTATATCTTTGCCATGCAGATCTCCCTTTCTTTTCAGCGACAGGTAATAACCTATCAAACTGGTATGTTGATGCTACTATACCACGGGACGGCGAAAAGTCAAGGGCCGGAGGGGAAAAAACCGGAAATATCTTCTCTCCCTCCGCCTGTGCCGCGCCGCGCAAGGTCCGGCATATAATGGCGGGAACCAAGAATAAAACGGAACGGCGGTAACTGCTTATGGAAGAGACTTATTTTCTCACGTCCTCCATCACTTACGCGATGCGCGGAGAGGAACTGCTTCGCAACAGTGGTTTTCGCGCGCACGTCGTCCGCGACCGGGAGCTCAACCCCCACGGCTGCGGCTACGCGATCTGTGTCCGGGGGGACAGGCGGGCGGCCGAAGCTCTGCTCGTCTCGGGGCACATCAGGACCGTGGGGGTCAGGGAGGCGTGAATATGGTCTATCTCGACAACGCCGCCACCACTTTTCCGAAGCCCGCCGCGGTGACCGAGGGGGTGCTGCGCGCCATGCGGCTTTTCGGCGCGAACCCGGGGCGCAGCGGGCACAGGCTCTCCCTGGCGGCGGCGCGCGAGGTCTACCGCTGCCGGGAGCTCGCGGCGGAGAGCTTCGGCCTTGCCCAGCCGGAGAACGCCGTGTTCACGAAGAACTGCACGGAGGCGCTCAACATCGTGATACAGAGCCTGCTGGCGGAGGGCGGGGAGTGCGTCGTGTCCGATCTGGAGCACAACGCGGTCTACAGGCCCGTGTGGGAGCTTGCGCGCGGCGGGCGGGCGGCTTACCGGGTGGCGCAGGTCGTTCCGGGGGAGCCGGAGCGCACGCTGGAGAATTTCGGGGCGGCCGTCGGCGCGGAGACGAGGCTCGTAGTCTGCACGGGCGCGTCCAACGTGTTCGGCGTGAAACTGCCCGTAGCGTGCATAGCCGCCATGTGCCGGGAACGCGGGGTGCCGTTTTTGCTCGACGCCGCCCAGACGGCCGGGGCCGAGGTCATCGACATGGAGCGCGACGGAGTGGACTTCGTGGCCGCGCCGGGGCACAAGGGGCTGATGGGGCCCATGGGGACGGGGCTGCTGCTCGCCCGCCGGCCGGAGCTGCTGCGTCCGCTGTTATACGGCGGCACGGGCAGCGCCTCTCTGGAGCCGGAGCAGCCGCGCGCGTTGCCCGACATGCTGGAGGCCGGCACCCTGGATCTTCCGGGCATAGCGGGCCTGGCGCAGGGGCTGGCCTGGGTGCGCGCGCGCGGCGAGAAAAACATAGAGGCGCGGGAGCTCTCACTCTCCGCCAGCCTCTGGGACGCGCTCTCAAGGGTGGAGGGCGTGCGGTTGCTCTCACCGAGGCCGGAAAGGGGGATCGCCGCCCCCATGGTCACGCTGCTCGTCTCCGGCATGACGGGGGAGGCGGCGGCCGCGGGGCTGGATGCGCTCGGCGTGGCGGCGAGGGGCGGCTACCACTGCGCGGCGCTGGCGCACAGGAAATACGGGACGCTGGGGACGGGGGCCTGCCGCCTCTCCTTCGGGCCGCTGAACACGCCGGAGGACGCCGAAAAGGCCGCCTGGGCGGTGAAAAAGCTCGCCGCAGGCCAATACTAAAAGAAAGTTAATAAAAGAGGGATTGAAAACACAGCCGTTTGTGTTACAATATAATTTATTATTTGTACGATGACGGGGTACGCCCTTTTATAAAAAAATGAAAAGGATACAGCCATGACGGATTATCAGATATTCGATTGGAACAACATAGTCAACGTCGCCCGAACGTTCTCGTTCCCGAGCGACCTCATTGACGTTATAATAGTCGCCTTTATCGTTTATAAAGGCATACAGTTCGTAAGGGACACGCGCGCGGGCCAGCTCGTAAAGGGCATCGTCGTGCTCGTGCTGATGTCCATTGTGGCGACGGAGCTCGACCTCAAGACCACCAGCTACGTTTTGCAGCAGGTGTTCCAGTACGGCGTCATCGCCCTCATCGTGGTGTTCCAGCCGGAGCTGCGCCGTATGCTGGAGCGCGTGGGCCAGTCCAAGATCTCGAAGCTGCCGCTGTTCAAGCAGGACCAGCGGGACGAGGTCCAGGTCGTGCGCTCCGCCATAAAGAATGTAATGAGCGGGCTCTGCCTGCTGTCGAAGCAGGAGATAGGCGCGCTGATCGTGTTCGAGCGTCAGACGAAGCTCGGCGAGATCATCAAGACCGGCACGGTGATAGACGCCGACCCGAGCCCGAACATGGTGGGGAGCATATTCTTCCCGAACTCTCCGCTGCACGACGGCGCGATGATAGTCAGGGACGGCAGGCTCTACGCCGCGGGGTGCTTTCTGCCGCTCTCCGAAAATTACGACATAAGCAGTCAGCTCGGCACACGTCACCGCGCGGCCCTCGGCATGAGCGAGAACTCGGACGCCGTGGTGGTCGTGGTGTCGGAGGAGACGGGCATCATCTCCCTGGCCGTGGACGGCAAGCTCTGCCGCGATATGGATGCGGGCACGCTCTCGCGCCGTCTGGAGGAGCTGTTGATAGTCGAAAAGAACGAAAAGTCCGCGGACAAGGGCGGCAGGCCGCAGCCGGCGGA
>Ga0268263_1000810_pt1 | contig 36464 bp, 32 predicted proteins | sample Biomet5_FD_190358 | JGI IMG/M metagenome (GOLD analysis project Ga0268263, IMG submission 190358) | Microbial communities from bioreactor (seeded with sewage sludge) at LBNL, California, USA - Biofuel metagenome 5 (SPAdes) (version 4) | ecosystem: Engineered > Bioreactor > Anaerobic >... | reverse complement strand
CGGCCACGGCGGTCGGCGGCCCGGCACACGACGCGCGCGTGTGGTTGACCGCACGATTTCCCCGCGTTCCCCCAAACGGATGACTATATTGAGGATCGGCGAAAGCCAAATGGCAGGTCCTTTAGGGATAGGGGACTCCGGCCCCGCCCCATCCCGGGCGGGGCGTAGCCATTTCTACGCCGAAATCCGCCTGACTCAGAGCAGCCGCGCGCCGGCCACAGCACGCACCTCGAACTGCACGGGAGCCTCGAATCCCGCCCGCGCAGACGCGTCAGCGATGGCGGCCTGTGCGTCTGCAGCTCGGTCGACGGGCATCAGCGCAATCGCCGAGCCACCAAAGCCGCCGCCGGTCATCCGGGCACCGAGGGCGCCGGCGGCCAGCGCCGCCTCGACGGCAAGATCGAGTTCGGGAACGGAGATCTCGAAGTCGTCGCGCATCGAGGCATGAGACGCATCCAGCAGGGCACCGATCCCGCGGGGACCGGACGTCCGCAGCGTGGCCACGGTGTCGAGCACTCGCTGGTTCTCGGTGACCACATGCTTCACCCTGCGGTAGACCACGTCACTGAGCAGCTGCCTGGCCCGGTCAAGATCGGCCACCCCGACCTCCCGCAGCGAGTCAGCACCAAGAATCCGGGCACCCTCCTCGCACTGGGCACGACGAGTGGCGTAGCCACCGGTGGCGTGGGCGTGAATCACCCGGGTGTCGATCACCAGGATCTCCAGCCCGGCGCCGTCCAGACCGAGCGGAACTGCGGACGCCTCGAGACTGCGGCAGTCCAGGAACACCGCCGAGTCGGTCTCACCGAGCAGGGACGCGGACTGATCCATGATTCCGGTCGGCGCGCCGACCACCACATTCTCGGCCCGCTGACCGACCCGGGCCAGGGTGCGCCGGTCCAGGCCGAGACCCCACATCGAGTCCAAGGCCAGGGAGGTCGCACTCTCGATGGCCGCAGACGACGACAGCCCGGCACCCACCGGGACATCGGAGTACAGGGCCAGGTCGAAGCCGGTGGCACGGTCCAGGTCGGCGCCGAACTCGCCCAGCGCCCAAGCCACCCCGAGCGGGTAGGCCGCCCAGCCGGTGGCCCCCTGCAGACTGTCCAGGTCCGAGGTGACCACACCGGGAGCGAAGTCGGTGGCAAGCCGGATCTTCCGGTCCGCACGAGGCCGGAAGGCAGCCACTGCAGCCCGGTCGATGGCGAAGGGCAGGACGAAACCCAGGTTGTAGTCGGTGTGCTCGCCGATCAAGTTGGCACGTCCCGGACCCAGAGCGAATCCGGTGGGCTCGGCGCGAAAGGCTGCAGCGAAGATGTCAGCCGCAACATTGGTGCTGGTCATTCGCATATGTTAGCGCTATCTCGTGCGGCGATGCCAGCGCCACAGCGGCCCGCCGGTTCCCTGACTCGGGCGCCGCTGCCGGCCCCACCGGACGGCGAGTGGCTGCCCGCGGCGTCCGTGTCACTAGGTGGACTCACCTCCGAGGCCCGTCAGCCCCTCGAAGCCGGGCGATACCCACTTCGGCGTCGCTACTGCCAGACCTTTCCGCGCCCGGCGACCACGACAGAACCGGGCTCCACCGACCGGCCCCGAACCCGGCCCAGACAAGCGAAGACGTCCAGTATGCGGGCGATGCGAGCCCGGCCGAGACATCCACAAAGCCGCCCGAGATGGCCGCACGAAAGCGCAAAAATCACACTTTGATAACGCTCAACCCTGCTCGGACTAGCCATTACGCCCCTAACCAAGGCGTGGTACATTACCGTCCACCCGTTGAGCAGCTACCCTTCGGGCTTTTTGATTGAAAGAGGGGAACCGGATGGCCGACACCACTGCCGTGGATGGTGCCGTCTCGATCACCGGTCGCACTCCGTGGCAGATCACCCGGGCAAGGCTGGCCAAAGACCGGGGCACGATGGTCGCGCTATGCGCAGCGATCTTCTTCGTTCTGCTGGCGATCGCCGCTCCGGCGTTGACCGCACTGAAGCTGATCAACCCGTACAGCAATAACGACAATCTGGTCGGCGGGCTCGGCTCGCTGCCCATCGGCGCATTCGGCGGCATCTCGGCCCAACACTGGATGGGCGTGGAGCCAGGCACCGGACGCGACATCTTCGCCCGCGTCGTCGCCGGACTCACCGTTTCACTTGTGGTCGCCGTCTGCGCAGTGATCGTCTCTCTCGTCCTTGGCACAGTGATCGGCCTCGTCGCCGGAACTGCCGGCGGACGCGTCGACTGGTGGCTCTCCCGCCTGACCGACTTCGTGCTCAGCTTTCCGCAGACACTGATGCTGATCGCACTGTCGACGATCGTCATCGACATCCTGCAAGCCGCACTGGGCTCGGAGCGGACGCCTGCGTCGATGATCTTCATGATCTTGGTGATGGGCTTCTTCGGCTGGCCCGTCTTCGCCCGCGTGATTCGCGGCCAGGTGCTCTCACTGAAGGAACGCGAGTTCATCGAGGCCGCTCGCTCGCTGGGTGCCAACCGGCGTCGGATCTACTTCAAGGAACTGCTGCCCCACCTGTGGGCGCCGATCCTGGTCTACACAACCCTGGTGATGCCGCAGAACATCGCCACCGAAGCCGCGCTCGGCTTCCTCGGGGTGGGCATCCAGGCCCCGACCCCGTCCTTCGGCTCGATCCTGAATGATTCCGTGCACTACGCGAACTCGGATCCGGCCTACTTCATCTTCCCAGGCGTCACCTTGTTCTTGGTGGTGCTGTCGTTCAACCTGCTCGGCGATGGCCTGCGCGACGCGCTGGACCCCAAAGCCGACCGGCAGTGACTGGGAAGAACAGATCTCCGCAACAAAACCAAGAAGGAGAACCAATGAAGCGCACGAAGATCGTCGCAGGTGTGGCGACCGTGCTGGCGCTTGGTCTCACTGCCACCGCTTGCGCGGGCGGCGGTTCGGCCACCACAGCACCCAGCGCGAATGGGGCGGCCAGCAGCGCTCCGGCGTCAGCCGCAGGCGGCACCCTGTCCATCCTGTCCGGCACCGCGACCGAGCACTGGGATCCGCAGCGGGTCTACGTCGGCGTGAACATCGAGGCGGGTAACCGTCTGTTCACCCGGACCCTGACCACCTTCGGCCCGGTCAGCAAGGATGGCGATCCTGCCCAGCTGGTTGCCGACGCGGCGACCGACACCGGCACCGTCTCCGCGGACGCCAAGGAGTGGAAGTTCACCATCAAGGACGGGATCAAGTGGGAGGACGGCCAGGCCGTCACCTGCGAGGACTTCAAGTACGGCATCTCCCGCACCTTCGCTGTCGACGTGATCACCGGTGGCCCGAACTATGCCATCCAGTACCTCGACATCCCGAAGAACGCCGATGGCTCCAGCAAGTACGCCGGCCCCTACAAGAAGACCGGTCAGGACCTGTTCGACAAGGCCGTGACCTGCGATGGCAACACCATCACCTTCAAGATGGCCAGCCCGGCTGGTGACTTCAACCAGGCCCTGACCATGACCGCTTTCGGCGCCTTCCGCAAGGACAAGGACCAGGGCGACAAGTCCAACTTCGCCATCTTCTCCAACGGCCCGTACAAGCTCGACGGCACCTGGACCCCGAACAAGGGCGGCACCTTCGTCCGCAACGATCAGTGGGATCCGAAGACCGACACGATCCGCAAGGCCTACCCGGACAAGATCACCTGGGATGAGTCCCTCACCCAGGAGACCCTGTACGAGCGCCTGATCGCCAACCAGGGCGACGACCAGAACGCGATCACCTTCGATCAGGCTCCGGTCACCGCACTGTCCAACGTGCAGGGCGGCGCCGACGGTCGCTACACGATCGTTCCTTCGCCGTACACCCGCTACCTGGTGCCGAACTTCAAGTCCAAGGTCATGAGCAATGACAAGGCCCGCGAGGCCCTGGCCCTGGCCACCGACCGCAGCGCCTACGTCACCGCCGCCGGCGGCGACCAGGTTGTGAAGGCGACCAACTCGCTGATCAACCCGGCTCTGTCCTCGTTCCCGGCCACCCCGCTGCTGGCGGGCGACAAGGGTGACCCGGCGAAGGCCAAGGAGGCCCTGCAGGCGTCCGGCCTGACCCTCCCGGTCAAGATCAAGGTGACCTACCGCAAGAACGACACCCTCGACAAGGTGTTCGCCGGCCTGAAGAGCGGCTGGGACGCAGCCGGCTTCGACACCGAACTGGTGGGCATCCCGGCCGACCAGTACTACGGCACCCTGCAGTCGCCGGACAACGCCACCAAGTACGACGCCATGTGGGCTGGCTGGGGCGCTGACTTCCCGTCGGCATCGACTGTCATCCCGCAGCTCCTCGACTCCCGCAGCCAGATTTCTGCTGGCGGCCCGGGCCAGGACTACGGCTACTTCTCCAACAAGGACTTCAACGCAGGTATCGACAAGGCTTACGCCCTGACCGGTGCCGATGCCGACAAGGCCTGGGGTGCTCTTGACGCGGATGCCTCGACGAAGTACTTCGCCGTCATCCCGCTGATCAACGATCAGTTCGTATTCGTCCACGGCAGCAATGTCGAGGGTGCAACCGTGAACATCACGTTCACCGGCTACTACGATCTGGCCGACATCAGCGTCAAGCACTGATTGAGTAAGGGTTGGGGGTGCGCCCTCGGGTGCACCCCCAACTCCCTTAGGAGACTGCGTGTTCTATTACATCCTCAGGCGGCTGGCCTCGGTCGTGGTCATGGTCTTCCTGATCACAGCGACGACCTTCGCTTTGTTCTTCGCCTCACCGATCGACCCCGCCCGATACACCTGTGGCAAGAACTGCACTCCCACGATTCTTGAGGGCAACCGCAAGGCGCTCGGTTACGACCAGCCTGCAACCGTCCAGTACGGCAAGTTCCTCGCCGGCCTCGTTGTTGGGCGCGAGTTCCCCGACAACGAGCAGCTGAAGGCCGACCACCCCGAGCAGATCGTCAAGTGCCCGGCACCGTGCCTGGGCTACTCCCCCTCCCAGCACCGCACCATCAACGAGATGGTCTCGGAAGCCTGGCCCATCTCTTTGTCCATCGCCGTGGGCGCGTTCATCTTGTGGATGCTGATCGGCGTCGGAGGCGGCATCGTCGCCGCTCTGAACAAGGGCAAGTGGCAAGATCGAACTATCGTCGGCACAGCGTTGATCGGGTTCTCGCTCCCCACCTTCTTCGTCGGTCTGGTGCTGTTGACCTTCCCCGCCATCAAGTGGGGCTGGGTGCCGATCCCGAAGTATGTCGGCTTCACCGAGAACCCTGCACTCTGGGCAGCGAACCTGATCCTGCCCTGGATCACCTTGGCCTTCTTCTTCGCTGCCAGCTATGTCCGGCTGACTCGGGCATACATGATCGAAACCCTCAGTGAGGACTACATCCGCACCGCCAACGCCAAGGGCGTTGCCAAGTGGGCGGTGATCTTCAAGCACGGCCTTCGCGCTGTCCTGACTCCCATCGTGACCGCGGCCGGCCTCGACCTGGGCGGTCTGCTGGGCGGTGCGATCATCACCGAGAGCGTCTTCTCGCTGCACGGCCTGGGCTATCTGGCAGTGCACTCGGTGACCACAATGGATCTGCCGACGATCGTCGCCATGGTGATGATCGTGTCCACCTTCATCGTGGTGGCCAACATGCTGGTCGACATCGCCTATGGCTTCATCGACCCGAGAGTGAAGCTGGCGAAATGAACAAGTTCCTGCGCATCAACGACCTGAAGGTCCACTTCCCGACCGACGACGGCGTGGTCAAGGCCGTCGACGGGCTGACCTTCGATCTGGCCAAAGGCACCACGCTGGGCATCGTCGGCGAGTCCGGCTCGGGTAAGTCGGTCACCTCGCTGGCCATCATGGGCCTGCACCGCGGCTCCCGGGCCAAGGTGAGTGGTGAGATCTGGCTGGACGACATCGACCTGCTGAAGACCACTGACGAAGAGATTCGCGCGATGCGCGGCCGAAAGATGGCGATGATCTTCCAGGATCCGCTGTCGGCGATGCACCCGTACTACACCATCGGCCAGCAGCTGACCGAGGCGATCAGGGTCCATCATCACGTCTCGAAGAAGGCCGCGAAGGTCACCGTGGTCGACATGCTCGCCCGAGTCGGCATTCCCAGCCCGGACAAGCGGTTCGACCAGTACCCCCATGAGTTCTCCGGCGGTATGCGGCAGCGCGCGATGATCGCGATGGCTCTGATCAACAACCCCGAGTTGCTGATCGCCGACGAGCCGACCACCGCCTTGGATGTGACCGTGCAGGCGCAGATTCTGGATCTGATGCGCGATCTGCAGAAGGAGTTCGGTTCGGCGATCATCATGATCACCCACGATCTGGGCGTGGTCGCCGAGATCGCCGACGACGTGCTGGTCATGTACGGCGGCAAGTGCGTGGAGTACGCCGAGGTGGACGACGCCTTCCATGCCCCCGATCATCCCTACACCTGGGGCCTGATGACGTCCATGCCGCGCCTGGATCGGACCCGGCTCGAGCGGCTGGTGCCGGTGGCCGGCAACCCGCCGTCGCTGATCAACATTCCTCCGGGCTGCGCATTCCATCCGCGCTGCACCTTCCGCGAGTTCGCCTCCGCGCCGTGCGACCAGGTGGTGCCTGAGCTCGTCCAGTCCTATCCCAAGCACGATTCGCGCTGCCTCATCCCGGCGCCCAAGCGTGCCGAGTTGTTCGCCGAGCAGATCGCCCCGAGGCTGTAGGAGAGACCGTGAGCCTGCTGACCGTGACGGATCTGCGAAAGCACTTCCCGACTTACCAACAGAAACTGGTGCGCGTCGAAGGCGCCCCGATCAAGGCCGTGGACGGTCTGTCGCTGAGCCTCAATGCCGGCGAGACCTTGGGCCTGGTCGGTGAGTCCGGCTGTGGCAAGTCCACCGCCGGCCGGACCATTCTGCGCCTGTTGGAGCCCACCTCGGGCACCATCGAGTTCGAGGACAAGGACGTCACCCACGCCACCGGCTCCGAACTGGCCCACCTGCGTCGGCAGATGCAGATGGTGTTCCAGGATCCCTACGGTTCGCTGAACCCGCGGCACCCGATCGGGGCAATCATTGCCGCGCCGTTCCTGATCCAGGGGATCAAGCCTGAGGGCGGCACCAAGCGAGCCGTCCAGGAGCTGATGGAGCGGGTCGGCCTGAACCCCGAGCACTACAACCGCTACCCGCACGAGTTCTCCGGCGGCCAGCGGCAGCGGATCGGCGTAGCCCGGGCGATCGCGCTGAAGCCCAAGCTGGTCGTCTGCGACGAGCCGGTGTCGGCCCTGGACGTGTCGATCCAGGCGCAGGTGATCAATCTTCTGGAGGACATTCAGCAAGAGCAGAACCTGGCCTACGTGTTCATCGCCCACGACCTGTCGGTGGTGCGCCACATCTCCGACCGGGTGATGGTGATGTACCTGGGCAAGGTGATGGAGGTCGCCGACCGCGACGCGCTCTACGAGCGTCCGATGCACCCCTACACGCAGGCCCTGATGTCGGCGGTGCCGGTGCCCGAGCCGCGGCGTGACCGGGAACGGATTCTGCTCACCGGCGATCTCCCCAGCCCGCAGAACCCGCCGTCGGGTTGTGTGTTCCGCACGCGCTGCCCGATCGCGACCGAGCGCTGCGCAGCCGAGGTGCCGATGCCGACCGAGCTCGAGCCGGGCCACCTGGTGGCCTGCCACTACCCGACGGTTCGGCAAGTCATCTAGTGCGCCTGGGCCCGCTTCGGTAGGCCCAGATTCAGCACTCGGATCAGCACCTCCAGCGCAGTCAGGCTCAGTTTGCCTTCGGCGTAGGTGACCAGTGCGCGCAGCGGCATCTGACCGATCATGCGATCGAGGGCCTCCGGTGTGGTGCCTTCGTCCTCGGGACTGACCACATGGCCGGTCACCGCCCGCAGCAGCCGATACAGCGGACGTCCGAGCGGACGCAGCTTCAGCTCGGCCAGGGTCGAATCCAGGTGCAGCGGCAGCAGCGATCGCGGGGCGGGCAGCGGACGTCCATACAGTGCGGTGAACTCGTTGGCAGTGGCCAGTGCCTCGACCGGAATCACCGCAGGAGTGACCCGATCGGTGGAACCGACCTGAATCGTCGCGCGCAGTCGAATGTCTCGGCTGGAAGCCCCGACCCACAGTTCGAACTCGCCGTCCTCGACCAACCAGTCTGCGGCGCGGACGTCGTAGACCGCGAAGGCCCGTCGGCCCAGCTTCAGTCGCACCGGAACGCTCTCCCCCGGCTCCAGCCACAGCTTCGTGAAGGCCTTGAGTTCCTGCTCGGAACGGGCCACGCCGGCCGCGACGTCGTGGACGTACAGCTGGGCCACCTCGGCACCGGCCCGATCACCGGTGTTGGCCAGGGTGAATGACACCTCCCAGTCGGCACCGACTCCATCGACCTCCAGATCGGAGTAGGCGAAGCTGGTGTAGCCCAGCCCATGCCCGAAGCAGAATCGCGGCGCGACACCGAAGGTGTCGTGGAAGCGGTAGCCGACGTTCAGGCACTCGCGATACTGCACCTGCGTCGGGTGAGAGCGGAAGTTGTCCTGGGCGGGCAGCTGGGTGGCCGCCACCGGGAAGCTCTCGGCCAGCCGTCCGCCCGGTTCGACGTCGCCGAGCAGGACGTCCACCAGCGCCGAGCCGGCGGCCTGGCCGCCGAGGTAGCCGAACAACAACGCGGCCGGCTGGTCGGCCCAGTCCAGTTCGACCGGGGCGCCGGCGATCACCGCCACGGCAGTGCGCGGGTTGGCCTCCAGCACCGTCCGGGCGATCGCGTCCTGGCCCTGCGGCAGTCGGAGGTCGTCCCGGTCGAAGCTCTCCGACTCATAGGCGGCCGGCAGCCCGACCAGCAAGATCACCTGATCCGCAGCAGCGGCACACGCCCTGGCCCGGGCCAGCTGAGCGGCGCTCGTCTCGCCGGTCTCGGGGTCGTAGCCAGGGACGTAATCCAGCTCGATGCCATCGCCCAGCCGTTCGCGTAGCGCGTCCAGGACGGTGTCCAGCTCGGTCGGGTTCACCAGCGAACTGCCGGCTCCCTGATAGCGGGGGCGCTCGGCGAAGGCACCGATCAGCGCCACCCGTCCACTCGGCCTCAGCGGCAGCATCCCGTCATTGGTCAGCAGTACCGTGCCCGCGGCCGCCGCACGACGGGCCAACGCATGGTGAGCATCCCTGTCCAGTCGCTCGAACAGCTCGCCCGTGCGGCGGCCGGCGGCGGCCTTCAGCAGCAGCTCGACCACCCGGACGCAGGACTGATCAAGAGCGGCATTGCTGAGCCGGCCCGAGTCCAACGCCGCGGCGACCCGCGCGTCCCAGGCGCCATGGCTGCCGGGCATCTCCAGATCCATCCCTGCGGCGACTCCGGCCGGCCGGTCGGCAACCGCCAGCCAGTCGCTGATCACCGGACCGTCGAAACCCCACTCCTCACGCAGGATGTCGGTGAGCAGCCGTCGCGATTCGCCGGTGTGCTCGCCGTTGACCAGGTTGTACGACGACATCACCGCCCATGGCTCACCCTCGGTGACCGCGATCTCGAAGCCGGTCAGGTAGAGCTCGCGCAGCGTCCGCTCGTCGATGATGGTGTCCAGTCGCATCCGGAAGTCTTCTTGGTTGTTGGCCGCGAAGTGCTTCACACACGCACCGACGCCCTCGGATTGGATGCCACGCACCATCGCGGCGGCCGCTTTGCCGGACAGCAGCGGATCCTCGGAGAAGTACTCGAAGTTGCGCCCGCCGGCCGGATGCCGCTTGATGTTCAGTCCGGGGCCGAGCAGCACGGCGACATCGGCGATCCGGGTCTCCCGGCCCAGCGCCGCGCCGACCTCTTCGAGCAGGGCGAGATCCCAGGTTGAACCCAGCGCGGACGCAGTCGGGAAACAGGTCGCCGGTTCCGAGTCGGACAGCCCGACGTGATCGGCCTTGCTGAGTTGCTTGCGTACGCCGTGCGGGCCGTCGGTCACCATCACCGGAGAGATGCCGTACTCCGGCAGCCCCTTGGTGTTCCAAAAGTCCGCCCCGGACAGCAGTCCGATCTTGACGGCCCGACTCAGCTTCGCCACGACCTGCTGCGCTTCGGCCCGCAGCCCCTGCCTCTCCTCCGCCGCCATCTTCTCCACCCGTCGCCTCGCCGTCATAGCTCATGGTCATGATGACAGGATCATGCTCGGTTGAGCACTGACTCCCGCGGGCTCTGAGCCGGGTGTGCCAGCTCACCGGCGAGGTCTCCGACTCCGTTGGGCAGACAGCCGGGATGCGTCGGCAACGGTGCGGTGTCAGCGCAATGACGAGGCTCGGCACCACCCGCAGCGCAATCGGCGAAAGAAGAGAGACCGGCTGCCGGCAGTCCCGAAGGAGCAGGTGCTGCCGCGTGCAAGCCGCGTGCACACGACAACGCCCTCGCCCACCGGCACCGTGTCGGTATCCGGTATCGCCGCTGCTGATCAGCAGCTAGCAGTGGCCGAATGTGCGGCTCACTGCGCTGATGGGATGGGGTTGCCATGGAATCGTGCGGCCTCCACCGCTCGCCGGCGCTGATCGGCCCGCGCCCCCACCGCCTGGACGATCACGATTGCGAGCACGAAGACTCCGCGAATCACGTTCTGCCAGTAGGAATTGATGGGGATGCCCTGACCGTTCTCGTAGTTGAGAATCTGGAACACGATCGCGAGCAGGCCCACCCCCACCGAGGTGGAGGCGATCGATCCCCTGCCACCGCTGAGTAAGGTGCCGCCAAGCACGACGGCCGCGATCGCGGTGAGTTCCCAGCCCTGGGCTTCCAGCGGATTGCCCGTGGTCGTCTTCGCCAGCAGGAAGACCCCCGCCAGGCCGGACAGGGAGCCGGTGATGACGAAGATCACGCAGCGGATCCACCCCTCCTTCAACCCCATCAGCACCGCCGACTCCCGGTCGCCGCCGATAGCAAGCACGTGGATGCCGAAGGGGGATCTGGACAAGACGAGACCTGCGACTATGGCGATCCCGACGACGACCAGGAGCGGAAGCGGGACGAGGCCCCAGAACTTCGTCGAGTAGAAGGAGACCAGCGGGAAGGAGTAGTCCACCGGTACCCGGCCGCGGTCGGCAAGGATCAGCGACAGTCCCCGCGTGGCCAGCAGCATCGCCAGCGTCACGATGAATGATGGGAGCCCGACGAAGGCGACCAGGACGCCGTTGGCCAACCCGAGAACGATGCCCACCGCTACGCCCGCCATGACCGCGACCGGAGCGCCCAGCGGCGCCAGGAGAGCGGTGACCACACTCGCACAGACGGCCACCCCGGCGACGGAGAGATCGATCTCGCCCGCGGCGATCACGAAGGTGAGCCCGATCGCCATCAACCCGATGCACAACAGGTCCGTGGAAGAGAGAATCGCCGACACGTTGAACGGGTTGTAGAAGTTGCGGTAGCGCAGGAGCGCGAACAACAGCACGGCCAGCAAGATGATCAGCGGCCCGTGCCCCCGAGCCTTCGTGCGCAGCGCGCCGAGCCGTGCAGACAAGACAGATGGCGTTGACATGGTCGCCCTCACTTCTTCCGACGAAGCTGCAGCGCCACCGCTGCGACGATGACGGCCGCCTGGATCAGGTTGGCGACCTCTTTGGGGATGTTGTGGCTGGCGAGGGTGAACGTCAGCAGCTGAAGCAGCGCCACACCCCCGACCGTCCCGGCGATCCTGGGTCTGCCTCCGGTCAGAGGTGTGCCACCGACCACGACGGCGCTGATCACGGTGAACTCCCAGTTCAGGCCGAGATTCGCCGTGTCGACTGTGCCGTTGATCCCGATGCTGAGCACCGCGGCAACACCGGCCAGACAACCCATCAGGGTGTAGACGGCGATCTTCATCGAACGCACCGGCACCCCCGCGCTGCGGGCCGCCAGCTCGTTCCCGCCGATGGCGACGACGTACCGGCCGAACACGCTTGATCGCCGCAGCAACGCCGCGGCGGCGATCACGACGAACATGAGCCACGCCTGATTCGACAGGCCGAGGAATTGGCCTCGGGCGAGATCCAGCACCTGGGCGTCATCCACGGTGAACAGCCGGCCGCTGGTGATCAGCTGAGCGATCCCTCGTCCGGCGATCAGGACGCCGAGGGTGGCGATGATCGGTTGCAGACCCAGGCCGCCGATCAGAAAGCCATTGACCAGCCCGAACAGCCCCGCCACCACAATCGCGATGAGGAGCACCAGGATCACGCCGATCAGGGGCGTGTGCATGATGGGGAGGTCCGTCACCATCGCTGTTCCGGCGAATGCGCCGGCCAGCGCCATGAGCGCGCCGATCGACAGATCGATCCCGCCGGTGGCGACGACCAGGGTCATCCCCATCGCCAGGATCGCGATGGCCGCCATCTGCGTCAGGTTCGTCTGCAGGGTCTGCAGGCTGAAGAACCGGGAGGTGGCGAAGGCATTGAAGATCACCAATCCGATCAGCGCGATCCACACACCCCAGTCGGCAAGACTCACCTCGCCTCGCTTGAGCCGTAAGGGAGCGACCACGCTCATGCCGACACCTCCTCTTCCTCTGCGACATCGCCCGAAGCCATGTAGATCATGATCTGGGCATTGGTGACCGACCGGGCGTCCAGCGAGGCGACCGACTCTCCGTCACGCAGGACGTGAATCCGGTCGCTCGCCTCCGCGATCTCCTCCATCTCGGAGGAGATGAGGATCACTCCGCGGTCCTTGTCCGCGATGTCGGAGATGATCCGCTGGATCTCGAGCTTCGCGCCGACGTCGACGCCTCGAGTCGGCTCGTCGAGAATGAGGAGCCGCGGCTTCACTGCCAGGGACCTCGCCAGCAGGACCTTCTGCTGGTTTCCACCGGACAACTCCTTGACCGGCTGATCAAGGCTGGTCATCCGAACGCCCAGCCGCTGGGCGTACTCATTGGCCAGTTCGCGCTCCTTCCTCCGACTGATGAAGCCGAACCGACTGATCCGCTTGAGGATCGACAGCGTCATGTTGTCCGCAATCGACATGATCCCGACCAGCCCCTCGGTCTTCCTGTCCTCGGGGGTGAGCGCCACCCCAGCTCGAATCGCAGCTCGTGGGTTCTTCGCGCGATAGGGACGTCCATCGAGTTCGAACGTGCCGGCGTTCAGATCGCCGGCACCGAAGATCGCCGAGGCGAGCTCGCTGCGCCCGGAGCCGAGGAGCCCGGCGATGCCGAGGATCTCCCCCGATCGGACGCTCAGGGAGGCGTTGCGCAGCCGTGGCCAGGAAGCCACTCCCTGGGCGCGCAGGAGCGTCTCTCCGGTGGTGCGCTGCTCGGCGCGGGTGAATGCCGTCTGGGCGCCGGCGGCGATGGCCTCGGGCTTGCGTCCGAGCATCGTCGCAACGAGATCGAGCCGGCTCAGGTCGCTGAGCGCACCGGTGAGCACCGTGGCGCCGTCGCGAAGAACTGTGATCTGGTCACAGATGCGGTAGAGCTCGTCGAGCTTGTGGCTGATGAAGATCACTGAGACCCCATCCGCCTTGAGCTGCCGGATGACCCGGAAGAGCGTGTCCACCTCACGATCGTGCAGAGACGAGGTGGGCTCGTCCATGATGATCAGCCTGGCGTCGAAAGACAGAGCGCGGGCGATCGCCACCATCTGCTGGCTGGCCGTGTTCAGCCGCTCAAGCGGTGAGTTGGGGTCGGTCTGGCCCATCCCGACCCTCTCCAGGAGCTGACGGGTGCCGCGAACCATCGCCTCGCGATCTGCGAAGCCGTACTTGCGCGGCTCCTTGGCCAAGAAGATGTTCTCAGCCACGGTTCGCTGCGCGACGAGGTTGATCTCCTGGTAGATCGGGCTGATCTCCCGGCCTGTTGCGCGTCGTGCGGCGAGGTGAAGGCAACCGTGGCACCGTCGAACTCGATGCTCCCTGCATCCGCCTGGTACACGCCGGTCAGCACCTTGATCAGCGTGGACTTCCCGGCACCGTTTTGTCCCATCAGGGCGTGCACCTCGCCACGCCGGACGACGAGGTCGCCCGACACCAGCGCGGGGGTGCCCAGGAACGACTTCTTCACTCCTGTCATTCGAAGCAGGACGTCGCTGTCTTCACCCATCGTCTCTTCCCCTGTCGAAGTGCCGGGCGTGGCCACCTCTTCGTGACCACACCCGGCACAACTGTGTCGGCTCAGTAGGCCTTCGCCAAAGCGGCTTCGGCGTTGCTCGCGTCGAAGAACTGATCGGTGTTGATCAGCTTCGGCTCGACAGCCTCACCGTTGCCGTAGGCGTGAATCGCATCAAGCACCGCGGGACCGAAGCGCGGGTTGCACTCGACCGTCGCGCCCAGCGTGCCATCAATGATCGCCTGGATGCCCTCCTTCTCGCCGTCAACCGAGACGACCAGAAGATCCTTGCCCGGCTTCTTGCCTGCAGCCTGGAGGGCAGTGATGCCACCGAGAGCCATCTCGTCATTGTGCGCGAAGACGGCATCGACGTCCGGGTACTGCTGGATCATCGCCTCCATCATCTGGCGTCCGGTGTCTCGCACGAAGTTGCCGTCCTGGCTCGCCACGATGTCGATGTGGTGGCCGTTGATCGCCTCGCGGAAGCCCTTGCCGCGATCATCGGCGGCCGACGATCCGGTGGTGCCGGCGAGTTCGAGGATCTTGCCACCATCGGGCAACTGCTTGGCCAGCCACTCGCCTGCCTTCTTACCCTCGGCGTAGAAGTCGGAGCCGATGTAGGACACGTAGTCCTTGCCGGCGACCGCGACGGACGCATCGATGGCGCGGTCCACGATAAACACCGGGATCCCGGCATCCCGAGCCTTCAAGGTTGCCTCCGCCAGCGGCTTCTCCTCGCGGGGGCTGATGATGATCACATCAACCTGCTGCGCGATCAAGGACTCCACGTCCGAGATCTGCTTGGCAGTCGATCCCTGCGCATCGGTGACCACGATCTTGTCTCCGCGCGCGGCTGCCTCATCCTTGATCGAGTTGTTGAACGCAATCGTCCACGGGTGATCAGACTGCTGAGCGGAGAACCCGATGGTGTAGGAGTCCTTCTTTGCAAGCTTGGGCAGGCTGCCCGCTGCTGCCTGGCTGGACGCAGGGGCGCTGCCGCTGCTGGCGGCGTCGGCTCCGGCGCAACCAACCAGGCCGAGGGTCAGCAGCATCGCCGCTGCGATCCCAAGGGTCTTCTTCATGACGTTGAGCCTTTCTTGGTAGTGATTGTCGAGATTCGTGCTATTCGGTTTTTTCCGTACCCCAGCGGGGTACGGGGTGGGGCAAGGCGCCCCGGATCACTTCCCCAAGGGGAACTTCAGGACTGTGTGCGAGCAGGGGGGGAACTCCGCGGATCCGTCCGCGTCGATCCGCACCAACCCGTTCTGTGCGGTCACCGTGGAGTGGCCGAAGTCGTTCACGGACTCTGGACTGGGGCCGGAGACCGTCTCCGAGACCGTCGGCGCACCCAGGGTGCCGGTGGTCAAGGCAAGCTGGGCTCGCACCGGGCGATCCGGGTCTCGGTTCACCACACTCACGGTGAGTTCGTCGCCCGCCTCCGAGCGAGTGGCTGCGACGTCGAGCACCTGGAACGGATTCATGTCCGCCACCGGGCGCGGCCACAGCCAGTGCATCGTCTCGGGGGTCTCGACGAGTTCGTGGGTGGGCCCGTCGACCCACACATCGACCGCTACCGGCAGCGTGTGCGCGGACAGCATCCGGAAGGGGTAGTAGATCGTCTGGAGGAACAGGCCCTCCTCGTTGGTGAAGATGGGTGCGATCACGTTGACCATCTGCGCGAGGTTCGCCATACCTACCGTCGCACTGTGGCGGACGAAGATGTTCAGGTAGGTCGCTGCCGCGATGGCGTCAGACAGGTTGTAGCGCTCCTCGAGCGGAGGCTGGTCGCTCGGCTCCCAGATCCCTTCCGTGTAGCGGTACCAGACGTTCCACTCGTCGTAGGCGACCTTGATCTCGTGTTCGATCTTCTGCTCGTAGCGAATCTCATCGATCAGCGCCCGCATCGATCGGAGCGCCCGCTCGGCCTCGTGCGGGGCGAGCGCATTCACCCAATGATCGGCCGATCCGGTGTAGATGTGGATCGAGTGGTAGTCGACCAGGTCCGCAAGCCCCGAGAGCACCACCCGGTCCCACTCGCTCTGGCCACTGCGCCCGCAGGACACGAAACGAATCGAGCCATCGGTGCGCTTCATCACCTTGGCGAAGGCACGAGCCTTCTCCACATACTGCTCGGGGCTGAGCTGCCCCACCTGGTAGTCGCCGTACATCTCGTTGCCGAGAGCCCACAGCTTGACGCCGTACGGCTCGGTCCGGCCATTGGCAACCCGTCGATCCGCCCAGTAGGTACCGGCTGGAGCATTGCAGTACTCCACCCACGCCGCGGCTTCTTCGAAGGTTCCCGATCCCATGTTCACGCACAGGTACGGCTGATAGCCCTCACGCTCGCACCACTGCAGGAACTCGTCCGTGCCGATCTGGTTGCTCTCGGTCAGGTGCCAGGCAAGCTCCATCTTGACCGGCCGCTGTGACCTCGGGCCGACTCCGTCGACCCAGTGATAGTTGCTGACGAAGTTTCCGCCCGGCCACCGCAGCACCGGGACCTGGAGCTCGCGCAACGCTCCACAGACATCCTGGCGGAATCCGTGCTCGTCACTATGCGAAGATGCCGGATCGTACAGGCCGCCGTAGATGCACCTCCCCAGGTGCTCAACGAACCCGCTGAAGATCCTGCGATCCACATGTCCGGTTGTCCGTGAGGGGTCGATACGAATGACCGACATAGTCTCTCCTTTGAGGCTCTGACGACGCCCAACGCGCTGCCGCACAATTGTTAACGCACGACAATCGTGAGGTCAAGACCAAATTGTCGTGCGTTAACAACAACTTGGTAACAGCCGCGGTGGAACGCATCGACGCGGCTGGCGAGTGCGACCGGGAACGCTGCTAATCTGCGCAACGGGACACACTGTTGCGCCGAGACGTCGAGAAAGGAGACTCCTCACCCCATGCACAACCAGGAGATCTCCGACCGGGCTCCAGGCATGGAGGACGTGGCACGTTTGGCCGGCGTATCGGTGCAGACCGTTTCCCGGGTGCTCAACCACCACCCCAATGTGAGCGAGAAGACCCACAAGCGGGTATCGGCGGCGATCGCGGAGCTCGGGTATCGGCGCAACACCGCCGCGCGAACCCTCGCCACAAGATCCTCGCGCATCCTCGGCGTGGTCAACTTCGGAATGAGTCAGCTCGGGCAGTACGAGACGATCCGCGCCGTCGAGGGCGCCGCCCAGGACGCCGAGTACTTCGTCAGCCTCGCCAACGTGCGCAACCTGAGCAAGTCGTCGATCATGCGCGCCCTCGACTCACTCCTGGAACAGTCGGTCGACGGAATCGTCGTCATCGCGCCGCACTACGAGGCGCTACAGGTGATCGACGGCGTCTCGGCACGGGCGCCGATCGTCGTGGTCGGGCCACGAGGCCGATTCGACTTCACCAGCGTCAGCATCGATCAGGCGCGCGGTGCCGCACTGGCGGCGAGTCACCTCCTCGGACTCGGTCACGAACGCCTAGTGCACTTGTCCGGCCCCGTCGACTGGCTCGATGCCAAACTCCGACTGGAGAGCTGGCACCGCACCCTTCAGCAGGCCGGTGTCGAGGAGCTGCCCAGCATTGTGGGCAACTGGGACACTCGATCGGGCTATGAACGGACCCTCGAGATCATCCAGAGCATGGATGCGACCGGCATCTTCGTCTCCAACGACCACATGGCGCTGGGTGCCCTTCACGCACTCCATGAGTTCGGCCTGCGCGTGCCCGAGGACGTCAGTGTTGTGGGCTTCGGCGATATCGAGGGAGCTCCATTCTTCGAGCCGGCTCTCACCACAATCCGGCTGGACTTCGCCGAGATCGGACGTCAATGCATGGCGGCGATGTTCGACCTGCTCGGCGGTGCCGAGCGCCTCTCAGTGGTCCTTGAGCCGACGCTGATCGTCAGAGACAGCACGGGGCCGGCCACACCGCGACGGGCCCGCTGACTCACCCAACGGATGAGCGGAGTCGAACCCGGCGAGCCCGCTGGTGGACCGCGTCTACCCGCCTGACTCGACGAGCCTGTCCAGTTCGTCCATGGTGGTCACGATCTCGTGATAGGCCGCACCGCGACGCAGTGACCGACCGCTTGCACTGCCGCCTCTCGGAGCGGCGATGGCTCGATACCGATCGAGGATGGAGACGAGGGGCTCTGCGTGATCCTCACAGAGGTCAATGCGCGCAAGTCGCCCACCGCCTTCCACCACGAAGGTCGACACGCCCACTGCTGAGTCGCAGTCATCGCAGACGGTGATGCTCCTCTTCGCCATGCCCTCTCACTCCTCAGCTACGCAGATTGATCTTGCTGTGTGACGACTACCAACCCGAGAATATAGGCCCTGATTTGCCGCAACACTCGACGCAGGGGGATGCCGGATGGCCGCACCGAAGATCCAAAACGCCGATGAGGTCAAGCGCTGGTTCGAGGAGGGCAAGACCTACGCGTGGATGGTCGATGAGTACGCCCGCAAGTACCGCCTGGAGGTGACTCAGTCAATGTTCTCGAACTTCCGATACCGGCATGGCCTGAAGCGCCGCACGGCGCGCGACGATGAGCTGATCCCCTGGGAAGTGAAGGAGGAGCATCGCTGGGGATACCCGCTCGCGATGCTGCGCGTCGAGGGTCGCCGTCGGGCCGGCTTCGCGCTTCGCACCTCCGATGCTGAGCGCCTGGAGTCCTTCAAGACGCGCCTCTACCACGACCAGCTCGTGATCCACTACGAGCCCCGCACCGGACAAGGCTGGTGGCTTGTCCCTCGCCGCGAGGGCGTCGATCTCGACCTCATTCGTGAGCCCCCGATCAAGACCACTCGACGCAGAAACCCCGACGCCTGACCTCAGCCCTGGGTCCCCCATCCGACACCATCGGGTGAGGCCTGCAGCTGCCCTGGCAGGCACGCCACCAGACCACCAGTCCGCTCAGCACGCGGGCGGCGGACGCAGCGCAAGGGCGGCCACCTCCCGCTTCCGGAATCCGTCCACACACCATTCGAGGCCCGCCCTGCACGTCGCCAGGCCCCCTGCCGATCCTGAATGAAACGTTCCTGGGGAGTCCGTGGCGCGGGGCCTGTGAATGCGCCTCCAGCTGGAGCGGATGACGGGAATCGAACCCGCACTGTCAGCTTGGGAAGAGACCACCGATCCCCACGCAACAAGCGTGAATTGCGGTCTGACTACGGATCGGACTATACCCCAAGGTGCCACCAGATCCCCCCAAGTGCGGTGCGTGAGTCCACGCGGAGTCCACGCCTCGCGCGCCCAGCTCACGCGCCCCCGCTCGACTTGTGCTGTTCGTCGGTCAGCAGCTACCCGCGCGCCGTAGTATTCGCGGACATGGGTGATCAGCTGGCGTTCTGGGGCCTCGTTCTGAATGCCGTCGGCTTGTTGGGGATTGCCGTCACACTGGCTCTCCTGCTGGGCGACTGGCGAGCGGGCCGATCGATTCACTGGAATGCCGAGGCCTCAATGTCGATTGAGAGGCCAGGCCGCGCGAGTCGATACCGGCGGGTCGTAAGGCTGGTGTGGTCGGCACCGACGACGGTTGCCGTCGTTCACCTTGTGGGCGCGACACTGGTTTCCGAGGTAGACCCGTCGATTGGAAACGGCGGAAACTCGCCGGGCCTGGTGGCAGCTAACCAGCCCCACCTAATCCTCGCCGATAGCGATGACTGGTCGAAAGCCTGGGTGTGGGTTGTGTACAGCCGTCCTCGAACGAAGGCCTGGGTTGTCGGGTGGCAGGCGCTTGCGGGGTCGGAGACCACTCTGCCCGAGCCACGCATTCGAGGCCGTCTGGAGTTGGCTGCGTACCGGCTGGTTTGGCGCTGGCGACCGGTGCCGCGCGTCGGTCCGAATGGGGTGGGAGCTGCGTACTTGAATGGTGGGCCCCGCTTCCAGGAGCAGTTGCGTTCCGCAGTCTCCGCCGACTAGGCATCGCCAAGCGATACTGCTCCAACCAAGCGAGCAAGCCCTGCGTCGGGCACCTGGACATAGCGCTGAGTTGTGGCCGGCGACGAGTGCCCTAGCAGCTGCTGAACCGCGAACACGTCCCGGTCGATCGCGTAGGCCTGGGTTGCGAAGCGGTGCCGCATGGCGTGCATCGTGACGCCTTCGGGTAGTAGCTCGCTAACGAGCTTGCCGACGTAGCGCGGCGACAGGTGGCCGTCATAGTTGCCCGGGAACGCCCAGCCTTGCCCTCTGGCTCTCAGCTCGTCGGCCAGGCTCTGGGTTAGTGGCACCCGCCGCCGGCGCGCGCCTTTGCCGTTCACCCATAGCCACCAGGTTGGCCCGATCCGTTCGAGGTCGCGGGCGTGCACCTGTGCGACCTCGGCCCGGCGTAGTCCAGCTTCGGCGGAGAGGCGGACCATTAGCCGGGATCTCGCGGTGGCGTTGCACATCGCTTGGAGGATGTCTGCATCGTCAGCGGGTCGTGGGACGGGCTGAGTCGGTCGAACGATCGGCAGCGTCGCGGCCGGGCTGGTCGAGATCCGACCAGACTCGACCGCCCAGGCGTAGAACTGCCGGATAGCCGAGCGCCGGCCCCTCAGTGTCTCGGGTGCCCACCGGTGGGAGCCCATCCACTCGTAGAGGTCATCCGTAGTCACTTCCCAAGGGCTGGCCAGGTGAATGGTCCGGGCAAGGTGGGTCACTTGGTCTCGGCGTAGCTCAATGGTCGTGTGCGGCCGGCCGGCAGCTCGGAGGTAGCGCTGAAATGCCACCAGCTCGGCCTCCCAGGCGTCCGGCGCAACCAGCCGCCGCAGCCGGGTTCTGGCCGGCTCGGTCGGGTCGGTCTCGATCATCCCTTGCCGGACAGCCCAGCGGTAGAACGTTCGGATTGAGGTTCGGTAGGCGTAGAGAGCTTGGGTCGAGCAGCCGAGACCGTCCAGCCACGCCTCCACCGTCTCCGGGGTGACGTGCCACGGGTTCGGAGTGCCACACACGCGGGCGAAGCCGGCGACGTGCTTGCGGACCCGCCGCGTGGTCGAGGGGGCCAAGCCGTCCAGGGCGGCGGTCTCGCTGAACTGGTCGAGGGCGAGCGCCCATCGCGGCAAGTGGCCCTCACTCATGGCGGGTCCCCATGAGCACTCGACCGGCCTCGGCCGCTTGGCTTAGGGTCGCAGCGAGTCCCTCGACTTCGGCCGGGCTGAGCCCGTCCAGGAATCCGCCGGCAGCGACCTCGACCACCAGGCCGGGAGTCTCCGGGTCGCTGCTCGTCGCATCCGCCGGCAGCTCGGCTACGGCGAGCCGAACGCGAAGGCGGCCGTCTGCGCTGGCCGCCAGTGGGGCGGAGTGCACGGCAATGTTGCAGCATTCGAGCCACAGCAGCGGATCGTGATCGGCGGCGCACCAGTCCGGGCAGTGGGTTGGCGCGGATGGGTGCCCGGGCCGGTGAGTGTCAGGGCAGACGATGGGTTGGGTATCTTGCGTCATAGCCGGCGGCCTTCCATGCGAGGTGTTGCGGGTGAGGCCCGGCCTGGGTGGTGCAACACCTGGGCCGGGCCGCCCGAGCTTGGGCCCGGGTTTGAGCGCCACGGTAGCCGTGTTCCGGTACGTGTTTCACAAGCCAAAGCGCCCAGCGCACGCCTCGATATCACCGATTTGGGAAGACCTTCCCGGAATCCGGAACACCTTCCCCGATTTCGGCTGGTTCTCCCTGAAAAGGGGCCCCGAAAGTCGTCGCGAGAACGCGGCGTGTCACGCTCACATGGCCGGGGGCAGCCCTCGCCTCTGAAGAGCCCTACGGCGCGATCATCCCTTGAGCCAGACCCGACGAAGCGCCCTCGATCGCGGCCAGCACCACGAATCCCGCGCTGCGGCGCACGGCCACGACTATGCGCCTGACGAATCCTTGGGTCTTGGCCTGCTCCTCTGGCGCACCGTCTCCGAAATGAGTGAGCAGGGCCCCCGCAAGCTCATTGGACAACCGAGCCACGTCAGCGCTCCCGTTGGTCTCAACCTCGTCAAGCGCTGCTTGGAGGTGCTCGACCAGAGCGAGAAAGTAGATCCGCACCTCCGGTGCGAGCGCCTGAGACCCCTCCACCATTTCGCGGACGGACTGAGCTACGTCCACGAGGTCCCCGAGCGACTCGGGATCAAACTCCGGAGGCTTGGGCCACTGGAGGCCAAGGAGGCGCAGCGCGTTGAGTTCGGGCAGACTTAGGTTTTCGCGGGTGCGGACGCCGTCCGCGACTGCAAACCCGTCCTTGGTGAAAACGGCCAAGAGAAGCGCCTCTACGAACGCTCTCGATGCCTCGGAGTCGCCGTCAGCTTGCCGATCGAGTTGTCGCATTCGTTCGCCAACCTGGACCACCCAACTAAGGGTCTCGAGGTGCTGCTCTGCCCAGTCCCCTTCCGGCGCCCGTGAGTTCATCGGTGACTGCCCCTGTGGCGTTACTCGCCATTCCTTCAGGCGGGCGTAGAGGCGTAGCGCAGGATTCGCAATGGTCACGCCCGAATTCTCTCATCCAAGTCCCAGTACCGCAGTCGTGCGAGCATCGTTCTGTGAATCTCACATTCGAACAGGCCAAGGACCTGATCGCCATCCTTTCCCCCCTCGTCGTGCTCGTTGTCACTTTGGCCTTCACGAGCAATCAGAACCGAAGGCAGCGGGAGAGTGATCGCCTCCAGCGCATTGCCGAACTACGCGGCGCGGCATACGCCGCGGTCATAGCCGAGGTGGAGAAGTTCGAGCAGTGGCAGGGCAGCGAACACATCCAGCTCTATGAAGGCCCTGACTTCGAACCGTGGGACATCGAGCACTTGGTGAGCCCACTTCGCGCGGCCATCGCACAGGCAGAAATGGTCTGCTCCCCAGGGGTCCGGGACGCTGGTGCGAGTCTTCTTCAGACAGTCATCGACTGCGCCGCAGACCCGACCAATCCGAACCTCTGGAGACCACTAGCGGACGCACGAGCACAGTTTGTAAACCATGCGCGCAGCGACACACTGTATGGATGGAGCGAACTGGACTAGTCCAGATGTTCCCCGTTCGACGGTAGGTCCTCTCGGATCTGGATGGGCTCTGATGGTTCCCCGGGGAGAGAGACGGGAAGGGTCGGAGACTCCCCGTGACGGCGCGCGTCGGGAAAATCGTCGATGAGTGCGGGCTGTATGGCGTCTCTGATCGCGTCGACCTTTGCGTCCGTGACGCATCGAGATGAACTCGCGACGAGCAGGGGTCTGAGCTAGCTAGCAGCTAGGCGCATCCAAGGCTGGCCGCCCTGGTCCTATTGTGACCGCCGCCCAGGCGCGGAGCTGATCTCGCTACGTCGTTCCTTAGCTGCCCAACGTTGAGGGCCGCTGACGAGGCGAAAGCCAACGCTGTCAGATCAAGTTATCCACAGCCAAGCAACGGCCACACACGCCTAGTTAGGCAGGTGGTCGAGTTGGGTTCCTTTGATAAGCCCTCTGGGGGTTGTTCCTGTAGTTGTTCCTAGGGCCGACACCCACGTCGGGCTGAGTCCGACACCTATGTCGGGCGGGCCTCTCGATTTGCCCGACACCCACGTCGGGCTGAGTCCGACACCTACGTCGGGCTACCGGTCATCGTGAGCCGGTCCGTGGGGCCCTCAGCCGACAAGTTCGGAGTCGCTTGTGGATAACCGTGCCGACTGAGCGAGCCACTCACAGACCGGTGCGGCGACGAGGGGATGGAACGGCACTTGCCGGCAGGCGAACCGCCGTAGGGTCTTTGCGCTCCAGCCAAACTCGCGGGCGGCGGCCCGCACACCTCGCAGACGGGCGTCGAGGCGGCCCACCCCACATCGCGAACGGAGTTCCTCCGCCACCAGCTCGGGCAGATAGCAGACCGTCCGGGCTACCAGGAACGCCGCGTTGGCCCCGGCTGTTCTGGTTCGCCAACGGCGGTAGTACCTCGCTGATGCGTCCTCGATCAACGGATGGTTGCTCGCCACCAGGGCGAGCAACCGGAGGTCCTCGGCGTCCCATGCGACCGGTGCAGTTCGGGAGTGTCTGCGCACCGCGCCTGCCATGCTCCAGATTTGGTCTGGCCCCATCCACATGAAGTGGTGCGACAGCTCCAGCGCATCACGATCGATCAGCAGCGGACCAGCGTCCCCCGCCGCCGGCCACGGCATAATCGCACCGCAGGGCACCCAAGGAATCCCACTCACGGCTCATCCCCGCCGGAAGCGAATAGATCGTCCGGGTGCAGTGTGTAGTTCGCCCGGTGGCCCGATCGTGGCGCGTTGACGAGGCGGACTGCGCCTGCCTTGCGTAGCTCCGCGATGGCACGCTCCACCTTGCGAAGCGCGCCGCCGTAGCCCTCCTGGCCCGGCTCAAGACTCGCGATCTGAAACACCAGATAGCCCTGGCCGCCGTAGTAGGTACGAGACGGCCTGCCATCGTCCTGCCCGGGATCGATGGCTCTCATGCACATCTGAATCCAGACCAGCCGAGCGACCGGTGACAGAGCCGCCCACTTGTGGTGCAGCGCCGCCTTGACTAGCTCCGTTCCCATGCGAAGTGCACCTACCCCGTCACCTTTGCGGGCTTGGCACTTGTCGAACTGGCTGGCACTAGGCCCCGCCCGGCCAGCTCACACCAAGCGCGGCTGTACTCGCGCCGGCTAAGTACGATCGGCAGCGAGCGCCGGACCTCACGGGCGGGAGCTGGCCCGCGCAGATACGTCCCGTAGACCACGGCAGCCACACGGCTGAGCCTCCCGGAACTGCACGCTGATTCGTCCGCCACGGCTCAGGCCTCACGTGCCGGAGTGGTGTTGCTCTCAATCCAGTCAAGGAGAGCGGCTCTGCGGACAAACACCCGCTTGCCAATGCGGACAGTAGGCAGCCGACGGTAGTAGACGAGCTTCCTGACGAGATCGTGGCTGAGCCCGGTAAGGGCTTCAATGGCGGGCACGTCGAGCAAACCGAGATCGTCAGACTCGTGCTCAGTAAGGCGGTGGTTCGACATTTTGGGTTGAGCCTTCGAGAGAAGGCCCCCGCGCAAGCAGGGGCTACCTCGCCCACCGTCCGCACCAGATGTGCGGCTCGCCGAGCCTTGCAGCCCCTCTTTTCCTCAGCCGTGAGAGTCGGCCCGCCTGACAGGCTAGGCAGGTACGAGACCCTGCCCACTACCCCGCGATACGTCTTGCAGAGTAGCGACAAGGGCTGGCAGATGCCGCTAAGTGCGCTGCGTGTCGCCCATTGCGGCGATCACCTGATCGAACCAGTGCCGGCGATCGCGTGCCGCCGGATCGCCCGCAGGAATGACTTTGGCCAGGGTTAGCCGCAAGCCGGTTATCGGTGCCGTGTAGGACCTTGCGCCGCCATAGGCGAGGAGCGCGGCGAGAAGCCCCGCCAGCCCGCGAGCCGGGACAACCCAGGAGCTGGAACCGGACGGGCAGAAGGAGCAAGAACCGAGAATCTTGCCGCGTTCCGGGTCGAGTGACAGAGCGCCAGTCTGAGATGACTTCACACTGAGGCTCATCCGCGGTTGGCCACGCAGATCCAGGCTCACGAGACCCAGCCGGTGACCGTTCGGGCAGGTCATCAGCAGCTCATAGGACGGCCTAGGCATTGCTGGCCAGGCTCTCTAGCGTCCCCTCAATCCGCCGCCGGAACGGCCGAACGTTGCCGTCAGCGGCGTACAGCTCCCCCAGCCGCTCCGCAATGAGCCGATCCGAGTCGTCCGCCACGTGGGCATAGATCATCGCTGCTCGCGCAGTGGTGTGGCCTAGCCGGCGTTGCACGTCTTTGACGCTAGCACCGGCCCGATAAGCCAGGGTGGCCCCGGTGTGCCGCAGGTCGTGCCAGGTCAGATCCTCCCGGCCGATGCTGGCCCGTGCCCGGGCGAACATTGTGTGCAGGTTGGCGCTATCCATCGGCCGCCCCGAAGCGGTCCCGAACACCAGCGCGTCAGGCTCAGGGCCGGTGAAGGCGTCGAGGTGGGCGCGCAGCTCGTCCAGGACGAAGGGCGGTAGCGCCACCGATCGGGCAGAGCCGGCCGTCTTGGTCAGTGCCCACGTGCGGCCGTCACCGTGGCGCGGCAAGGCTCGCTCAACGCGCAGTGTCCCGGCTTCTAGGTCTACGTGGCGGCGGGCGAGGGCGAACAGCTCGCCGTAGCGCAGGGATGACCAGGCGGCGACGATCACGGCGGCCCGGTAGCGCTCCGGCATCGCGTGGGCCAGCGCCACGACCTCGGCCGGGTTCGCGGTGCCGCGTTCCCGGTGTCGGACGCTCCCTGCCCCAGGGATCGTGCACGGGTTGGCCGGGATCAGCCCGTCCCGGACGGCCGCATTGAGCACGGTCCGCAGCAGCCGGTAGGCCTGAGCCGCCGTGGTGCGTCCTGGTTCGGCCAGGTTCGCCGGCCGCGGCGGTAGCGGGCTGCCGGCCTCGGTCCAGGCGCGCAGGATCGCCGGACGAATGCGGCCGGTGTCGGGCACCTCCAGACCCTCGGCGCGTGCCCAGAGCCGCGCCGGGTGGTGGCGACTGCTGTGGCCCCTGGCGGCTCGCTGTTCGGCGGCCGTGCGCGACGCATCGGAGACCGCCGCGAACCAGCGCCGCACGTCTGCCGGCGATAGCTGGGCCAGGCTGAACGCGCCCAGCTCGATCCGGCCCACTGGCGGGATGATCCAGTGCCGGGCGGTGGTGTCGTACAGCTCGCGGGTTCGCGGCGACAGGTTGCGCGATGAGTCGAGCCAGCTCACCAGGTACTCCCGCACGAGGGTTTGGCCCTGGCGAGGGTCGCGCCAGGTGCCGCGCAGTCGGTCGGCTCGCTCGGTGGCTAGCCAGCCCTCGGCGGCACTCTGGCTGTCGAAGGTGTGCGGCGCGGCGAACTTCGATCCGTCGATCCGGTAGGAGGCTCGGAACCGGCCAGAGGGCAGCTTCTCAACGGTGCCCAGGCGGGACGGAGTGCGGCGTTCGCGGGTGGTCTTGCGTGCCATTGGTCTGGCCCTTTCGCGGTGCGTGAGTCCACGCGAGTCCACGGAAGGGGTCTGATCGCACTTCCCTTTGGCTAGGGACTTCGCCGGAATCCAGCTCCGACAAGGGCCTTAGCTTCGAGCGGATGACGGGAATCGAACCCGCACTGTCAGCTTGGGAAGCTGATGTTCTGCCATTGAACTACATCCGCAGGCGCCAGTTTCGGCGCGTGGAGCAGTCTAGCCGCTCGCCCGCACGCCTCGCACGCCGGCACCGGAAGGATCATCCACGCGCGTCGGAGGTGGAAACAATGCCGACAATGCAGGTTCTCTGACAGACTGGCTCTCGGACATTCTCGCCGGCACGTAGGCGACCCCAAACGCAGAGGCGGTGAAGGTGACTAGGGAAGACCGGGCCATAACCCTTGTCGACCTGATGGCGCAGACGCTGGCGGTCATCGACCAGGGCGAGCAGCCCGAACTCTTGATCTGTCGCGCTTTGGCCAAGGCAAGCGGCGCAGACGTCGCCGTCCTGATCGGCCTCGATCCATCCCGCCGCCCGCGGGTCCACGCCGCCGTCCCGGACGCACGCAGCGCGGCCGCACTGGCCGATGTTGCCGCCCGTAGCGGTGGGCGCAACTCCAACAGTCTGCTCCGCGGCGGCCAGCATCCGATCCTGGGCGAAGTTGTCCTGATCGGCCCAGAGTTCGATGAGAACACCATCCAGCGCCGAGCCCGCGTGCTGGCCCTCAGCCGCCGCAACGGATTCACCCCGGACGCCCAGGCGCTGCTCGCCGAGGCTGTCGCCCCGGTCACGTTCATGATGCCGCGGGTCGCCGCAGCCTGCGTTTCTTCCCAAGCCGCCCGGGACGCCGCCGAAGCTGCCGCAGCGCTGAACCTGACCCCGCGTGAGGTGGAGGTGCTGCAGCTGCTCGCCGAGGGCCTGCTGGCTCGCACCATCGCATCCCGGCTGGGGCTATCGCCACGCACCGTGCACAAGCACCTGAGCAACGTCTACACCAAGCTCGGCGTCCATGATCGGCTGGTCGCGGTCGGCATCGCCCGCGAGAACGGCCTGATCAGCCAGGCCTAGCCACAGCCCCGGACGGCACCAGCTGCGGCCGATGACCCTCAGGGACCTCCCCCACCCGTCCCCGGAACCCCCGCCGCGCGCTTCCACCGACCCCCGGCAGTGTTCTAGGTTCGAGACATGAGCAACCCCTTGGAGCCGACCGACGTCGGCCCGGCGGTCGGCGGCGATCTCGGTGTCGCGGAGAGCGATCGCCAGCACGTGATCACCCTGCTGCAGGCAGCCCATTCCGAAGGCCACTTGAGCGCCTACGACCGCGACCGGCGGATCGCCGAGGCCCAGGCTGCCCAGACCTTTGACGATCTCGTGCCGCTGACCCGCGATCTGGTCGCCGCGAAGCCGGCACCGGTCGTGAACTATCAGCCGTCCACCTCCGAGCGACCCGCCGAGCAGATCGTGGCGATCTTCTCCGGCACCAAGAGATCCGGCCAGTGGGAAGTCCGGCCGAACACCTCGATCCTGACCATGTTCGGCGGCGTCGAACTCGACCTCACTCAGGCCATCTTCACCAGCCAGACGATCGAAGTGAACGTATTCTGCCTCTTCGGCGGCGTCGACGTGACGGTCCCAGCCGGCACCAGTGTCGACAATCAGGTGATCGCCATCTTCGGCGGCGCGGACGCGCACAAGGTCGCACCGACGATGGCGGGCGCCCCGAAGCTGATCATCAAGGGCTTCGTCGGCTTCGGCGGTGTCGATGTCAAAAGTCCGAAAGTGAAGCGTCGCGGCTAGATTCATTCCATGAGTGAGCTGTTCACCGTCGGTGCCGACTGGCAACGACTCCCGTCCAACGCGGCCAGCGCCAAGCGGCTGGGGGCGTTGGCGATCAACCTGCCACTGGCCATCGCCGCCACAGTGGGGACCGGACTCCTGGCCGAGTGGGGCTGGCCGATGTGGCTGGTGGCCGCCGCCGGAGTGGCCTGGACGATCTGGCGGGTGGTCCGCGCCGGACGCTGGACGCGCAGCTTCGCCTATCTGGAACGCGAGCAAGATCTGCTGATCACCGCCGGACTGTGGAACAAGCAGTTCAGCGCCGTCCCGTACGGACGGATGCTGTCGGTCGAGGTGCAGTCCGGACCGATCGCCCGGCTGTGGGGCCTGGCCAGCGTCGAGATCGTCACCGCCAGCATGGCCTCCAACGCAACGATTCCGGCGGTGACTGCCGAGACCGCGGCCGGTCTGCGCGACCGTCTGATCGCCGCCGGTGAGGCGCAGGCCCTTCCGCTATGAGTGTGTCCGAACCTCAGCCCTCCGCGCCTGCGGACGCCCCGGCACGGCCGGCCGAACGTCCCCATCCGCTCACCCCGCTGATCCGAGGCTGGGTGGTGCTGTTGGCCATCCTGATCGCGATCAGCAAGGAGTTCCTGCCGAACGGCTCGGATGACGGCTTCCGGCTGCCGCCGCTGACGTGGTTGTTCGGCGGAATCGCGTTGATCACTGTTGCCGCTGCCGCCGTCGGCTTCATCTCCTGGCGGTTCACCCACTTCATCACCGATGAGCATGAGTTGCGGATCGACACCGGGATGCTGTTTCGGCAGTCCCAGCGGATCGCCTACGACAAGGTGCAGGGCGTGGACGTCGTGCAGCCGCTGGCCGCCCGGATGTTCGGGCTGGCCGAAGTCAGCATCGACATCGGCAGTGGAGCCCGTCCCAAAGTCCGCTTCCTGACTCTGTCCCGTGCCCACGGAATGCGGGACTATCTCCTGGCCAGGGCTCATGGCGTCCGGCCGGCCGAGGTGATCACCCACGCCGAGACCGGCTCGCTGCTCACCGGGCTGAGCGGCCACGATCAGGTTCTGGTCACCGTCCCGACCCGGACGTTGGTCGTGGCGGCCTTGACCACCCACGAACTGCTCACCGCGATCATCGGTCTGGCGATCGCGGCCGGGTTGGCCGCCTGGGTCGGCCACCCGTGGGTCGGCCTCGGCATTGCGGTGCCGGCGGCCAGCGCGATCTTCGGCCTGGTCAGCTCCCGGGTTCTCAAACAGTTCAACTACACCTTGTCCCGGCGCAGCTCGGGATTGCGGATCACCCGGGGCCTGACCACGTTGTCCAGCCATTCGCTGCCACCGCGACGGGTTCAGGCCGTCCAGGTCAGCCAGTCGCTGCTGTGGCGACGGCTGGGCCTGTACCGGGTCGACCTGGAGGTGATCGGCTTCTCGATCTCCGACGAGCAGGACTCGGACAAGGTATCCAGCATCATGCTGCCGGCCGGCAGCCTGGAGCAGGCGCGGATCTGCCTGGATGCCATTTGGCCGCAGAGTGGCTGGGAGCAGCTGACCGACCGGCTGGCGCCGTCCCGGGCTCGCTGGCTGCACCCGCTGTCAGGCCCGTTCCTGCGCTGGGGCCATGACGGGCGCTTTGTCGTCACCCGACACGGCTGGCTGGTACGGCGCTGGCAGGTGGTGCCGCTGGCCAGGGCGCAGTCGCTGAGCGTCCACCAAGGCCCGATCTCGCGCCGGCTCGGCCTGGCCGATTTGCGGATCCAGACCGGCGGCCACCAAGTGATGGTCGTCGCCGAGGGTCTGAACGCCGCAGAGCTGGCCACCGAACTGCCACAGCTGTGCCAGCTGCAGCGGGCACGGGTGGAGCGTGATCCGACTGTCGGGCCCGCTCCGGTGAGCTTCGCCGAGCTGGCTCAGGCCGGGCCGGAGGCCGTGCGCGCCGACCAGGCGGTGGAGACCATCTCCGACAGCGAATAGCTCATCGTCCAGCCGAGATCGGCGGCTGCGGCACTGCCGTCGGCCACGATCCGGGCCGGATCGCCCGGGCGGCGGTCGGCGATCTCAGGAGTGAACGGGATCCCGCTGACCTCAGCCATGGCGTCCATGATCTGCCGGACACTCACTCCGGCGCCGCTGCCCAGGTTGTAGGCCGCCTTCAGCGGCGTCCCCGCCTCGAGTGCGCGAGCCGCGGCCACATGAGTGTCGGCCAGGTCGCCGACATGGACGTAGTCGCGCACGCAGGTGCCGTCCGGGGTTGGGTAGTCGACCCCATTGATCCGCGGTGTCTTGCCGGCCAGCAGGGCCTCGATCACCAGCGGGAACAGGTTGTGCGGGCTGGCGTCGTATACCTCGTCGGAGGCCGAGCCGACCACATTGAAGTAGCGCAGGCAGACCCCGGTGAAGCCCTCGCGGGCCCGCGCCACATCGGCGATCAGCCATTCCCCGATCAGCTTCGACTCGCCATAGGGGGACTCCGGATGCGTCGAGGACTCCTCGGTCACCAGTTCGGTGTCCGGAGTGCCGAAGACCGCGGCGGAGGAAGAGAAGACGATGTGGTTGACCCCGGCTGCCTCCATGGCGGCCAGCACGCTGGCGGTGCCGGTGACGTTCTGGGTGTAGGTATGCAGCGGGCGCTGCACCGAGACCCCGGCGTACTTGAAGCCGGCCACGTGGATCACACCGATGCAGCCGTGATCGATCAGCGCGGCAGTGACGGCATCGGTGTCGTTGATGTCGGCCTGGATGAAGGCGACCCCCTCGGGCACGAATCTCGCCAGGCCGGACGACAGGTCGTCCAGGACGACCGGGGTCATCCCCTGCTGCAGAAGCGAACGCACCACATGCGCACCGATATAGCCGGCCCCGCCGGTCACCAACCAGGTAGTCACGCGCTGAGTCTATGACCACGGGCGGCGTTGGCCCGTCGCTCTGGCTAGGGTTGGGCCATGCAGAACCAACCCGTCCTCGGGATCGACATCGGTGGCTCCGGAATCAAGGGTGCCCTGGTCGATCTCGCCGCAGGCGATTTCGCCACCGACCGCGTCCGCATCCCCACCCCGGAGAACTCGACTCCGGAGATCCTGGCCGATGTCGTGGCCCAGATCGTGGCCGAGTTCGCCGGCCAGATGGGCGACGGCCCGATCGGCGTCACCGTCCCGGCAGTGGTCACTCACGGCGTCACCCGCTCGGCGGCCAACATCCACAAGTCGTGGATCGACGCCCCGGCCGAGCAGATCTTCGAACGCCGGCTGGGTCGCGATGTCGTCCTGGTCAACGATGCGGACGCGGCCGGCGTGGCCGAGGTTCGCTACGGCGCAGCCAAGGACAATGACGGCCTGGTGATGGTGACCACGCTGGGTACCGGGATCGGTAGTGCGCTGATCTACCAGGGGGTGCTGGTGCCCAACACCGAGCTCGGCCACCTGGAGATCGACGGCTTCGATGCCGAGAAGCGGGCTGCCGCCTCGGTGCGGACGGCCGAGAACCTCAGCTACGACGAGTACGTGCCGCGACTGCAGCGCTACTACGAGACCCTCGAAGCCCTGTTCTGGCCCGATCTGATTGTGGTCGGTGGCGGTGTGTCGAAGCACTCCGAGAAGTTCCTGCCGAAGCTGAAGCTGAAGACGCCGATCGTCCCGGCAGTGCTGATGAACAAGGCCGGCATCATCGGTGCCGCCACGCTCGCCGCGGAGAAGGCGGCGCGCCACGTCGGCTGATCCCCAGCCTCGGGCCGGACGCTGCAACGCTCGGCCCCGCCCAAGCGTGTCGGTGGTGACAGGAAGGCCATAGAGCTATGGATCGACGTGAGTTCTTCACCCTGGCTGCCGCACTCGGCGCGGTCGCCCTGGTGCCCGGCTGTGCAGCACCGGTGGTCAGCCAGCCCGGCGCGAAGCCGAGCGGCACCGGCAGCGCGGCGGCGGTTGGCGGTCCGGTGCTCGCCGATTTCGCGGCGTCGTTGCTGGCGGCGCTGGCGCCCAAGCCGAAGAACCTGATCATCTCGCCGTGGTCAATCGGGATCGCCTTGTCGATGATCCGCGAAGGCGCGGTCGGCAAGACCGCCGACCAGCTGGACGCACTGCTCGGGGCGTCCGCTCCGGCGCTCGGAGACGCCCTGAACAGCCAGGCCGCCGCGTTCAGGAAGGCCTCGGACGTGCAGGTGAACACCGCCAATGCGCTGTGGGGGCAGCAGGATCTCGACTGGCAGCAGCCGTTCTTGGATCGGCTGGCCACGGGCTACGGCGCCCCGCTGAACCAGGTGGATTTCGGCACTCACCCTGACGACATCCGCCTCGACATCAACGACTGGGTGGCCACACAGACCACGGACAAGATCAAGGATCTGCTCGATCAGGGGATGGTCACCAGCACGACCCGAATGGTGCTGGTGAACGCCGTCTACTTCAAGGCGCCCTGGCAAATGCCGATGGACAAGCTCGGCGACCAGGTGTTCCACACCACTGACAAGAGTGCGAAGGTGCCATTCCTGGGCGACCTGCGGATGCGTCCGTGGTTCGAAGATGCCACCTGGCAGGGCAGCGTCCAGTACTGCAAGAACAATGACTTCGCGCTGGTGGCGGTGCTGCCCACCCAGAAGCACTCGACGGCTGCGGTGCCGTCGGGGTTGTTCGGGAAGGTGCTGACCTCGGCCTCGGCACAGGTGAGCCTGCGAATGCCTGCCTGGAAGACCGACTACAAGACTCAGCTGCGCCCGGTGCTGGAGACCCTCGGCGTCGAGCTCGCGTTCAACCCGGATCTGGCCGACTTCTCCGGCATGACCACCAAGGAGAAGCTCTACCTGGACTTCCTGATTCACCAGGCCACCATCGAGGTCACTTCCGGTGGCATCGAGGCGGCCGCCGCCACCGCCGGCGGAATGGAGGCGACCGGCGCTCGGACCGACGTCCAGGAGCTGGTCCTGGATCGTCCGTTCAGCTATGCATTGATGCACGTGCCCAGCAAGACCCCGCTGTTCGTCGGCCAACTGGCCGACCCCAGCTAGCCGTTCGGCCCGGACGCACCCGCGCTGCCCGCACCTCCGCAGGAAAAGGGACTGTCCCCCTTCCCTGCGGGCGCGGGAGCCGGATGTCCGGGACGGCGCCAGGGGCTGGCCAATACACTGCCGACTTTGCCAAGAAACGCCGTCCACTCCCAATTGCACTTGTAGCATCAGCAGCAGATACCCCAGCAGGGATGGTAAAGCTGTGACTGAGTTTCCCAGGGTGGGCGACCGCTTCGGCGCTTATCTGATCACCCGCCAGGTGGGGCACGGAGGCATGGGCGTCGTATTCGCTGCCGAACAGCATCCGCTCAACCGCACAGTCGCTCTGAAGGTACTTGATCCCAAGTTCTCCGGAGATCCTTCATTCGCCGCCCGGTTTTCGCGAGAGGCCGAGGTTCTGGCTCAAATGGACTCGCCTCATATCGTTCAAGTGTTCGACCACGGCACCCTCGACGGCTGTCTCTATCTGGCGATGCAGTGGGTCAGTGGCGGCGACCTCGCCGAGTATCTGCACCACACCGGCCCGCTTCCAGTCGCCCTGGCTGCCGATATCGGCGCCCAGATCGCCTCGGCCCTGGCGGACGCCCATGCCCACGGGATCATCCACCGGGACATCAAGCCGAGCAATATCCTGCTCGCCCGCACCGGCGAGGACCTGTTCGCCTACCTGTGCGACTTCGGGATCGCTCAAGGCCAGGAGACCGGGTTGACCCAAGCCGGCACATTGGCCGGCAGCATGGCGTTCACTGCACCCGAGCGGCACCAGGGAGCGCCGGCGACCGAGCGCAGCGATCTGTACTCGCTGGGCTGCCTGCTCTGGGTGCTCGTGTCCGGCCATAACCCGTACTCCGGCACCGACTTCCAAGTCGCTCAGCAGCACTTCGCCGCCCCCATTCCCCAGGTCTGGGGGACCTCCCCGGTAGAGCTCGCTCTCAACAAGACTCTCAGCAGCCTGCTCGCCAAGGACCCGGCACAACGCCCCGGTTCCGCGGTCGAGGTCGTCGCCCAACTGCGTGAACTGGCGCGAGTCGCCGGCTCAACGCCGTTCGCACCGCCGGTTCCATCCGATGACCGTACCCGAGTGCGGCAGACCTTGCCGCTCACCGGCTCACCTCTCCCCCCGGTTCCGCTGCCGCCCACCTCCATACCCTCGGCCCCACTGCCACCGATTGATTCCGTGCTGCTGGCCGGCACCACGATCCGGCGGGACACCCTGCACGACCCCGGCATGGGAAGCTCGGCGAACTCGATGCCGTCCATGCCGTCGACGCCACCCACTCAACCCCGCTCACAGCGACAGTTGGCCATCGTCGTGGGCGCTGCGGCGCTGGCGCTGGTGCTGGCGATCGGAGTCGGCTGGTGGGCACTCAGCCGGACTCCAGACAAAGCCGGCACAACCTCCCGGCCGGGCGCCACCACCACGGTCTGGACCACCCCGTCCGGAACCTCAGCACGGCCCGGCTCGACCGCATCGACGCAGCCGGCCGCAGCCCCGCAGCGAGACGCCGCCCAGCGGATCTCAGCCACGATCCCGCTGAGCATCACCAATCCGCACGGCGTTGCGCTGGATCTCAGTCGGCAGCGGGTCTTCGTGGCCGGCTTCGGGTCAGCGAGTGTGGAGGTGATCTCCTCGGCTACCGGCACCATCGAAACCGAGCTGCCGGTGGGCGCGAAGCCCGAGAGTGTCGTCGTGGACGAGGGCACGGGGCTGCTCCTGGTGGCATGCGAAGGCAGCAAGCGCGTCGAGCTGTTCACGCTCGACGGTCTCCAGCAGGCCGCCAGCATTCCGACGGCATCGGGCGCGCTGCGGCTGTCCGTCGACTCGGAGAATCATGTCGCCTATGTGCTGGCCCAAGGCAGCTCTGCGATTCAGCGAATCGACCTCTCCAGCCGCTCGGACGCCGGATCGATTCCCGGCGGCAATGAACCGCGAGACATGGCGATCCTGCCGGGAAATCGAACCGCATATGTCGCTCATTGGGGTGCCGGGCAACTCACCCTGATAGACCTTGACGGCGGCTCGGTGAGCAAGACCTTGCCGGTCGGGGTGAATCCCAATGCGGTGGCGATCTCCGAGCAGCACCGCCTCGCGCTGGTCGCCAACTACGTCGGCGCCTCGGTCACCGTTGTCGACCTCAATGCCGGTGCCGTCATCGACACGGTGGGCGTTGGCCGAAAGCCGTCCCGGATCGTGATCGACGACGACGCCGGGGTCGCCTACGTCAGCTGCCTGGATAGTGACGAGGTGTCGGTCGTCGATCTCGCCACTCTACGGGTGGTCAGATCGTTGCGGACGAGCAGCCGGCCCACCGGTCTGGCCCTCGACTCCCAGACCGGAACCCTCTATGTGACAAGCTTCGCCGGCGATGTCGTCCAAGTCTTCAGCGCCTGATCCCGATCGGGACCCGACGATTCCACACCTGCCTCGTCGGGCCTGGGCGGAGCCGGCGACCCCAGAGCCGAAGAAACGCTCGACGGCAGCGGTCTGGACCAGACGTGCCGTGCTCGGCACAGCAACCGTCGCCGGCCTGGGCGGTGCGGCCTGGTTCAGCGGAATGCTGCGCTGGTTCGGTCCGAGCACCCCGGAACGACAGGTTGAGCCGTCGGGCGAGACCACCACGACACCGGCAGGGATCACCGACCAGGCGACGGCACGCGGTCAGGTATCGGTAGTCGCTGTCGCGGCGGGCGTCGTCCGGATCCGAATCACGCCAGTCACCGGCCAGACCTTTCCCTATTCCTATGCCATTCCCGAGGATCTGCCGGCCACG
>Ga0268263_1000803_pt1 | contig 36565 bp, 30 predicted proteins | sample Biomet5_FD_190358 | JGI IMG/M metagenome (GOLD analysis project Ga0268263, IMG submission 190358) | Microbial communities from bioreactor (seeded with sewage sludge) at LBNL, California, USA - Biofuel metagenome 5 (SPAdes) (version 4) | ecosystem: Engineered > Bioreactor > Anaerobic >... | reverse complement strand
TCAGTGCGCCGCCCGGAAATTCCGCAGAATTTCAGGCGCACGCAGCATCCTTCCCCTGCGATGAAAAGACGCGAAGCGGATTTCCAACGCCCGCCGTGCCTTCCGATCGTTCCCGACGGCTCGCCGGCGGGAACGCAGTTTCCATAACCAGTGCGCACACTGGTGGAGGAAACAATTCCGCAAGTCAGTGCGCCGCCCGGAAATTCCGCAGAATTTCAGGCGCACGCAGCATCCTTCCCCTGCGATGAAAAGACGCGAAGCGGATTTCCAACGCCCGCCGTGCCTTCCGATCGTTCCCGACGGCTCGCCGTCGGGAACGGTTTCCGTAACCAGTTCGCAAACTGGTGGAGGAAACATTTCCTTCCGTCAGTGCGCCGCCCGGAAATTCCGCAGAATTTCAGGCGCACGCAGTTCCTCCAACGCGCGCAAAAGACGCGAAGCGGATTTTCATCGCCCGCCGTGCCTTCCGATCGTTCCCGGCGGCTCGCCGGCGGGAACGCTGTTTCCATAACCAGTGCGCACACTGGTGGAGGAAACATTTCCTTCCGTCAGTGCGCCGCCCGGAAATTCCGCAGAATTTCAGGCGCACGCAGCATCCTCCCCCTGCGATGAAAAGACGCGAAGCGGATTTTCATCGCCTTAGAAAAAAGGACCGCCGCCTGAGCGACAGTCCCTTGTCGGTTACTTCTTGGTCATCGCCGCGGTCTGCTCGGCGACCTCGGCCGCCAGGTCGTTGACCTTCTTCTCCAGGCCGTCGCCCATCTTGTAGCGGACGAAGCGGCGGACGGAGATCTTCTCGCCGATCTTGGCGATCTTCTCGTTGACCAGCTGCTCGATGGTGATGTCCGGGTTCTTCACGAAGGGCTGCTCCAGCAGGCACACTTCCTTGTAGAACTTGTCGACGCGGCCCTGCACCATCTTCTCGATGATCTTCTCCGGCTTGCCCTCGTTGCGGGCCTGAGCGGCGAGGATCTCCTTCTCGTGCTCCAGCTGATCGGCGTGAACCTCATCGCGGCTGACGTACTCGGGCGCGGAGGCCGCGATCTGCAGCGCGATGTCGTGCACCAGCGACTTGAACTCGTCGGTCTTGGCAACGAAGTCGGTCTCGCAGTTGACCTCGAGCAGCACGCCCACTTTGCCACCCAGGTGGATGTAGCTGTCCACGATGCCCTCGGCCGCGATGCGGCTCTGCTTCTTGGCGGCGGCGGCGAGGCCCTTCTCGCGGAGGAAGTCGATCGCCTTTTCCATATCGCCATCGGTGGCGGTGAGCGCCTTCTTGCAATCCATCATGCCCGCGCCGGTGCGGCCGCGAAGCTCCATGACGTCTTTGGCGGTAAATTCCATCGGGTTTCCCTCCAGATATCAGATTCTAAGGATCTTATGCTTCGACGGGCGCTTCGGGCGCCTCGACCTGTTCGCCCTGATGGCCCTCCAGCACGGCGTCGGCCAGCTTGCCGGCGATCAGCTTGACGGCGCGGATGGCGTCGTCGTTGCCGGGGATCACGTAATCGATCTCGTCGGGGTCGCAGTTGGTGTCCACGATGCCCACGATCGGGATGCCCAGGATGCGGGCTTCGGCGACGGCGATGCGCTCCTTGCGGGGATCGACGATGAACAGCGCGCCGGGCAGCTTCTTCATCTCGCGGATGCCGCCCAGGTTCTTCTCCAGCTTTTCGCGCTCGGCGTTGAGCTTGATGACTTCTTTCTTGGGCAGCACTTCAAAGGAGCCGTTCTTCTCCATCTGGTCGATGGCGTTCAGCCGGTCGATGCGGGAGCGGATGGTCTTGAAGTTGGTCAGCGTGCCGCCCAGCCAGCGGTTGTTGACGTAGAACATGTTGCAGCGCTTGGCCTCGGTCTCGATGGACTCCTGCGCCTGCTTCTTGGTGCCGACGAACAGGATGCTCTTGCCCTCCAGCGCGATGTCGCGCACGAACAGGTAGGCCTCGTCGATCTTGCGCACGGTCTTTTGCAGGTCGATGATGTAGATGCCGTTGCGCTCGGTGAAGATGTACTGCGCCATCTTCGGGTTCCAGCGGCGGGTCTGGTGACCGAAGTGCACGCCCGCCTCCAGCAGCTGCTTCATGGAAATGACGGCCATGGATGGGTCCCTCCTTGTTTTTTCCACCTTCCGCGTCTTTTCCGCCCGGCACCCTTTCGGGCAACGCCGGGAAGATCGGCGAAAGTGCGTTTTCCGAAATAGTATACCACGGATTGGAGATTTTGTTCTGATAATTTTTCGTTAAACCGGGCGCGCACACAAAAACCCCGCGGCCGCGCCGCGGAATCAGCCTGCCAAAAGTCCCCGGTAAGGCACTCTTTCCTATCGCATCAAAAAACCCCACGGCCACGCCGCGGAGTTTTGGGGAAATATCATTCGATCCGGATGGTCTTGACGGCGTACGCGCCGGAATCCTCACCCGCCAGCGCCGTCACGTCCACCGTCTTGCCGGAAGCGCCGCGGCTCGCGGTCACGACGCCGTCCTGCGAGACGGAGGCGATTTTATCGGAGGAGGAGCGCCACACCGCCTGGATGCGGTTGCCGTCCTGGTCGAAGGCGCGCAGCTTGATGGAGCGCCCGTGGGGGACGGTGTCCGCGCCGATGATGACCACCCGCTGGGCTTCCTGCCCCACCGAAATCTGCAATTCTGCCTGCTCCGTGTCCAGCGTGGCGGTGATGGTGGCGACGCCATACCCGACGGCGGTCACGTGCCCCAACGGATCCACGTCGGCCACGGCCTCGTCGGAGGTCTGATAGAGCGGGGCCACGTTTGCGCCGTTCGGCCCGACGGCCTCCAAAAGCGCGGTGGGCGCGGCCTGGGTCTGATCCGGCCAGCTGAGCGTCACGGCGCCGCCGGTCACGTCTTTACCGTCCATGTAGATCGAGAGTGCGTCCTGCCCTGTGGGGTTCTCCGTTTGTTGGGCGTCCGGGGTATTTTCCGGCGTGGATTCGGGCGCCTGGCTGGGCTCCTGTTCCACCGCCTCCTGGGTCTTTTGGGGCTGCTCGGTTTCCTCCGCGGCTTCCTGCGCCGCGGGTTTGTTGGCGTCGGCGGTTTCCTCCGGCGCCTGCGCGCTGACCAGCATCGGCAGCGCCAGCGCGAGCACAATCGCGCCGGTCAGGATCGCCGCCATTTTCTTCATGAACATACCGATTTGTGTCCTCCTGGGCCCGCGCGGCAGCGCGCGGCCCGTCCCACTCTGTTGCATCTATACATTCTATCGATATGCGGTGGTTTGTCAAGTTATTTCGGAATTCAGAATGCGCGACGAATTGTTAACTTGACAGCGGCAAAAAGAAGGCCTATACTGCATGCATCTACCGGAATGACGGGGAAAAATCGCGCTCGGAAGGCATCAGAGAGGGCTCGCCGCGGCTGAAAGCGGGCCTGGCGGGAAGGCGCGTGGACCACCCCCCGACCGATGGCGCGGGGGCGCGTTATCGCCCGCCAAAGTGGTATGTCAAGTTGGGTGGAACCGCGGGCACAGCCCGCCCCTTCAGAGGGGGCGGGCTTTTGTTTTTCCAAACACTCATCGACAAAGGGAGGACGTAAACCATGTTCATCAAGCTGGACGGAAAAGAACTGAACGTTGAAAGCAGCCTGACGCCGCTGAAGATTCTGGAGTCCAATCACTCCGACGCGCGCAAGACCGCGCTGGCCGCCAGGCTCAACGGCCGCGTGATCTCGCTGGTCACTCCGATCGAGGAGGACGGGGAACTTCAGATCCTCGATTTCTCCGACGAGGACGGCCGCAAAACCCTTCGCCACACCGCCAGCCACGTGCTGGCCCAGGCGGTTCTGAAACTGCGCCCGAACGCGAAGCTGGCCATCGGCCCGGCCATCGAAAACGGCTTCTACTACGATTTTGACGTGGACGAACCCTTCACCCCCGAATTCCTGAAGGAAGTCGAGAAGGAGATGAGCCATATCGTCAAACAGAACGAGCCGCTCGTCCGCTTCGAACTGCCCCGCCAGCAGGCCATTGAATTCGAGGAAAAGGCCGGCCAGCCCTACAAGGTGGAATTGATCCGGGACCTGCCCGAGGATGCGGTCATTTCCTTTTATAAGCAGGGCGATTTTACCGACCTGTGCGCCGGCCCGCACCTGCCGTCGACGGCCAAGGTGAAGGCGTTCAAGCTGACCGGCATCGCGGGCGCCTATTGGCGCGGCAACGAGAAGAACAAGATGCTGCAGCGCATCTACGGCACCGCCTTTTTTGATAAGGAAGAAATGGACGCCTACCTGGCCCAGGTCGAGGAGGCCAAAAAGCGCGACCACAACAGGCTCGGCCGCGAGCTGGAGCTGTTCACCACCGTGGACGTGATCGGCCAGGGCCTGCCGATCCTGCTGCCCAAGGGCGCCAGGATCGTCCAGCTGTTGGAGCGCTTCGTCGAGGACGAGGAGGAGAAGCGGGGCTATCTGCTCACCAAGACGCCCTTTATGGCCAAGCGCGACCTGTACAAGATCTCCGGCCACTGGGATCACTACCGGGACGGCATGTTCATCATGGGCGACCCGGAGGCCGAGGGCGAGGTATTCGCGCTGCGGCCGATGACCTGCCCGTTCCAGTTCCAGGCGTACCTGAACCGCACTCGCTCCTACCGCGATCTGCCGCTCCGCTACAACGAGACCTCGACGCTGTTCCGCAACGAGTCCTCCGGCGAGATGCACGGCCTGATCCGCGTGCGCCAGTTCACCATCTCGGAGGGCCACCTGGCCTGCACCCCGGAGCAGGTGGAGGACGAGTTCCGCGGCTGCGTGGACCTGGCGCAGTTCATGCTGAGGACGCTGGGGCTGGACGGCGACGTGTCCTACCGCTTCTCCAAGTGGGACCCGAACGACCGCGCCAAGTATATCGGCGATCCTGAAATCTGGGAGCAGACGCAGAACTTCATGCGCCGCATCCTGGATCACCTGAAGATCCCTTATGTGGAGGCCGCGGGCGAGGCCGCGTTCTATGGGCCGAAGCTGGACATCCAGATCAAGAACGTGCACGGCAAGGAAGACACGATGATCACCGTGCAGATCGACTTCCAGCTGGCGGAGCGGTTCGGCATGGTGTACACCGACAAGGACGGCTCAAAGAAGTACCCGATCGTCATCCACCGCACCTCCATCGGCTGCTACGAGCGCACGCTGGCGCTGCTCATTGAAAAGTACGCCGGCGCGTTCCCGCTGTGGCTGTCGCCGGAGCAGGTCCGCATCCTGACGATCACCGAGCGGGCCGACGACGCCGCGAAGGCGCTCAAGGACAAGCTGCGCGCCGCCGGTCTCCGGGTGGAACTGGACCTTCGCAACGAGAAGATCGGCTTCAAGATCCGCGAGGCGCAGAAGGAGAAGATTCCCTATATGCTGGTGCTGGGCGACAAGGAGGCCGAGACCGGCGAGGCGGCGGTGCGCTCCCGCAAGGAGGGCGAACTGGGCGCGATGAGCGCCGACGCGCTGATCGCAAAGCTCACCGAGGAAGTCCGCACGAAAGCGCTGTAAACCACCGAATGCCGTCCGCGTTTTCCGCGCGGACGGCTTTTTGTATCAAGACGGAACATTATTGCGTCCAAAGCGGCGAGGAATTTTCGATGTAGGGCAAGGAGCCGGAGCGAGCCGTAGCGGCGTTACGGTCGAGCGGAAGGCAACACAGCCCTGCGCGAAAAGGGCCGCCGCGACGACGTAAGAATGTTTTGGATTGGTATTATCATGCGATATTCCGACAAGCGGCGGTTCGGCGATTCGTGCTACAATCTTCCTGTCGGGAGGGAAGGCGATGGACTACCGGGAGCACATCCAGCGCAGCATCGACTACATCGAGTCGCACCTGGGGGAACGAATCACCGTGGAGGGCCTCGCCGCGCGGGAGGGCTTCTCCGCCTGCCACTACTACCGGGTGTTCGCCGCCTACACCGGGCTGCCGGTGATGGGCTACGTGCGCAAGCGGCGGCTGGAGCACGCGGCGTCGCGCCTGGCCCAGGGCGGGAGGGTGCTGGACATCGCGCTGGAATTCGGCTTTGAGAGCCACGCGGGCTTTACCCACGCGTTCCAGAGGGCCTACGGCGCGCCGCCGGAGCGGTACCGCCTGCACGCGGCCGAGAGAGCGCCCCATCCGGTCAGCCTCGCCCTTCACCTGAACCACCATCTGACAGGAGGAATCGTCATGGAACCCAGGATCGTCGCCCGCCCGGCCTTCAAAGTGGCCGGCTACGCGCTCCGCACCACGTCGGTGGACGGCGAGAACCACCGCGCCATCCCCGCGTTCTGGCAGGACTACATGAACACCCGCAGCGAGTCGCTGCACAAGGCGCTGACGCCGGTCTCCCACGCGGAGTACGGCCTGTGCATGGACATGGACATGGAGACCGGCGCGTTCAACTACGTGATCGGCCTGGAGGTGCCGGAGGGCGCGTCCGTCCCGGAGGGGCTGCACACCGCCACCGTGCCCGCCGCCACCTACGCCGTATTCACCACCCCGCCTTCGGACGGCCCGGGCTTCGTATCCTCCATCCAGAACACCTGGGGCTACATCTACGAGGAGTGGTTCCCCGGATCCGGCTACGAGTACGCGCCCGGCTGCTGCGACTACGAACTCTACGACGAGCGCTGCATCAGCGAGACCGGCAAGCAGATCGACATCGCCATCCCGGTGGTGAAAAAGTAGCGGAGAGAACGCCGGGGACTCCGTCCCCGGATCCCTGCAAGGGGAGATGATCTTCCCTTGATCCCACAAAAGAATTCGGAATACGTTCTCGCATTCCGAGAAGCTCCGTCTTACTTTCAGTCGTTTCCGGCGGCTTTGCCGCCGGAAACGCTGTTTCTGAAACCAGTGCGAACACTGGTTGAGGAAACAACACCTCTGGTCAGCGTGCCGCTCGGAAATTCCGGAGAATTTCAGGCACGCGCAGCCCATTCCCTTTGCGCTGAAAAGCCGCAAAGCGGATTTTCAGCGCTGCTTACAGCAAGAGTCCGTACTTTTTGATGTACCACTTCTTGACCACCGTCACCAGCGCCATGTAGGCCGCCACGACCCCGATCAGGTACAGGAAGTAGACCCCCGGCAGCGGCGCCAGGCCGATGTTGGCGCTCAGCGGCATGTAGGGCAGCGCGGACACCACCGCGATGCCGCCGAAGCTGATCAGCGTCAGCGGCGCGGAGGCGCGGCTCTTGACAAACGGCGCAAGCGGCGTCCTCAGCATGTGGATGACCAGCGTCTGCGTCCACATGGACTCCACGAACCAGCCGGACTGGAACACGTGGGTGTACAGCGCCTTCATCGACGGGTCGGTCAACTGGTGGAACAGTAGGCCGCCGGTGACCGCCGGGCAGACGATGAAATAGAGCGTGAGGTAGGTCAGGATGTCGAACACCGAACTCGTCGGCCCCAGCGAAAACATGAAGCTGGTGATCGACAGCGCCTCCCACTTCTTGGGTGCCTTGAAGAACTCCGGATCCACGTTGTCCCAGGGGAGCGAAGTGCAGCTGAGGTCGTAGATCAGGTTCAAAAGGATCAGGTGCAGCGCGGCCATCGGCAAAAACGGCAGGAACGCGCTGGCGGCCAGCACCGAAAACATGTTGCCGAAGTTGGAGCTGGCGGTGATCTTGATGTACTTGATCATGTTGGCGTAGGTCTTGCGCCCCTCCAGAATGCCCGACTCCAGCACCATCAGGTCTTTCTCCAGCAGGATCACGCTGGCCGATTCCTTGGCGATGTCTACCGCCGTGTCCACGGAGATGCCCACGTCGGAATCCCGCATCGCGGCGGCGTCGTTGATGCCGTCGCCCATATAGCCCACCGCGTGGCCCTTCTGCCTAAGGCACCGCACCACCCGCGCCTTCTGGGCGGGCGAGAGTTTGGCGAATACCGTGGTCTTTTCGGCGAGGTTCCCCAGCTCCGCGTCCGTCAGCGGGTCGATCTCCAGGCCCAGCACCAGCGCCCCGGCGTCAAGGCCCACCTGCTGGCAGATGCTGCGGGTCACGGCGTCGTTGTCGCCGGTCAGCACCTTCACGGCGACGCCGTAGGTGGTCAGCGCCTCGATGGCGGCCTTCGCGGTCTCCTTGGGCGGGTCCAGGAAGGCCAGGTAGCCCATCAGCACCATCTCGTTTTCGTCGTCCGCCGAAAACGCGCCCACCGGAGCGTGGTTGTCCTTGTAGCCGACGGCGATCACGCGCATGCCCCGGGCGTTCAGCGAATCGACGCTGTCGTAGATCACCTTGCGCATCGCGTCGTCGAGGGGGCGCACTTCCCCGTCGTATTCCACCAGCGCGCAGACCTTCAGCATCTCCTCCACCGCGCCCTTGGTGATCATCTGGGTGCGGCCGTCGCTCCGCTCCACCACCACGCTCATGCGGCGGCGCTCAAAGTCGAAGGGGATCTCGTCGACCTTGCGGTAGGACTGCTCGAGGCCCGTCAGTTCCTCGTGGGCGGGCTGCTCCTCTCGGGTGCGGTCCATGATCGCCACGTCCAAAAGGTTCTTCAGCCCCGTCTGATAAAAGCTGTTCAGAAACGCGTAGCGCAGCACCCGCACGTCCTCGTTGCCGTGGATGTCCAGGTGGTATTCCAAGACAACCCGATCCTGGGTCAGCGTGCCGGTCTTGTCGGTACACAGGATGTCCATCGCGCCCAGGTTCTGGATGGAGTTCAGGTTCTTGATGATGACCTTCTCGCGGGACATGGTCACCGCGCCTTTCGCGAGGCACGTGGTGACGATCATCGGCAGCATCTGCGGCGTGAGCCCCACGGCGACCGAAACCGCGAACAGAAGCGCCTCCAGCCAGCCGCCCTTGGTCAGCCCGTTCAGGATGAACACCGTCGGGGCCATGACCATCATGAACCGGATCAGCACCCAGCTGACCGAGTCGAGGCCCTTGTCAAACGCGGTCTTGGGGGGCTTTCCGGAGAGTTCCTTCGCCACCTGGCCCAGCACCGTGTCCTTGCCGGTGGCCACCACGACGCCGGTGGCGCTGCCGGAGATCACGTTGCCGCCCAGAAACGCCAGGTTCGGGCAGTCGGTCAGCGCGCCGATGTCCTTCACGGGCCGCGCGGTCTTTTCCACCGGCTCGCTCTCGCCGGTCAGCGCCGACTGGCTGAGAAACAAGTCCTTCGCAAAGCAGACGCGCAGGTCGGCCGGGATCAGGTCGCCCGCCGCCAGGTGCACGATGTCGCCCACCACCACCTGGTTCAGCGGAATCTCGATGCGCCCCTCCTCGCCCCGCTCCACGCAGGTGGTCGTGTGGATCATCTCGGAGAGCGCCTGGGCGGCGTTACCGCTCTTGGTCTCCTGCACAAAGCGAAGCAGCCCAGAGAACGCGACCATCACCGCGATGATGATCACGGTGGTCGGGTCCTTTTCTCCGGGCGCGGCGAAGATCACGTCGGTGAAGGCGGAGACGGCCGCCAGCGCCAGCAGGATCGCGGTAAAGGGGCTGACAAACGCCTCGAACAGCCGCCTGGCGAGCGACGCCTGATGCTCGCGCTTCACCGCGTTGTCGCCGTAGCGCTCGCGGGCGCGCGCCACCTCATCCTCGGCCAGGCCGCGCTGGCGCGTGCCCAGGTAGGCATATACATCCTCGGGCGTGCGGGCGGCGGCCTCCCGGAGCCGCTCACGCGCCTCCTGAACGCCCGCCGACTTGGACGCGGGAGCGATTGGTTTTTTAAAGATGGTCTTCATGGCTTGCACCTCCTACCGGATGATCGGATTCGATGCAAGGCAGCGGCGGTCAGATGCGAGCGCGGGCGCAACCCGCGCCGCGGCTGTGTTTGCCGCTGCATTGCGGTAGTGCCGGTCGACTGTCGCTTGGGCCGGGTTGCATCCTGTCTCACCTCTTTAAAATAGGATTCGGTTTTGCGGGATATTTTACGCAATAAAAACGCCGCTCGGCATTTCAAGCGGCGGGGAAACGATGCGCGTGCAGCGGCCGGGCCCGGCTATACGCCGCCCGGAGTCCGCTCGCGCTCAAAGCCTGCCGCCGCACTTCGAGGGCCGTCTATGGATCCGGTCATGCCCTTTTCCCCCTCTCCCATCAAAAAACCCGCCGGCACGAACGCCGACGGGGAGAACCTCCTCGTCCATCGTTCGAGTTTTGGCTTCGCAGGGCGGTGAAATTGCATTATCCTATGCCTTGAATCGACATAAGCTGTTCGGCCAGCTCACCGTGTCTCCACGGCTCCGCGGCAGCAATCCGTATCCCTGTGGTAGCCTCACCTACCGATTCACGTTGTCAGTATAGGCCCGGCAGCGCGCCTTGTCAACCCTTTGAAATGTAAACAATCGCCGACTTTTCCCCTTGCATGCCCTGAATTTTTATGCGGCGCGTTTCCCGGGAAATACGGGTTCCCGTTCCGCAGAAACAAGCGGCCGCGGTTCGCGCGAACGTTGACGTTATAATTGTTACTGTGTTACAATTGCTTTTATCAGAGCAGGAGGTGTGTCATGCAACCGGTTCAGACATTCAACCAAAGCCTAAGCGCGCTGATGAAAAAACACCGCATCACCATCTCCGAATTGACGCGCCGGCTGCGCTTCAAAAGCAACACAACCCTGTCCCGGGTATTGCACGCCCAGTGTTCGCCGCAGGCGGCGGAGCACTTCTATCAGGCGCTGACGGACGCGGCTCCGCCGGTGTTCGACGCCCAGGAGCTCAGGGACCTGGCGCAGGCGCTGGAGGTCACCCGCATCGGCGTGGCCGCCTACACCGCACACCAGGAGATGTGGCAGCTGCTCGAGAACGAGACCACCCCCTCGACCCCCTTCCCCATCGAGAGTTACGGCGCGGGGCGCTTCGTCAACACCACCCAGCTGATGGCGTTTTACAAGACCGTCCGAAGCGCCACGATGCACATCGCCTCCAGCCTTACTTACCCGCTCTTTTCCGAAGTGCGCGATCTGATCGCCGCCCTGGCGCCGCAGGAGAACATCCAGGTGCATCACTACTTCTCGCTGGAAGGCGACGACAGTCAGATCATCCGCGCCGTGCGCACATCGCTGCCGGCGCTGTGCCTGCCCAACTACCACGGCTACAAGATGTCCCGGCCCACGACGCTGGACAAGGAATTCCTTTCCCAGAGCCACGCCGTCGTGCAGTTCGAGCGCCAGGACGGCTCCTCCGGCACCCATATGATCGTGTTCGTGGCCAATCGCTGCATGCTCTACGAAAATGACGAAAAAAACGGGCTGTACGACATGATGGTGCGCCGCATCCTGGATCAAGGCCGGTGGTACGCGCCCATCAAGGACGAGCACGCGATGGAGCGCCAGGCGGATATGCTGCTGCTCTCCAAGCGCATGTACCTGCAGGAGAAGGATCGGGCGATCTACTGCATCAAGCCGGACCTGCCGCTGTCCGCCTTCCCCTACGAGATATTCGGCGAACTGATGATGAGCGGCGCCGAGACGGCGATGTCGGGCGCAATGGTTTCGGAGTTCAAGTGGATCCACATGCAGCGCAACCGCAACATCTTTGAAAAAAAGACGCCTTCCTACTACATTTTGCAGCGCGGCGGGCTCATCCGCTTCGCGCAGACCGGCTATCTCGGCAGCGTGCCGCCGGAGATGCGGCCGCTGACGGTGCCGGAGCGCATCTCCGCCCTCTCGGAGTGCCTGCGCCGGACCCAGGAGTACCCCTACTTCAAGATCTACCTGGCGAAGGGCCGGCTCGAGCGCTGCAATTCTCTGGAGATCCTGTGCCTGGACCGGCTGGGCGTGGAATTTTTCGCTTCGGGCCGGCGCTACCCCACCGGCACGGTGGTCACGCTGAGCGAATTCACGCGGCTGTATCAGGAGTTCTACCTTGACGAGCTGCTCAAGAAAAACGTGGAGAGCGAAGCGGATTGCGCCCAATTCATCCAGCGGCTGATCGACGACCTGAAGGCGAAGTTATAAGGTATTGTCTCCTCCACGATCAAGCGCGCTGGTTATCGGAAACGATCGGAAAATACGACGATGCTGCGGAAATGGCTCGCCGCAAAACGCCCTGCGTTTTGCGGCGGATAAAAGGCGCCGAAGGCGGCCACCGCTTCCTCAAAGCAAAGGGCGCCCGGGCCGAAGGCCCGCGGCGCCCTTTGCGCAACTCATCGATAACCCCGCCCTGCTTTGATCGTTTCCGGCGACCTGCGCGCCGGAAACGTGTTTCCACCCCAGTGCAAACACTTGGGGTGGAAACACTTCCTTCGGTCAGCGAACCGCCCGGAAATCCCGCAGGATTTCAGGTTCGCGAAGGTTCCTTCTCACGCGTTGAAAAGCCGCTTGCGGATTTTCAACGCCTCTATTTGGTGTCGCTGCTCTCCTTGGTGATCCTGAGGCGCACCATCGCGCGGGCCAGCATGGAGCGGGTCATCGCGTATTCCTGCATGCTCTGCTTCTGGCGCAGCGTCTCCTCCGCCTCTTCCTTCTCGCGCTGGGCGCGGTTGACGTCGATCTCGTCGGGCCACTCGGCGGTCTGCAGCACGGCATACACGCCGTCGGGCAGGATCGACGCGTAACCACTGGACGCGGCGAACCAGCGCCACGCCCCGTCCTGCTGCACGCGGGTGATGCCCTCGCGCAGCGCCACCAGCGCGGGCGCGTGCCCGGGCTGTATGCCCAGTTCGCCGTCCTGCGCCTGCAGCACCACCATCTCCACCTCATCGTTGAAGAAGTCGCGCTCCGGCGTCACCACCGAAAGATGAAACGTCAAGCCTTACGCCTCCCCCTGCTCCTCGGCGGCCTTCATCAATTGCTTCGCCTTCTCCTTGGCCTCGTCCAGCGTGCCCACCATGAAGAACGCGGCCTCTGGCAGGTCGTCCACCTCGCCCTCTACGATGGCCTTGAAGGAAGCCACCGTGTCCTGAACCTTGACGTACCGGCCGGGGATGCCGCTGAACACCTCGGCCGCGAACATCGGCTGCGACAGGAAGCGCTGAATGCGGCGCGCGCGCAGCACGGTGTTTTTGTCCTCCTCGGTCAGTTCGTCCATGCCCAGGATGGCGATGATGTCTTGAAGTTCACGGTACCTTTGCAGCGCGGCCAGCACCTTCAGCGCCACTTGGTAGTGCTCCTCGCCCACCACGTCCGGCGATAGGATGCGGGAGGACGAATCCAGCGGGCTGACCGCCGGGTAGATGCCCATTTCCGCCACCTGGCGGGAAAGCACCGTGGTGGCGTCCAGGTGGGAGAAGATCGCCGCCGGGGCGGGGTCCGTCAAGTCGTCCGCGGGCACGTAGACCGCCTGCACCGAGGTGATGGAGCCTTCGCTGGTGGAGGTGATGCGCTCCTCCAATTCGCCGATCTCGGTGGCCAGCGTCGGCTGGTAGCCGACCGCCGACGGGATGCGGCCTAGCAGCGCCGAAACCTCGCTGCCCGCCTGGATGTAGCGGAAGATGTTGTCGATGAACAGCAGCACGTCCTGCTTTCCTTGGTCGCGGAAGTACTCTGCCAGCGTCAGGCCCGTCATCGCGACGCGCATGCGCGCTCCTGGCGGCTCGTTCATCTGGCCGAACACCATCGCGGTCTTGTCGATGACGCCAGATTTTTTCATGTCGAGGATCAGGTCGTTGCCCTCGCGGGAGCGCTCGCCGACGCCGGTGAACACCGAAATGCCACCGTGCTCGGTGGCGATGTTGTGGATCATCTCCAGGATCAAAACGGTCTTGCCGACGCCCGCGCCGCCGAACAGGCCGATCTTGCCGCCCTTGGCGTAGGGAGCCAGCAGGTCGATCACCTTGATGCCGGTTTCGAACATCTGCGCGGCGGGCTGCTGCTTGTCAAAGGGGGGCGCGCTGCGGTGGACGACCATGCGATCATCCGTCTCCACGGGGGGCTTGCCGTCGATGGGGTTGCCCAGCACGTCCAGCGCCCGGCCCAGCGTCTGCCGCCCGACGGGCACCTTGATCGGGGCGCCGGTGTTCTCCACCGTCAGCCCGCGGGACAGGCCCTCGGTGGCCTCCAACGCGATGCAGCGGACGCCGTCCTCGCGGTGCTGCATGACCTCGACGGCCACCTTGCGGCTGCCGCTGATCACGTAGAGCAGCGTGTGGATCGGCGGAAATTCGCCCTCGTCAAACTGTATATCCAGAACCGGGCCGATGATGCGCATCACGGTTCCGTTTTTCATCCCTGTTCCCCCCCTGTCATGCCGCCCATGATCTCGGTGATCTCCTGGGTGATCGCGTCCTGGCGCACATGGTTGAGCTGAAGCCGGAGCTTGTCCAGCATCTCGCCGGCGTTGCGCGTGGCGTTGTCCATCGCGGTCATGCGCGCGCGGTTCTCGCTGGCGTAGGACTGGGCCAGCGCCGAATATACCAGCCCCATCAGGTAGTCGTGGGCCATCGCCTCGGCCACGGCTTCGGGCGACGGGTAAAATTCAAATCCGGACACCTTGGCGTGGATGGGCTCGGTGTTTTCAAAGTCCACCGGCAGCAGCGGCATCAGCCTCAGGACTGTCGGCGTCAGCGTGCCGCCCGCGCCCAGCATCGTGTAGATGACGAAGACCTCGTCCACCTGCTCGGTCAGGAACATCTCGGTCAGCTGAGCGGTGATCTTGCGGGCGCTTCGAAGCGTCGGGCTTTGGATGATATGCTGGTAGCGCGGGTCGGGTTCCATGCCGCGCCGCACGAAGAAGTCGGTGGCAATGTGGCCGACGGTGTACAATTTCACCAGCTTGTGCTCGGGGCTTCGGATCGTGTCGTAGGCGAACTTAAGCACCTGCTGGTTGTACCCGCCGCACAGGCCCTTGTCCGCCGCGATCACCACATAGGCCGCGCGGTGTCCGCGCTCCACGAAGAAGCGGTTCTTGATGAGCCCGCCCGCCGTGTCCATGATGAAGCGGATGCTCGCGCGCACCTGGTTGAAAAACGCCAGGTTATGGTCGTGCATGGACATGGAGCGCTTCATCTTGGAGGACGCGATCAGATACATGGCCCTCGTGATCTTGCCGATGTCCCCGATCACCTTGATGTGGTGGCGGATCTCGGAGACGTTGTTCATCGAATCGCCCCCGAATGGGCCAGCCACTCCTTGGCTGCCTTGGCCATCGACTTGGCGAATGTGTCGCTGATGACGCTCTCTTCATCCAACGCCTTGACGCCCTCCGGATCCCTGGCGTCCATGTAGGCCGGGAACTCGTGCTTGAATTTCTGCACGCGCTCTATCGGCGTGTCATGCGGGAGCAGGCCCTGCGTCGCGGCGTAGAGCAGTTCGATCTGCGCGGTGGCGGGCATTGGGTCGCCGTCCTTCTGGCGCAATAGTTCGGTCAGGATCGCGCCGTAGCGCAGCGTATCCCGCGTCGTCGCGTCCATGTCGGAGGAGAACTGCGCGAACACCTGCAATTCGCGGTACTGGGCCAGCTCGAGCCGGAGCCTTCCCGCAACGTTACGCATGGCCTTTCGCTGCGCCGCGCCGCCGACGCGGCTGACGGACAGGCCGCCGGAGACCGCCGGGCGGATGTTGGAGCGGAACATGTCGGTGTCCAGGAAGATCTGGCCGTCGGTGATGGAGATGACGTTGGTCGGGATGTAGGCGGAGATATCGCCCGCCTGGGTCTCGACGATGGGAAGCGCCGTCATCGAGCCTCCGCCCGCCTCGTCCGACAGGCTGGCCGCCCGCTCCAGGAGCCTGGAGTGCAGGTAGAACACGTCGCCCGGGTACGCCTCGCGTCCCGGCGGGCGGCGGAGCAGCAGCGACATCGCGCGGTAGGCGACGGCATGCTTCGATAGGTCGTCGTAGATGATCAGCGTGTCCTTGCCCTGATACATGAAGTGCTCGGCCATCGCGCAGCCCGCGTAAGGCGCGATGTACTGCATGGTGGCGGCATCGCTGGCGGTGGAGCAGACGATGGTGGTGTAGTCCAGCGCGCCCGCGATGCGCAGCTGCTCCACGAGCCGGGCCACCGACGAAGTCTTTTGGCCGATGGCAACGTAGAAGCAGTAGACGCCCTTGCCCTTTTGGTTGATGATGGCGTCCACCGCGATGGCGGTCTTGCCGGTCTGGCGGTCGCCGATAATCAATTCGCGCTGGCCGCGGCCGATGGGCACGATGGCGTCGATGGACATCAGGCCCGTCTCAAGAGGCCGATCCACCGGCTTTCTGGACAGGATCGCGGGCGCGGGGGACTCGATGGGCCGCATCTCCTCAAAGGAAAACGAGCCTTCGCCGTCCAGCGGGTCGCCCAGCGGGCTGACCACCCGGCCCAGCATCGCGCTTCCGCAGGGCACTGACAGCACGCGGCCGGTGCCGCGGGCCTGCGAGCCCTCGGGCACGGAGGATTCGCCGTTTAAAAGCACGACGCCCACGGTGTCGCGATCCAAGTTCATCACGATGCCGTTGCCGCCGCCGTCAAACTCGATCAATTCGCCCAGCACGCAGTCGAGCAGGCCGTTCACCATCGCGACGCCGTCGCCCGATGTGACCGTCTCGCCCGCGCTCTGGATGTTAACCCGGGTCAGGTCAACTTCTTTTTTGACCTTGATCAGGCGGGACTCGAGCACCCGTCCTATGGTCTTCCACTCAAGCATCTGGGACCGACCCCCGTTTCATCAGCTCGCGCGAAACCAGCGCGAGCCTTCCCTTGAGGGAATTGTCCAGCACGCGCCCGGCGATATCGATGCTGACCCCGGCCAGGAGCGACTTGTCCAGCCGTTCGGAGAGCGACACGCTCGCGCCCAGCAATTCCGCCATGCGCGCTTCCAGCTGGGCCTTTTCCTCGGGCGTCAGCGGATATGCGGTTTTCACAACGCCCTCAATCATTCATCCTTGCCCGCCTTTTCAAGAAACTCCTGAAGCAGGCGCTTGTGATCCTCGACGGTGACTTCCCGCTCGAGCACCATCGAGGCGATTTGGACGGACAGCTTCGCCGCGTCCTCATAGAGCTCCTGCTGCGCGTTCTGCTCCATGATGCGCACCTGCGTCTTCGCCTTTTCGGCGATCTGCTTGGCGTCCGTCTGGGCCGCCTGAACCATGGCGTCCGCCCGGGCCTTGCCCTGAGCCTCGCCAGTCTTAATCAAGCCCGCGACCTCGCTGGCCGCGCCATCCAGCTGCTTCTGGCGCTCGCTCAAGAGCTCCGACGCATGCTTCTGGCTCTCGGCGGCGCTGTCCAGCTGCCCGGCCACCTTGTCTTCCCGCGCCTTCAGGAACTTCCTGACGGGTTTGTACAGGAAGTAGTACAGCGCGACCAGCAGGATGACCGTGTTGGCCATGTGCAGCAAGATGGTCCTCGGATTGAAGATTCCTTCCAACCTGCATCCCCTCCGTTTTCAGGTGCCTGACGGGCCGCTATACCTTGGCGCCCAGAACGAAGATCAGCAAAATCGAAACGAGCAGCGCGTAGATCGCGCAGGTCTCCATCAGGATCAGGCCGAAGAGCAGCGAGGAGTTGATTTTGCCGAAAGCTTCGGGCTGCCGGGCGATCGCCTCCGACGCCCTGCCGGTGGCAATGCCCATGCCGATCGCGGCGCCCGCGCCGCAAAGTACCGCGATGCCCGCACCGAGGGCAATCAGACCAAGTGGTGACATGATGGTTCCTCCCTTTTGTTTCTGAGGTTCGGAGAATCTATTCAACCGCCTCGCTGGTGTACACCAGTGAGAGCAGGCCGATGACGAACACCTGAATGCCGATTTCAAACACGGTGAAGAACGAGGAGAACGCCGCCGGCAGCAGGATGGGCACGAGGTTGTAGATGATCTCCATGATGACCGTGCCCACCAGGATGTTGGAGAAAAGCCGGATCGCCATCGAGAACGGGGTAATCAGGTCGGTGAGCAGCCGGATCGGCAGCATGAACGCCTTGGGGTGGCACAGCCCGGCCAGCCGCCCGCCCAAGCCGCGGGCCTTGATGCCCGTCACGTTGACGGTGATGAAGCAGGTCAGGCCCAGCGCCAGCGCGCAGTTGATGTCGCCGGTGACGGCGGGCAGGCCGAAGAGCTCGATGATCGACTCCGAGAACACGTAGACCATCAGCGTCAGCGTCATCGGCGCGAGGAACGAGGCGGACTCGCCCACGTAACCCTTCGCCCAGTTTTCAAGGCCGCCGATGATCATCTCCAGCACCATCTGCAGGCCCTTGGGCTTTTCCGAAAAGCGCTTCCGGATGTACACGTTGGTAAGGGCCAAGAGCACGATCACCACGGCCAGCACGCCCCAGGCGATCACGACGCTCTGCCCCACGTCGACGCCAAAGATTTCAAACGGTACCGGTTTGATGTTGACTTCCACATTCATACGAAGAACTCAATCTCCTTTAACGCTGCTTTCGCCACTGGACAAACCCGAACGCAACGAAAGAAACTGTCGCCGCGGCCACGAACCAAATCAGGGTCGAAAGGGACACGGCAAGCGCCGCGATCATAAAAACCGCCCAAAGCGGCAGCTTGACCGCGATCATCCACGTCTTCCCTTTTAGCAGGATCCATTGCAGCAACCTGACCTGCACCCAGCCCAGCGCCGCCCCGACAATCGCAGCCATGACCCCGAACAAGACATCCATACCCTTTATTATACCCCATTCGTCGGGTTCTTCGCAAGCCTAGTTTTCATAAAAAAAGGAAACACCTCTTTCGCCGTTCCCGTCCGAACGCCGCCCCACGCGGGACAACTCGCGTTTTTCCGTCTTTTCAGCGCGCGGAAAACGTGGTATAATACCCTTATTCATATCGGAGGGGTGCGCTTTCTATGAAGATTTCCGCGAAGGGCCGTTACGCGCTGAGGCTGATGGTGGATCTGGCGCAGCGCGACAACGGCGAGTGGATCGCGCTCAAGGATATATCCAAGCGCCAGGGCATCTCGGTCAAATACCTGGAGCAGATCGTCTCCGGCCTCAGCCGGGCGGGGCTGCTCCGCTCCAGCCGCGGCGCCGCGGGCGGCTATCAGCTGACCCGGCCCGCCGCCCAGTACACCGCCGGCGAGATCATCCGGGCGCTGGAAGGCCCGCTGGCCCCCGTGTCCTGCCTGGAGCAGGAATCCAACCTCTGTCCCCGCCACGAGTTCTGCCCGACCATCCGGCTGTGGGAGGGCCTATACGACGTGGTCAACCAGTACCTGGACTCCTACACGCTGGCGGACATCGCCGAGGCCGAAAAGCCTGCCTACGATTATTCAATCTAGTGCCTTTTCCCCCGGGCCGCCGCCCGGGGTTTTTCATCCTTCCATTCTCTATTTCGCGCGCGGCGCGCGAAAAGTGAGCGGAAATTAATCATTTGGCCAATTTTTACATTACGCCGCTGAAAGCGAATCGCCGCGCCGGTGAAATCCGGGGTGGCCTTTACCGGACGTAGTCGTAAGTTTTGCCGACGAAGGAATTGACCAGGTAGCGGGACATGTTGAGCGGATTTTCCAGCGCGTAGGCCTCGTCGCCGTTTTTGTACTTGGCGGGCACGCGCAGCGCGCTCATCACCTGGTTCCAGACGGGCAGCACCGCGTCCTGCCCGAAGGCGCGGGTGATCTGGTCGGCGGACTGGCCGTGCAGGCCGTGGTCCGCCTGCAGCACGATCACCGCGTCCGGGTCCCGCGAAAGGATCTCGTCGATCATGCCCACTAGCATGGTCGCGGCGTACTTGTGCTGTCCGGCGTAGGAGCGGATGTCGCCCGGATCGCCCTGAAGTTTTTTGCCGTTTTCGTCGACGGTGAACGGGCAGTGGGCGCCGATGTAGAACACGAAGTTGAAGGTGGGCCCCGGGGTATAGGTGGAGTCGTTGATCGCCTCCATCATCATGCGGTTTTTGAGCAGCAGGTTCTTGCCCTGGGCCAGCTGCGAAAGCTGCTCGCCCGTCAGCTTATGGGTGAGCGCGGAGCGGCTCAGCGGGAAGCCGAGCAGCCCTTTTTCGCCCAGTTTGACCACCGTGTTGAAGTACGCGTTGCCGGGAACGTCGGTCAAAAGGATCGCCAGCTCGCCCGCCTCGATGATGGATAGGTACTGCTGCTCGAAGTCGCCGCCGGTCTCCAGCTTGTAGGCGCCGCCCGAGTCCCCGACCACGTAGAAGCCGTCCGACACCGGCGGGTAGTAGATGTTGATGCTGCCGATTGTCTGGGAGGTGTAGCCCTTCTGCTCAAACGCCAGCCGCGTCTCGTCCTTCACGCGCGCGTACTGCAGTTCGCTCTTGGACAGCACCCGGCCCGCCTTGGCGGCGCTTTCGTGATCCTTGAGCGCCTCGCGCATCGCATGGTCGTAGAAGTACGGGCAGAGCAGCGCCGGCACCGCGATCTTGGTGGTGTGATCCGCCTCGAAAGCGGCGCTCCGGTCGATCTCAAAGCCCCGGTCGGAGAGCGCCTTCGCGAATTCCGCCTGATCGTCGCCGAAGTATTTCTCAAACGCGTCGAAGCCCAGCATGCCGTCGCAGTGGAACCAATAGACGTTGGGCGACGGGGCATCCTGGGATACGGTGAAATCCGTCTTGAACTTTGAAAGGTCCATCGAACTGGACTGCCGTTCACTTTCAATGGCGGTAGCGACCGCGGGCACCGCGTTGTAGAGCAGCAGCACGCCGAAAAAGACCAGCAACAGCGGGTACAGCTGCTTTACGCGGGCCTTCCGGAGCGCAAACGCCACCGCCAGCGCCAGGATCATCGCGACGAGCGCGTAGAGGACGACAAACTTGCCATAGCCCATGAGCTTTCGGTCGTTCACAATCCACTCGCAGGCGCCCTTGAGCGCGAAGAACAAAACCCACGCCGTGAGGCTCCCCATCAGTGCCCCCAGCCTGGATTTTACGATCAGCCGCAGCACCAGGTAACCCACGAGCGATAGTAGAACCATCGCCGCGCCGACGAGGCCGACGTGGACGGCGCTCACGTACTCCGCGTTCCGGGTGTACAGGTATGTCAGCGGGATCAGCGGGATCATCGCGCACAGGAGCGGCGCGAGCAGTTTCCCGTGTTTCTCCATGCGGTTACTGAACTCCCTTCGCGCGCATCAGGTAGAGCGTGCGCTCGCTGCCTTCCACCGGCCGCTGCCGGACGATGGTAAAGTACGGGCTGAAGGCGCGCTCAAAGCCTTCTTTTGTGTAGTCCGGGAAGATGTCGTCCCGCGTGGCCAAGAGCGTCCTGACCTGCGAATCCTCTTTGGGTACGAATTCGATGATGAGGCTGCCGGTCAACGAGGAGAGCCACTCCGCCAGCATCGAAAACGGCAGGTTGTTGGAGATCACCAGGTGGTGGATGACCGCCAGCATCAGGATGCAGTCCGGCTTCTGCCGCTCCGCGATGCCCACCCGCTCCCGGTTGGCAAAGCCCATCGCCGGGCTGGGGTTGGTGAGGTCCAGCACCAGCGGCAGCATCGGTTCCTTCGCGGCCTTGACCGCGCGATAGCTGCGCTCCACCGCCACCGGATCCACGTCGAACGCCACCACGCTGCCGCCGTAGGCCAGCGCCAGCCGGGAATAGCGCCCATCGTTGGCGCCAAAGTCCCAGGCGGTCTTCGGCTTGACCTCCTCCAGAAATTCGCGCACCAGCGCCTCCTTGGACTGGGCGGCGGAGTCGGAGTAGTTGGTGTGGGCGTAGTAGTCGCCCCACTCGGTCTCGACGCCCTTCAGCTTCAGCCCCCCGACGATGCGGAGAAGGCTGTCGATCATCGCCTGGTGGCTGAACTTTGAGATGGATACCTTGCGAACCTCGCCCTTGCCATCCTCCCCGTGCCGCTGGGTGGAGCGGGCGTGCCAGTGGATGTGCTGCTTCGCCGCGAAGCCGCCCCTGCCCCCCAGCAGCGTGCTCGCCAGGTCCAGCGGGACGCCGTCGATGTACACGCGCATCAGCTGCGACAGGCGCAGATCTTTATGCGCCATCAGCATAAGCGGCGCGAGGAAATGGCGGCAGAACTGGCCGTAGGCCGGCCACGGGCTGCCCGGCTGATAGAAATCGAAGGAGAGCGTGTCGATGAGCACCGGCCGGCCGTTCAAAAACTGGATGTTGTAGGCGCTGGCGTCCTTTAAGATCATGTCCTGATCCAGCGCGGCGCGGTGAATCCGAAGCGTGGTCAGCGCGGCGTCCTGGAGTTGGCCGAAAGACCACTCATACGGATAGGAGATGTAGGGGATTTGAACCGGGCGGATCAGGCGGTAGGCGTTCTCGTCCTCCGGCGCCTGGCCCAACTCCTCGTGGGGGATCAGAAGGCCCCGCTCGGTCAGCGGCGCGTAGAGCTTTGCCATCAGCGCGTCGTATTGTTCGCGGTAGCAACGGTTCACCTGGCGGATCACCTGGCCGTCCTGGATCAGCACGACGCCGGAAGGGTCGCGGAACGAACTGAACTCCCTCATTTGGCCGCCTTGCCCTCGTCTTCCTTCGCCCCGGCGCCCTCGACTGCGCCCTTCTTTTTGAAGAAGCCGACGATCCGCTTCTTGAACACCAGTAAATAAGCGCCGCCCACCGCGATCGCGGCGATGAGCGCCTGAATCAGCATACTTCCAAATCCCGGATCCAAATACATTGGGAACACCTCCGCCGTTACGATTCACCCATAGATAAACCATATATTATCATCGGAGGCCCTTTTCGTCAACCGCGAGTTGACCCGCGCGCAATCCGGATTTGATATTTCCCCCGTTTGCAGAAAAAAGGGGGGCTGTCGCGATAACAGATTTTTCAAAGCGATTCAGATAAGAAATCGGCCTTCTCAGCAGCATGAAGGCCGATTTCTTGTTCAATTTTTTGTTATCGCGACAGCCTCTCCGCGTCAAAAGATAGGCTAAAACAGCATTTTTTCGCTGAACAGTTCCTGAAAGTCCTTCCGTCCGGAGAGTTCCAGGTATTCCATGTGGCGGCGCAGCGCCTCGGCGCGCTCCGGGCCTTTCAGCATCAGCCGGGCCCCCGCGCCCGCGGCGTTGCCGATGGGCTTCACCCGGTTCAAAAGAGACGGCGGCAGCAGGCCGATCTTGCAGGCGCTCGCCTTGTCGATGTAGTTGCCGAACCCGCCCGCCAAGTACAGGTTTTGAATGTCCGCTTCGGCGACGCCCATCTCCCGCATCAGGATGTCGATGCCCGCGGCGATGGCGCCCTTGGCCAACTGCACTTCCCGCACGTCCCGCTGGGTGAGCGCTACGCCGTCTAAAAGCGCCACTTCCGCGCCGTCCATGCGGCCGGTCTCGTCGAGGATTTCCAGGTCGATCAGCGCCGCCACCGCGTCCACCAGGCCGCTGCCGCAGATGCTCCGGGCCTGGCCTCCGCCCAGCACGTGGCAGCGGAGCGCGCCGTCCTCCGCCCACACCCGGTCGATGGCACCGTCCACCGCGCCGGAGCCGTACTTGATGTGCGCGCCTTCAAACGCCGGGCCCGCCGCCGCCGCGCAGCACAGCATCCGGGAGCGCCCGCCCAGCGCGATCTCGCCGTTGGTGCCGATGTCCAGCAGCAGCGACATCTCGTCCGATTGGTCCATGCCCGCCGCCATCGCCGCCGCGATGGTGTCCGACCCCACGTAGCCCGCCACGCAGCCGCCGACGAACTGCTCGGCCTCAGGCGCGCTTTTCAGCAGCCCGCGCGTGAAGAACGCCTCCCGGTAGGCGGGCGTGTAGGGCGCGGCCGCGATGGCGCGGGGGTCGATCTTTGAAAGGATGTGGGTCATGATCGGGTTGCCCACCAGCGCCACCCGCTGAATCTCCTCCGGACGGACGCGCCGCCGGGCCGTCATCCGCCCGATCAGTTCATCCACCTGACTCCGCACCAGATCGGACAAAAGCGCCAAACCGTCCTCGTGATTGATTACGTAGTCCACGCGGCTGATCACGTCCGCGCCGAAAGCGCGCTGGGGGTTCATCGCCGCCTCGCAGTCGGCTACCTTTCCGTCCACCAGCAGATAGGCGGCGATGGTGGTGGTGCCGATGTCCACCGCCGCTTGGACGCCGGCCAGCCCCTCGATGGTCTCCGCGCCGCCCTCGGTCAGGATGCGCGCGCTGCCGCTCCCGTCCAGCTCCACCTGGGCCTCGCCGTTTACGCGGCACTGACAGGCCAGCCGCCAGCCCCCCGCCAGTTCCTCCGGCGTCAAGTGCTCCCGCTCGATTTCCGCAAGCGGGCTGACGCCGCCGCTTATCCGCACGCGGCACTTGCCGCAGATGCCCTTGCCGCCGCAGGGCGCGTCCATCGGATGGCCCTGCCGCGCCATCAGTTCCAGGAGCTTCTCACCGCCGCCGTGTACGATCATTTGCCTTCTCCCTCGCTCTTTTGTGGCTGCGTCAAGACCGATACGCCTTGAGCGACCTTCTCCATCATCTGTACCGCGCCGGGCAACTGATCCTCCAGCGGCTTTTTGCCGTCCTGGTAGATGAGCGCGGACTCCTTGCCCGCCTGCAGCCGCACCAGCTTCTCATAGGGCCGCAGCGCCTCGATCAGCCGCATCACGTCCACGTCCGCCGACGGCGAGAAGCGCATCACGATCGCGCCGCCGCGGCCCGTCACGAGGTCTATGCCCAGCCGCTGGCACAGATTTTTCAGGTGCGCGATCTCGATCAGGTTCATCACCGGCCGCGCCGGGTCGCCGAAGCGGTCGATCAGTTCCTCGAGCAGATCCTCCCGCGCCGCCTTCGAACCCACCGAGGCGATCTTCTTGTAGACCTCCACGCGGGTCACGTCGCTGCGCACGTATTCGGTGGGCAGGTAGGCGTCCACCCGCAGTTCCACCTTGGTCTGTATGTCGCCCAGCGACTGGTCGCCGCGCAGCTCGCGCACGGCCTCCTCGATCATCTTGACGTACAGGTCGTAGCCCACCGCCGACATGTGGCCGGACTGCTCCGCGCCCAAGAGGTTTCCCGTGCCGCGGATCTCCAGATCCCGCATCGCCACCCGAAAGCCCGAGCCGAACTCGGTGAACTCCCGGATCGCGGCCAGCCGCTTGTCGGCGCTCTCGGTGAGCACCTTGTTGGGGCTGACGGTCAGAAACGCGTAGGCCAGCTTGTTCGAGCGCCCCACGCGCCCACGCAGCTGGTAGAGCTGGGACAGGCCGAACCGGTCGGCGTCGCAGACGATCAGCGTGTTGGCGCGCGGCACGTCCAGGCCCGCCTCGATGATCGTGGTGCAGAGCAGCACGTCGTACTTGCCCTCGTAGAAGTCCAGCATCACGTCCTCCAGCGCCTGCTCGCGCATCTGGCCGTGGCCCACCGCGATCTTCGCCTCGGGCACCAGCTTTTTCAGCCGGGCGTACATGGCCTCGATGGTCTGCACCCGGTTGTGCAGCACGTATACCTGGCCGCCGCGGGAGAGTTCGCGCAGGATCGCGTCCCGCACCAGCGCGTCGGAGTACTCCACCACGTAGGTTTGCACCGGGTAGCGCTCGTCGGGCGGGGTTTGGAGCAGCGACATGTCGCGGATGCCCACCATCGACATGTGCAGCGTGCGCGGGATGGGCGTGGCCGACAGCGTCAGCACGTCCACGTTCTTCTTCATCTGCTTGATGGATTCCTTGTGCTTGACGCCGAAGCGCTGCTCCTCGTCCACCACCAGAAGCCCTAAGTTTTTGAATGACACGTCCTTGCCCAGGAGGCGGTGGGTGCCGATCACCACGTCCAGTTCGCCCGCGGCCAGGAGGTCGATGGTCTTTTTCTGCTCGGCGGCGGAGGAGAAGCGGCTGAGCGTCGCGATCTTGACCGGGAAGCCGTGGAAGCGGTTGGTCATCGTCGCAAAGTGCTGCTGCACCAGGATCGTGGTCGGGGCGAGCAGCGCCGCCTGCCTGCCGTCCATCACGCACTTGAAGATCGCGCGCAGCGCGACCTCCGTCTTGCCGTAGCCCACGTCGCCGCAGAGCAGCCGATCCATGATCTGCGGCTTCTCCATGTCCCGCTTGATTTCCTCGATGGCCTGCAGCTGATCCGGCGTCTCCTCGTACTCGAAGCTGTCCTCAAACTGCCGCTGCCAGGGGGTGTCTAAAGAGAACGCGAAGCCATTCGCCGCGGTGCGCGCCGCGTACAGTTTCACCAGCTCGCCCGCGATCTCGTGGATCGAGGAGCGCACCTTGGCCTTCTGCCGCTGCCACTCGCCGCCGGACAGCCGGTTCAGCCGCGGGTTTTTGCCCTCCTGCCCGATGTACTTCTGCACGCGGTCCATCTGGTCGGTGGGCACGTACAATTTGTCCGAGCCCATGTACTGGATGTGCAGAAAATCGCGCAGCGTGCCCTCCGAGGCCAGGCGCACCGTGCCCATGTAGCGGCCGATGCCGTGGTTTTCGTGCACCACGTAGTCGCCCACCTGGAGGTCTGTGAAGGCGCTCATCTTGTCGCCGGAGCGGGTCTTCTGCTCCCGGCGCTGCTTCGAGACGCCGAAGATATCGCCCTCCGCCACCACCGCCAGACGGATGTCCGGGTACAGGAAGCCCCGGGACAGCGAGAAGGGCAGGATCACCGGTTTTCCAGGCGTCAGTTCCTCCGGCGGATTTTCGGAAAAGGGTGCGTCGCAGTCGAAGTCAAACAGCGTGCGGTTCAGGCGCTGGCCGCGCGCCACGCCGCCGGCCAAGAGCGCCACGCGCCAGCCGTCCTTGCGCCACTTGGCAAGGTCCCGGGCCAGCTCCCGGATGTTGCCCTGGTAGGCGCTGGCGCCCAGGCCGTTCACCTTGATCAGCGCCTTGGGCTTAAAGTCCGGGTTTGCTCGGGTGAACGGGGCCAGAGTGACCACCGTCCGGCCGTCCAGCGCGGGCAGCAGCTGGTCGTAGGTGAACAGAAGCTCCGCCTGGGCGGGCATCGCCTCGTCCCGGGTGAGCGCGGTCTTGAACTGTTCCTGAAATTCCAAAAGGCGGTTGTCGCACTTTTCGCGGAGCCGCTCCGGCTGATCCATCACCACGATCGGGTCGTCCAGATAGTCCAGCAGCGTCCTGGATTTCGGGTAGATCAGGTGGAATATGGACTGCATCTGGTCGGTGGCGTGGCCGCTTCGCAGCGCGTCCAGCCGGTGCGCGAAGTTGCGGCTCAGCGCGGTGCGGGGCCGCGCCGGCTCCTCGGGCTTGGGCTTTGCGGGCGCGGCCTCGGGCTTGGCCGAAAGGTCGAACATCGAGGGCAGCGAATCCTGCTCCCCCTCGCCCAGCATCTCAAAGAACTGCTCGTAGGGCATCAGATCGAACTCTTTTTCGATCTCCCGCTGCCGGTCTACCGGCTGCGCTTCTCCCCGGGCGGTGGATAGCGCGGCCTCCAGCCTTTCGGCGGCAGAGAGCGCCTCCTGGGCGTTCAACAGGATCTCCCCCGCCGGGTAGATGGCGGCCTCCTTGCGCCGGGCGATGGAGCGCTGGGTCATCACGTCGAAGTCCCGGAGGGAATCGACCTCGTCGTCGAAGAACTCCAGGCGCAGCGCGTTCGGCTGGCCGACCGGGTACACGTCCAGGATGCCGCCGCGCAGCGCGCACTGGCCCCGGGCCTCGGTCACGTCCACCCGCTCGTAGCCCGCCTCCACCAGCTTTTCGATCATCCCGTTCGGGTCCAGCCGCATGCCCTCCCGGACGGTGAACACGTCCTGAAGAAAGCGCGCGCGGGGCATCAGCCGGTCGAGCAGCGCGTCCACCGGCGCGACCAGCGCCTTGAGCTGCCCGGTGGCGGCCATGCCCAGCGCCTCGATCCTCCGCATCGCCAGATCCCGGCTGGCCGCCGCGGCGCGCAAAAAGGACACCTCCCGCGCCGGAAACGCCACCGCGCCCCCGCCCATGAGGTGGTTCAGGTCCTCCACGGCGCGCTGCGCCCCCGGGCCGGAGGATGTGACGAAGAGGAGCGGGCGCCCGGTCGCTCGCTGCAGCGCGGCCAGAAGGTGCAGCCGCTGGCTGTCGTCCACGCCGCTGACCGAGCTCGCGCCCGGCGCGCCCGCCGCATTTTGCAGCTCCCGGAACGCGTTCAGCTCCGAAAGCGGCTCAAAAATCAGGTCTTGGCCCTCAGCCATGTTCCTCCTTAGACCAGGCGTTCGCGAATTCCGACGCCTTGGGTATCCCTTCCAAAATGATCTTCTCCACCGCCTCGCCCGCCTTGATCAGCGTGTCGTAGGCGATTTTGCGCGCTTCCGGCGTCGGGTACGGGGCCAGCACGTAGTCGGCCAGATCCCAGCCCTCGGGCTGCTTGCCGATGCCGACGCGCACGCGCGGGAAGTCCTCGCTGCCCAATTGGTACAGGATGGACCTCATGCCGTTATGGGTGCCCGCCGAGCCCTTTTCGCGCACGCGCAGCGCTCCCGCGGGCAGATCGCAGTCGTCGTAGACCACGATCAGGTGGGATAGATCGATCTTGTACCAACTGACCAAGAGCGATACGCTCTCGCCGCTCAGGTTCATGTAGGTCTGCGGCTGCGCAATCGCCACCCGCTCGCCGCCGATAATGCCCTCGCCGAGGAGCGCCTTGCACCTCCGCTTGGTCAGGCGGATGTCATGGCGCGCCGCCAGCAACTCCACCGTGTCGAAGCCGGAGTTGTGGCGCGTGCGCGCGTATTTGCTCCCGGGGTTTCCCAGCCCCACCACCACGTACATTCGTCCACCCCGCCAAAATAGCATGGCGGCGAGGAAACCCTTGTCCCCCCGCTGCCTCACCCTTTTTATGACGACGACCGGCCCGAAGGCGGATCATCCTGTTTATTTTACCGGCGCATCGGCTGGTTGTCAAGCCCCGCGCGCTAGCGGAAGGCCTCCGCCGGCACCACGGCGACCTTGCCCTGCTGGGCGTCCACCAAGGTCAACACCATCAGCGACTTGGCGCCCGCCACCCGCTTCTTCTCCGGCTGCAAGGTGGAGATCATCACGCCCACGCCCACGACCTCCGCCTGGAACTCGGCCATCATGTCCACCATGCCGCGTAGCGTGCCGCCGCCCTTCATGAAGTCGTCGATGATCAGCGCCCGCTGGCCGCCGGTCACGGCCCTGCGCGCCAGCGCCATCGTCTCGATGCGCTCGCCGCTGCCGCCGGCGATGTAGTTGATCTTGACGGCGGAGCCCTCGTAGGCCCTGGAATCGCGCCGGGCGATGACGAGCGGCACGCCTAGCGTCCTTGCGGTCATCATGGCGATCGGGATGCCCTTGGTCTCCATCGTCAAAACGAGGTCCGGCGAGCGGTCGTAATACTGCATCGCCAGGATCCGCCCCAGCATCTCGGCGGTCTCCGGCTCGGAGGAGACGTCGGAGGTGTAGAGGAAGCCGCCCGGCAGCAGCCGCCCCGCGTCGCTCAGCCGGTCCGCGAGCTTTCGCAGAAAGGCGCTGGTCTGCCCCGGGGAGACGGTGGCGCGATAGCGCACGCCGCCCGCCGCGCCGGCGACGGTGGTCAGTTCGCCCTGGCCGAATGCCTCGAAGGACGCGCGCAGAAGCTCAATGTCCTCGCTGACCGTCGACTTCGCCGCGCCGAACAGCTCGCAGAACGTGCCGAGCGTATGAATCCTGTTGGGGCTCGCCATTAGAAACGCGGCCATCGCACCCAGCCGCTCGCTGCGCTTGATCCGATCCATCCGAAAACTCCCTCGCTTCTGGACATACTCTATAATTATACCGGAACTTTGGGAATTTCGAAAGAACCGGCGAACACATTTTCGAGAATCCAACGCAATTTTAACGCGCAGCCGGGGCGTTTGCGAAAACGACGGTTGATGGCGGCGGCCCGCCGTCGTATAATTGAAAATTGGAAAACTGCTTTCGGGAGGAACGAAATGACCGCGCACATCCGTGATTTCCAGGGGAAGCGCGTGCACTTTATCGGCGCGGGCGGCAGCTCCATGTCGGGCCTGGCGCCGCTGATGAAAAAACTGGGATACTGCGTAACCGGCTCCGACCGCGACCGCTCCCACAAGACCGACGCGCTGGAGCAAAAGGGCATCCCGGTCGCCATCGGGCACCGGCCGGAGAACGTCCGGGGCGCCGACCTCGTCGTCTACACCGCCGCCATCGCGCCGGAAAACCCGGAGCGGGTGGAGGCGAAGCGGCTGGGCATTCCCGAAATCGAGCGAAGCGCGCTGATCGGCCAGCTGATGGAGGGCTACAAAAACGCCGTCGCCGTCAGCGGCACCCACGGCAAGACCACCACCACCGCCATGCTGTCCCAGGCGATGGTGGAGTCCGGCGTGAAACCCACGGTGCACATCGGCGGCGAACTGGACGCGCTGGGCGGATCGACGCTCTTGGGTGAAAAGGACTTCTTCGTCGTCGAGGCCTGCGAATTCAACGCCAGCTTCCTAAAATTCCTACCCACGGTGGCGGTGATCCTGAACATCGACGAGGATCACCTGGACTTCTACAAGGACATCGATGACATCGAGCGCGCTTTTTTGGAGTTCGCGAGGCGGACGCCGGAGGACGGCTGGTGCGTGGGCTGGGGCGACGACGAGCGCGTGACCCGCGTGATGCGCCTGGCCGCGCGCAAGACCCGCTCCTATGGCCTGGGCTCCGGCAACGACCTCAGGCCGGAGAACCTGACCTACGACCCGGAGGGCCGCGCCCGCTTCACCGCCGCGCTGAACGGAAAGCCGCTGTGCCGGGTTCAGATGACGGTGCCGGGCGAGCACAACATGCTGAACGCGCTGGCGGTGATCGCGGTGGCGGACATTCTGAAGCTGCCGATGGATCAGGTGGCGGCCACGCTCTCCCGCTATACCGGCGCGCACCGCAGGTTTGAGTTGACCAGCGTCACCGACGGCGTCAAGGTCTACCAGGACTACGGCCACAACCCCGCCGAGATCAAGAACGCGCTGCGCATCGCCAAGCTCCAGCCCCACAAGCGGCTGTGGGCGGTATGGCAGCCCCACACCTACTCCCGCACGAAGAAGCTGTTCAGCGGCTTCGTGGAGGCGTTCGACGACGCCGACCTGGTATTGATCACCGACATCTGCGCCGCGCGGGAGAAGGACCCGGGCGACATCCGCTCGGAGATGCTGCTCCCGCCGCTGCATGCCCGGGGCGTGGACGCCACCGTGACGCCGACATTTGACGACACCGAGGAATACCTGCGCGCCCACTGGCAGCCGGGCGACCTGGTAATCACGCTTGGCTGCGGCAACATCGACCTTCTGAACGAGCAGATCGCGCTGCATGGCGACACGGCGAAGGCCCGCGGCTGAACGCAGGCCTTATCGCACGCCATCGGGCGATCACCCAAAAACAATTCGGGCCCCCTCTTCTCGCAGATGTAGTTTCGTCATTTCCACTGTCCACTTCAGGGGCGTACCGGCGGCCTTCGTCGCCTTCGTCCCTGCCCCAAGGGGGGCTTGGGGGCCGCGGTCCCCATGTCCAATCAAAGCCGCCGTAAGGCCGCCACCGCTTGACGCGCATCCCCCGCAAGGCCGCAGCCTTGCGGGGGATGCGCCACCTTCGACGATCTCTTTCGTACTTTCAAATCATTCCCACCGACCTGTGCGGCGGGAATGCGGTTTCCGGAATCAGTGCGCACACTGGTGGAGGAAACAATTCCGCTGGTCAGCGGGCCGCCCGGAAACGCCGCAGCGTTTCAGGCCCGCGCAGGCCTTCTCCCCTCGATGAAAAGACGCCGCAGCGGATTTTCATCGCTTCATCACCACGCCCCGTGTCCCCCGCCGCCACCGCCGCCGCCGGACGACCCGGAGAACCCGCCGCCGGAGGAACTGGAACTCTTGGCCACGATGCTCTGGTTGTGCTGCCGGACGTCGTGGAACGAGCGGCCCACCCGGCCCATGTCGTAGTACCATCCGGCATACCACCAGACGGGCAGCATACTGCCGTAGCCGTAGCCCGGCTCGCTGGCGCGCTGGTCCAGGTATTTGGCCAGCGGCTCCACATAGCCCAGCCCCACCAGGATCGGCAGGTACTTCAGCGCCTCCGGCGAAAGCTGCGACATGTTCTCGCCGTACTTCTCGCAGAAGCCCCTGACCGCGGCGAACTTCTGCTCGCCCTGGTCGGTGATGTTCCGGATCCGCGCAAAGCCGATGCCCACGACGGCCGTCAGCGCTACGCCCGCCAGCCCCAGCACGATCTGACTCAGCACGAACAGCGCCCCGCTGATCAGAAGGCCCCCCACAATCAGCATCGCCGCGCCGCAGCCCAGCTTCACGCCGTTGGCAAAGTACAGCCCACTGTCCACCGCCTGCTGCTTGACGGCCTTCCGCCACGAGCTGTATCCGCTCTCAAAGCTCTGCGCCAGGTGGACGTCCTTGCCCGCGTTCAGGTCCTCGATCCACAAAAACTCCCGGCCCTGGAACAGCCAATCGAACAGCGCCCTCTGCTGCTCCGTCATTTCCGCCTGACGGTTTGAAACCGTGAACTTGGTCTCCTTTTCGCCGGTCAGCGGGTGCACCTCGCTGGTCATGGTCAGCGCGCCCCGCCGCACCAGTTCGAGCAGCGTCGCCGAGAACCCGCATTCGTCCGCATGGCCCCGGACCAGCGTCTCCGCCACGGCGGCGTCGAGCCCGTCCAGCGCGCCCATGTCGTCCGCGGGCCTGATGTCCTTCTTGACGCCGTACTTCGCCAGCTTCTGCCGAAGCAGCAGCGCGGCGCCGATAAAGAACAGCGCCAAAAGGCCGGTCGCGCCGTAGCGCAGCCGCTTCAGGTTTTCGGCGCGCTCGGCCGCCTCGGCGGCCTTCTGCTGGGCGAGCTTTTCCTCGGTGTCCAGCGCGGACTGGACGATAGGCTGATCGATCAGCGGCGCCAGGCTCATGGAGTCCGCCGGGAACAGCGCGTCGATCTCCACGTACTGCCCGGGCGCCACGTCCCTCGGCCCGGCCACGAGCGCGCCGTCCGGGGCGATCGAAAGATCCTCCGCGCCCATCGCGCCGTGGGCGAACCAGTGCTCCGGCGCGCCCGGGAAGGTCACCCGGATCGTCGCGCCGCCCAGCGTGACGGAGTTGGCGATGCCGATCAGCTTGTAGTTGAGCCGCGCGGCGTCCCGATAGCGCTGCGCCAGGCCCAGCATCGCGTATTCAAACCGGAATTCCCGCCGCCCGCTGTTCCCCGGCGCGTAGGCCTTGATGTTCAAAAGATCCCCGTTCCGGGTGGCGGTGTAGGTGAAGGGTTCGCCGTTCAGCGCGTCCACCTGCCTGAGCGGCGTCCCGCCGTCCACGTACAGCTTCAGATCCTGAAGCCCCGCGAGATCCCCCACGTCGATGTCGTTCAGGATGCCGTTGTAACTGCCGTCGAAATCGTAGGTCAGGTTCTCTGTGACTTTTGCCGAGCCATCCTGAGAAATGGCCACGTCCATCGAGTACGCCGGGATCGAATAGCCGTCCGCCAGCGCGGCCAGCGGCAGCGCCAAAAGGAGTACCAGGGCCGCCATCCAGATCTTGCGCATGCTCATCCCCCCTGCGCTCATTATGATTGTACAACGCGGAAATGTCAATATCTCAGCGCCCCATCCGCACCGCCAGTCATTGTTTAATGACTTGGGGCTTGACACCGGGTGCCCCTTGACGTTATCATTTGCTAAAATGGATGGATTAGGGGGCTTTTCAAGTGTCTGACAACATTCAGGCGATCGCGATTCGAATCTGCGATCTGCGCGAGATCAGCGGCATGACGCAATCGCAGGTAGCGGAGGCGTCCGGCGTACCGCTGGAGGACTACGTCGAATACGAGAAAGGCGAGCGGGATTTCTCCTTCAGCCATCTGTTCAATATTGCGAAGGCGCTGGGCGTGGACATCAGCGATCTGCTGACCGGCGAAAGCCCGAAGCTGCGCGGCTATGTGGTGACCCGCTCCGGCCAGGGGCTGGCGTTTGAGCGGCGCAAGGCCTACCACTATCAGCACCTGGCCTACAACTTCCGCGACAAGAAGGCGGAGCCCTTTCTGGTGACCGTGGAGTACGACGGGCAGACCAGCGGCAAGACCGCCCACGCCCACGAGGGGCAGGAGTTCGACTACCTGCTGGAGGGCCGCATGTTGATCGAATTGAACGGGAACCCGGTGTACCTGGGGCCGGGCGACTCGGTCTACTACGACTCCTCGCTGCCTCACGCGATGTACGCGCTGGACGCCGATGCCAGATTCATCGCCGTCGTGATCAAATAATCCGGGAGGATCGGCCATGACACCTTACAAACAGTATCTCGAGCAATGGGAGTTCGGCTCCTATGAGGATTACCTAAAAAATTTTAAAATCGTCGTCCCGGAGCACTTCAACTATGCCTACGACGTGTTGGACCTGCTGGCGCGGGAGACGCCGGACGCGCGGGCGCTCGAGTGGTGCAACCCGGAGGGCGAGGCCAGGACGTTCACCTTCCAGGACATCAGCCGGGAATCAAAGCGCTGCGCCAACATGCTTCAGTCCCTCGGCGTCAAGCGGGGCGACGTGGTGATGCTGGTTTTGAAGCGCCACTACGAGTTCTGGATCTCGATCATGGCGCTGCACCGGCTGGGCGCGGTCGCCGTGCCGGCGACCCACCTTCTGACCAAGAAGGACATCGTCTACCGCGCGAACGCGGCGGACATCTCGGCGATCGTCGCCACGGTCAGCGACTCGTTCGCGGATCAGCTGGACGCGGCGCTGCCCGAGTGCCCGACGCTGAAGACGCGCGTCTCCGTCCGCGGCAAGCGGGAGGGCTGGTTCTCCTTTGACGAGGAGATGGCAAAGCACGGGGACCAGTTCGAGCGCCCGCTGCCGCTCAATGAGAACGACGATCCGCTGCTGATCTACTTCACCTCCGGCACCAGCGGCATGCCCAAGATGGTTCTTCTGGACTGCGCCTACCCGCTGGGCCACATCCAGACCGCCGTGTACTGGCTGGGCTGCCAGGAGGACGGGCTGCACCTGACGGTGTCCGAAACCGGCTGGGCCAAGTCGGTCTGGGGCAAGCTGTACGGCCAATGGCTGGCGGGCAGCGCCATCATGAGCTACGACTTCGATAAATTCGTGCCGGCGGACCTACTGATGATCCTCGAAAAGTACAAGGTGACCACATTCTGCGCGCCGCCGACCATCTACCGGTTCATGGCCCTGGAGGACGTTCAGAAGTACGACCTGTCCGCCCTCAAGCGCTGCTCGGTGGCCGGCGAGCCGCTGAACCCGGACCTCTACGACAAGTGGCAGAAGCTGACCGGCCTTCAGATGCGGGAGATCTACGGCCAGACCGAGCTGTGCGTCACCGTGGGCACCTTCCCGTGGATGAAGGTCTGCCCCGGCTCGATGGGCAAGCCCTCGCCGCAGTTCGACGTGGACCTGGTGGATGAGGAGGGCGCCTCCGTCCCGCCGGGCGTGGTGGGCGAGATCGTGGTGCGCACCCGGAAGGGGCGGCCGGTGGGCATGTTCCAGGGCTACCACCGGGACCCTGAGCGCACCGCCTCCGTCTGGCACGACGGCGCGTACCACACGATGGACCTGGCGTGGCGCGACGAGTGGGGCTACTACTGGTACGTGGGCCGCGCGGACGACGTAATCAAATCCTCCGGCTACCGCATCGGGCCTTTTGAGGTGGAGAGCGCGCTGCTCGAGCACCCGGCGGTGGTCGAGACGGCGATCACCGGCGTGCCCGACCCGGTGCGCGGCCAGATCATCAAGGCGACCGTGGTGCTGCGTAGCGGCTATGAGCCTTCCGAGGCGCTGAAAAAAGAGCTGCAAGACCACGTCAAGCACACCACCGCGCCCTACAAGTACCCGCGCATCATCGAGTTCGTTTCGGAACTCCCCAAGACGATCTCCGGCAAGATCCGCCGGGTGGAACTGCGCGAGCGGGACGCGCACCGGTAAGCGGCGCATGATTTTCTCCAAAGAAGGGGGCGAGCCGGTCGTGAAGCGGTTGTTGGCGCTGTGCCTGATCGCGCTGATGCTTCTGTCCGCGGCCGGCTGCAGTCAGCTGGAGCAGGCGGCGGGGACGGCGGGCCCGACCGACACGCCCGCGCCCGGGGCTGTAACCGCCCAGCCCACCCCCACCGCTTTGCCGACCCCGACGCCCGTCCCCACGCCGGTGCCAACGCCCGTCCCGGTGGTGGAGGTCAAGGATTACCAGTATGAAAAGGTGGTCAACAAGTCGCTGGGCGTCTCCTTTGATTACCCGTCCCACTGGAACAACGTGCCCGGCAACATCACCATCTGCTACGTGCAGCCGGTGAACGCGGGCGAAGCTCCCGCCCGGCTGGCCGTAAGCGTCAAGAAGATCTCAAAGACTCTGGACCCGGACGGCGTCAAAAAGGAAATGGACAAGCTGGTGGACGTGATCTCCGGCGGCTTTGAGAGCTTCAAGCACAGCGCCATCTCCAAGAAGATCAAGCTGATCAACAACAACGCCTATTCGGTCATGTATTCCGCGAAGCTGGACGGCAACGAGGTCAAGGGCTTCATCATCCTGACCTACAGGGGGTCCAAGAACCGCCTGCTCGCGCTGCACTTCTACGCGCCGTCCGCCAAGTACGACGAATTCCAGCCGGTGCTCAAGCAGGTGATGGATTCCCTCAAACTGTCGTAACCATTTGCTCCGGGCGCTCCCTGTCCGCAAGCGGCTTTCCGTTTCTTTTACCAACGTGCTTTATTGATGCGCGAAAATCGTTCCCGGCCCGCGAATGGAAGGCGCGGTTCTGGAGAGCGGCTTCGCCTCCGAATCGGAGTTCCCGGGCGTTCATTGATCCTAAGTGCGGCGCGCGCTGCGGTTCAATCTGCGGTGCGCGCCTTTCGTTTTGGAGGTACTCTGTACGAAAACGCGGGCGGCAAGCCGCCCGCGTTTTCGTTTTCCCTGAATTACCTGCCGCGGCCGCCGCCCGACCCGCGGGACCCGCCGCCGCCGCCAAAGTTGCCTCCGCCAAAGCC
>Ga0268263_1000802_pt1 | contig 36622 bp, 37 predicted proteins | sample Biomet5_FD_190358 | JGI IMG/M metagenome (GOLD analysis project Ga0268263, IMG submission 190358) | Microbial communities from bioreactor (seeded with sewage sludge) at LBNL, California, USA - Biofuel metagenome 5 (SPAdes) (version 4) | ecosystem: Engineered > Bioreactor > Anaerobic >... | reverse complement strand
CGCACTGGGGTAGGGGAATCGCGCCCTCATGCGTCACCGGGCCGCTCTACGCATGTTTCGGTGTGGAACCGCGAGATACCTGCAGAAAAACAAGCCAAATGGATGCTCTCGTAAATCAACCCCCTTTAGTGGCCAACACTTCCTGCGGTTATATGCCGGAGGAGGAGGCCCGTGAGGCAAGTGCTCGGAAGGGGTCGTTCATCCGACTCGTTTTTCTGCAGGTATCTCTTTGTCCAATTTCTCTGCGTGCTCGCATGCGGATGAATCATGGGGTAAAGTTAGCCATAGTAAACGATTGGTGGCTACCTAGAAGCCCGAATGGAGTCAAGGAGACTATCCATGGCATTGGACACGCTGGAAATCGGCAAGGATGCGTACGTCTTGTCCGTTAGCTGCGACGAGGAATCCCTGCGCCAGCACATCTTTGACATGGGGCTTACGCCTGGTACCGAGGTCACCATGGTCAAGGCTGCCCCCATGGGCGATCCGCTCCAGATTCGGCTGCGCGGCTACGAGCTCACCCTGCGCAAGGATGACGCCGCCCGTATCGAGCTTTCCAACGTGCACGAGGCGCACAACATACCCCGCAGCAACCCACATCTCGGAAATGCCGCGCACCCGTCGCTCGGTGAGGGCAGCGCATCCGGCGAGGCGGCCGAAAAGACCCATCACTGGCACTCCGAAGGTGTGGTCGCGGCGAAGGGCGCACCGCTCACCTTTGCACTGGCAGGCAACCAGAACTGCGGAAAGACCACGCTCTTCAACCAGCTGACCGGGTCCAACCAGCACGTGGGCAACTTCCCCGGCGTCACGGTCGACCGCAAGGATGGCCAGATGCGAAGCCATCCCGAGGCTACGGTCACCGACCTTCCGGGCATCTACTCGCTGTCGCCCTATACGGGGGAGGAGGTTGTCTCACGCCGGTTCATCCTCGATGACAAGCCCGACGCGATCATCAACATCCTCGACGCCACCAACATCGAGCGCAACCTCTATCTCACGCTTCAGCTCATGGAGCTTGACGTACCTATGGTCATTGCGCTCAACATGATGGACGAGGTGACCGCCAACGGTGGGACCATCGATGTCAACGGGCTCGAGGCTGCCCTCGGCGTTCCCGTCGTGCCGATCTCGGCGGCAAAGGACCAGGGCATTGACGAGCTCGTCGAGCATGCCATCCACGTGGCGCGCCATCACGATCATCCGGGCAGGCAGCACTTCTGCTCACTTTACGGTCCTGACGGCGGTGCCCTCCACCGCTGCATCCATGCCGTCATTCACCTCATCGACGACCATGCGCATGCGGCGGGTGTTCCCGTGCGCTTTGCCGCGACGAAGCTCGTCGAGGGGGACGAGCTTGTCTCGAAGTCGCTTGGCCTCGACCAGAACGAGCTTGACGCCGTGGAGCACATCGTCCATCAGATGGAGGTGGAGTCGGGTTCCGACAGGCGCGCGGCCCTTGCGGACATGCGCTTCTCCTTCATCGAGGGCATCTGCTCTGCGTATGTGGTCAAGCCACAGGAGAGCCGCGAGCATGCGCGTTCGGTGACCATCGACAAGGTTCTTACGGGCAGGTTCACGGCCATCCCCGTCTTCGTGGCAATCATGGCGCTCGTGTTCTGGCTTACGTTCTCGGTGGTGGGCAAGGCTCTCTCCGGTCTGCTCCAGCTGGGGCTCGATGTCCTTGGCGCGCAGGTCGACGCCGCCCTCGCCTCGTTTGGCACCAACGGCGTGGTCCGTTCGCTCGTGACGGATGGCATCTTCGGCGGCGTGGGCTCGGTGCTCTCGTTCATGCCCATCATCGTGGTGCTGTTTCTTCTTCTGTCCATGCTCGAGGACTCCGGCTACATGGCTCGTGTCGCCTTCGTCATGGACAAGCCGCTGCGCAGGCTGGGTCTCTCCGGCCGAAGCTTCGTGCCCATGCTCGTGGGTTTTGGCTGCTCGGTGCCCGCCATCATGAGCACGCGCACCCTTCCCTCGGAGCACGACCGCAAGATGACCGCCCTGCTCGTCCCATACATGAGCTGTTCGGCAAAGCTTCCCGTATACGCACTCCTGACTGCGGCGTTCTTTGGTCAGTGGGCAGGCCTTGCCATGGTGGGTCTCTACGTCATCGGTATGCTCGTGGGTATCATCGTGGCGCTCGTGCTCAACCGTACCGCGTTCAGGGGCGAGCCCGTCCCGTTTGTGATGGAGCTTCCCAACTACCGTCTGCCGAGCGCCAGGACCACATGCCTGCTCGCATGGGAGAAGGCCAAGGATTTCATCACGAGGGCGTTCTCGGTGATCTTCGTGGCAACCATCATCGTATGGTTCCTCCAGACCTTCGATGTTCGCTTCAATGTGGTCTCTGACGCGTCCCAGAGCATGCTCGCCCTGCTCGGCGGACTCATGGCGCCGATCTTCTCGCCGCTCGGCTTTGGGTCCTGGCAGGCATCGACGGCACTCGTCACCGGCTTCGTGGCAAAGGAGAGCGTGGTCTCGACGCTTACCGTGCTGGTGGGGACGGGCGGCCTCGCCGGGCTCTTCTCGCCGTTCGCGGCCTGGGTCTTCCTCGTGTTCACGCTGCTCTACACGCCATGCGTGGCCACTGTCACCGCCGTTCGAAACGAGCTCGGCGGCAGGTATGCGGCGTGGGTCGTCCTCATGCAATGCGGGGTCGCATGGGTCGTGGCGCTTGTGGTGCACGCCCTCGGCATGATGGTGGGCCTGTAGTCCTAACGGCGTTTGCGGTTTGTCTGCTGGGCGGCCCACGGTCCGAGCCAGAGGGCTGCGGGCACGGCGGCAAACACGCCCGCGAACGTCCTCCCCGCCTCGCCACCGAGAGCCCCGCCGAGCGCGCCAAGGGCGAGGTAGCCCACGCCCGCAAAGACGATGCTCGCAACCACGCGCGCGATGCGCTCGCGACGACTGGCGCGTACGTCGAAGTTGACGAGGCGCTTCTCGGCGAACCAGCCCACAAGACAGCCACTGTATACGCCGAACACCTGGTAGCCGCTGACGGTCATCGCTGCGGGATCTACGATCAGCTCGCCGTTCACGTAGTCCATGGGGTATGGCTTGAGTGTGAGGTAGAGCACGAACGCAAGGCCGATGGCAAGACCCGCAAGGAGCACCACGACGTCGCGCGCAGGCTTGGTGTCAACCCAGGTGAGCGTGTGGTCGGCCACCCACAGACCGACGATTCCCACAAGTGCCGCGACGACTACGTCTTGTGGCGTATGCACGCCGAGGTAGGTGCGAGAGAAGGCCACGATCACGCATGCAATCACGCATGCCACCGTCACGCCTCTGTGCTCGTGTCGCTGAAACCACGCGAGCCCACCGAGGACGCTCACGGCCGTTTGTGTGTGACCGCTCGGGAACGAGTAGTCGGTGGCGCTGGCCATTGCGGCCACAGAGGGTGTGATGCGTGCGTCGCGGATCCATGGACGATACACGCACAGGGTGTTCTTGATCGTCTGATTGATGATGCCGCCCGCCGAGTATGAGAAGAGCAGGCAAAGTCCCTGTCGCTTGTCGACGAGCCAGTAGACGAGGAGTGCGACGGCAAATGCCACTGCGAGCAGGCCCGAGGAGAGGATGACGAACGCCTCCTCGACCCCACCTCCGAGTGCCTCGCGAAGACCTTGGAGCGTGAGTAGGTAGGCAACGTCCATGCGAGCTCCCCCTAGAGTCTGATCGTGAGCTCGACGGGGCAGTGGTCGGAGCCTGGTACCTCGCTGAGTATCGAGGCGCTTGTCACGTCCGCGGCTGCGTCTTGCGACACGAGGAAGTAGTCGATGCGCCAGCCAGCGTTGTTGGCGCGGGCATGCATGCGGTAGCTCCACCAGCTGTAGGCCTCGGTCTGGGTTGGATGCAGCTGACGGAACGTGTCCACGAAGCCCGCATCGAGAAGCCTGCCAAAGCTCTCTCGCTCCTCATCGGAGAAACCGGCGTTTCCGCGGTTGGCACTGGGGTTGCGAAGGTCGATCTCCTCGTGGGCCACGTTGAAGTCGCCGCAGGCCACGACGGTCTTCTCCTTGGCGAGCCCGGTGAGGAAACCACGAAAGCCCTCGTCCCACGCAAGGCGCGTCTCGATGCGTTTGAGCTCGGGCTGCGCGTTGGGCACGTAGGCGCACACGAACCAGTACGTGGGAAACTCAAGCGCACACATACGCCCCTCGTCGTCGGCCGCAGGGCAGCCGATGCGTCGTACCACCTGGAGCGGCTTCTCGCGCGAGAAGACCGCGGTACCCGAGTAGCCCCTGCGCTCGGCGTAGCTCCACGTCTGTACGTAACCGGCTAGGTCAAGCTTGACCTGGCCATCCTGCAGCTTGGTCTCCTGGACGGCAATGACGTCGGCTCCCAGTCCCTCGGCTATCTCGACAAACCCGGGTTCCTTCTTGAGCACGGCCCGAAGCCCGTTGACGTTCCACGAGACAAGCCTGAGTTCGCGTCTGTCAGCCATGTGCGGCTCCCTATCCTATGGTGATGTAGTTGCCTTTGGATTCTGACCCATCTGCCTCCGATACGAGCCGTGAGATTTCTCCGCTCGTGCGGTGCGGGCCTCCCTCGGCGGAGCCGAAGACAAACTCACGCACCAGGGGAAGGTCCCTCTCGCCCTGCTCGTGGCCCATGGTGTATGACGCGAGCAGCCTATGCTTGTTGACGGTGCCGTTCTCGACGGGCATCTCGTCCGGATAGATGGCCAGACAGCGCCCGGCGCGTTCGAGCTCGTCTATGTGATCGAGTGCGACGTTATAGCGCTTCCAGCGTGTGAGCATGGCGTTTCTCAGGTAGGGATAGTCGCGGGCGATGCGCTGGAAGAGCGTGACGTCGTATCTCGATGGCTCGGGCTTGCGGTAGCCGCGAGGACGTGTCGCCACGAAGACGAACTTCTCGAAGCCGTCGTCCTCGGCCAGGTGGATGGGGATGCCCGCACCCGTGCCGAGTCCACCGTCGTAGTACACGGAGCCGTCCACGGGCAGCGGCTTCATGGCTCCGGGCAGCGTGGAGCTGGCGCGGACCCTGTCCATCATGTCCATCGCCGTGGCATGTCGTCCTTTGTCCAGGTGACGGTCCGACCCGTGTCGCGTTCGAATGCCTGGATGCGGATGCGGGCGGGGTTGGCCACGAAGGCATCCCAGTCGAAGGGCATGAACCCGTCGAGCATGGCGCCCTCGTAGAGATAGTCGGCGTTGAAATATCCCTTTCCGCTCAGCAGGGATCGCACGCCACCCGTCTTCTCAGCGCCATCGTATCCGAGAAACGCCATGCGCGTGCGCCTGAGGTCGCGCGAGACGTAGTCGACGGCGTGGCTTGCGCCGGCGGAGACGCCGCAGACATAGTCAAAGCTGATGCCCTGCTCGAGAAGGACGCGGGCGATACCTGCCGTGTAGCTCGCGCGGTACCCACCACCCTCAAAAACCAGGGCGCAGTCACGTACGTTGTTTTCCAGACCCTCCATGGTTGCCTCCTTCCGACGCGCGTGACGCGCTCGATCCATGAATCTTGCCCATATGTCGTGATGAGGTAGTTATGCCCGTCTTCCGTCTGCGAAAACTGCGAGCGAGCCACGAATCTGTGGCGGTACCATGAATCCGTGCGTGGGTTACGGCAGGGAGGCGTGCATGACCATGACGATCACCAGCCCCGTCGAGGCGGCGGCGGAACTCAAAAGGCGCGTGGACAAGGCTGGCAGGGTGGTCTTCTTCGGTGGTGCGGGCGTCTCCACGGCAAGCGGCATCCCCGACTTCCGCAGTCCCAACGGCCTCTACAACCAGCGCGGATACACCTATGCGCCCGAGACGATGCTCTCGCACTCCTTCTACGTCTCCCACCCAGAGGAGTTCTTCGACTTCTACCGTCATGTGATGTGCGTACCCGACGCCAAGCCCAACCGCTGCCACTACAAGCTTGCCGAGCTCGAGGCCGCAGGCAAGCTTGCGGCCGTGGTCACGCAGAACATAGACGGCCTTCACCAGGCCGCCGGCTCCAAGCGCGTGATCGAGCTGCATGGATCCACGCATCGCAACGTCTGCCAGAGATGTGGGGCCGTCTATTCGCAGGAGTGGGTCCTTGCTTCCGAGGGGGTGCCGCGGTGCGGGCGGTGCGGCGGTGCCGTGAAACCAGACGTCGTGCTGTACGAGGAGTCTCTCAACGAGAGGGACCTCGTCGCCGCCATGGAGGCGATCGCGAGCTGTGACCTGCTGGTCATCGGAGGCACCTCGCTTGTGGTGTATCCTGCCGCGGGTCTCGTGCAGTACTTCCGAGGGGATGACCTCGTGGTCTGCAACCTCCAACCCACTCCGCAGGATGCCGCCGCGAACCTCGTGTGCGCCTGCGACATCTCGGAGGCCTTTGATTTCTGACCCGCGAGGGTTCGTCCCATTCTGCAGGTTTGGGCCCCTTTGCCGTGATAGCGGAGAATGCCCGCGTACTCGTTACAATAGGAACGTTACCTACGTGTCCGGCGCAGGAGGTCGATGAAGGTGCTCAGGGAGAACTATGCAACGTGGCAGTGCGGCTCGCACGAGATCTCGCTCGCGCGTCCTCGCATCATGGGAATTCTCAACGTTACGCCCGACTCCTTCTCCGATGGTGGGGAGAACTTCGACGTGAAGGCAGCCATCGCCCGCGGTCGCGAGATGCTCGACGAGGGAGCCGACATCATCGATGTGGGCGGCGAGTCCACGCGTCCTGGCTACACACCCGTTTCCTCGAACGAGGAGGCGGGACGCGTCGTGCCCGTCGTGCGTGCGCTCGTTGCATCGGGTGCGGTCGTCTCCGTGGACACGCGTCATGCCGACGTTGCCAAGATGTGCATGCGCCTTGGCGCATCCATCGTCAATGACGTGGAGGGCTTCACCGATCCTGCCATGATGAAGGTTGCTGCCGACACCAACTGCGGCTGTGTCGTCATGCATTGGGACAAGGGCGGCCTGGGGACGCGTCCGCCCCGTCGGCAGGTGCAACTCGACGACTCCCGTCCCGCCCGTGAGGCCGTTACCAGAACGAATACCTCGCAGCACCGCTTTACCCTGCCTGACCAGGCACCCATCATGCGACAGATTATGGGCTTCCTCGGTGACCAGGCTCGTGACCTCATGCGTGCGGGTGTGGCCCATGATCGCATCTGCATCGATCCCGGCCCCGGCTTCGACAAGTTCGCCGACGAGGACGTCGTCATTCAGCGAGCCACTCGCTCGATGGTCTCGATGGGCTACCCCCTGCTCTGCGCCGTCTCGCGCAAGCGCTTCGTGGGTGCGGTCTCCGGCGTGGCCGATGCCAACGCACGCGATGCCGCGACGCAGGGCGTCTGCATTGCCGCGATAGAGAACGGTGCCCGCATCCTGCGCGTCCATGATGTTGCGGGTTGTGCGCAGGCCATCAACTCATACTGGGCCGTCGCCCAGAAGGATGTGCGTCAGGGCTTCGTGGGGCTTGGCTCCAACGTGGGTGACCGCATGGACTACCTTGCCCGTGCCGTTCGCCTCATCGATGACATCCCTCTCACCTGCGTGGTGTCGGTGAGCCATGCATACGAGTCGGAACCCGCCTATGGGGTTGCGACGCCTGTCGCCAATGCCGTGGCGGAGATTCGCTCCGAGCTTCACCCCCTCGTCCTCGTGCAGAAGCTCCTCGAGGTGGAAAACGAGCTCGGCCGCGTGCGCGACCCCAAGGAAAAGGGCCATGGACCTCGTACGATCGACTGCGACCTTCTGTGGGTCGAGGGCGAGGAGCACGCAGGTGCCCGACTCACGCTCCCACACTCGCACCTCGGCGAGCGCGACTTCGTGATCATTCCCATGGAAGACCTCATGCATGATCCCGAACGTTTTCTCGTTCACGCCGGCATACGGGTCACGCCGCGCGAGAAGCGCGTCGGCCACGTGATGGCTGAGCTCGGGGAGATTTCGTGGGAGTAGGAACGACGCTCCTTGACGACCTGCGCACTGCGGCCCAGGACGGCGCACCTCATGGTACGTTTCGGGTGCGGGAGACGGACGGTGCCCTCGATGTCGCCATCGTGCTGAGACCTGCGGTGGGGATGGCGTTTCTCATGGCCGTTCCGCACGTATGCTCCCTTGGCGTACGTGACGTGCTTCTTGGGATGGGTGCCGTGGGCGTAGGTGTTGCATGGCCGTACGGCGTGTGCGGTGCCGGCGGGACGGTCGTCACCATACAGACGTGTGCGGGCTACGGCGGGGGCATGTTCGTGGTGTGCGACGCCTCGGTGGACCTCTCTCCCGTTGAAGGGGTCACGCTGCCTTCCGCCAAGGAGCTTGGCGAGGCGATGGCGGCAGGTATCGTTGCTCGTGTCGATGCGTGGGCGACGGGGATTTCCGCCGCAGGACCGGGAGCCACGCCGCTGGGACCGATTCTCGCCGACTACTACGACGCACTCGCCCTCATGGACGCCGACGTCGAGGTCGTCTATCCCAACGGTCGTATGTTCTGTCGAGGTAGGCTTGCCGGCATCGACGTATGGGGTCACGCGACGGTGCGCACCTCCCTTGGCGGCGAAATCGAGATCGCGCCCGAGCAGGCCAGCATTCGTGCGGCCGAGTGAGGCGGGTCCCTGTCGCTAGCGGTTGTTGACGCGCAGCCAGATGTCGCGGATGCCGCGTAGCGTGAGGTCGGGGTCGACACGGCAGAAAACGTCCGTCGCATGGCTCACGGTGCGGGCGAGACCGCCTGTGCCCACGACCGGGGCAGACTCGATGCCCAGCTCCGTCTTGATGCGCGCGACAAGGCCTTCGACCTGTGCCGCAGCACCGATCACGAGGCCCGACTGAACGGCCGTCTCGGTGGTGTCGCCAAGGACGTGTGCGGGCGCCTCGATGGGAACGTCCGAGAGCTTCGCGGCACGATCGAAGAGCGCCGCGGCAGAAACCATGAGACCTGGCGAGATGGTGCCGCCGCGGTAGGCTCCCGTCGCATCGACCACGTCGATGTTCGTGGCCGTCCCGAAGTCGACGACGATGACCGGCGCGCCATAGTCTGCGCGGGCGGCAATGGCATTGGCGATGCGGTCGGCCCCCAGGCTGCGCGGATTGGGCATTCGGATCTCCATGCCGTAATCGTCGCCCGGGAGGACCATGAGCGGCGCATGGCCGAGGACCTCGGTGAGGCAGCGGTCCCATGCGCGCGAGAGCGTGGGCACGACGCAGGCGACACCAGCCTCGGTGACGTCCGCGTAGTCAAAGCCGTCCATATGCAGGTAGCCGCCAAGACGCGAGCGGAGCGTGTCGGAGGTGTCGGATGCGGTGGTGGCCATGCGCCAGCCGTGGCGCATGGTGCCTGTCTCGTCGTAGAGACCGAGCGTGCCCTGGGTGTTGCCTACGTCTATGGCAAGAAACATGCCGCCCCCTAGTGGATGCTGATGCTGAAGAACTCGTAGTCCTGGGCATGACGTGGGATGGAGTACTCGAACGGTACGCCGTCATCGAGAAAACCCACGCTCTTGATCTCGAGGAGCGGCGTGTCCGGTTCGACGTGGAGGCGTTCGCATTCATCCTCGGTTGGCAGCACTGCGCGTATGATGCGGTGGGCGCTGCCGATCTTGAGTCCGAGCTCGCCTTCGATGTAGTCGTAGATGGAGTCGGCCACGTGCTTCTCGCGCAGGCCGGGGATGATCTTTATGGGCATGTAGGTGTATTCGATCACATGGGGCACGCCATTGGCCGAGCGGACGCGGCACACGTGATAGGCAAACTCGTCAGGTTCCATGCCGAGAGCCTCGGCGACCTCCTCGTCGGGATGCACCACGGAGAAGTCGTATACGGTCGTCTCGACCTTCTCGCCGCGCGCCTCGTGCTCGGACTTGAAGCCCGTCATCTGGCTTGACATGTTCCAACCCGAACCCTTGCGGAAGTTCGTGTCGACAAGACCCTTCACGAAGGAGCCCGACCCGCGACGACGTGCCACCAGGCCATGGAGGGTGAGCTCGTCCATGGCCTTCTTGATGGTGATCTTGCTGACGTCGTAGTGCTCGCAGAGTTCGTCGGTGGTGGGCAGCTGTTCGTTTGGCTTGAACTCACCGGCTGCGATGCGTATGCGGATGTCGTCGGCAACGGTCTCGTACTTGAGCATGGGGCGCCTCCCTCTTCTCTATCGAGACACATTCTCGCGTTTCCACGAGAAATAATCCCTCTCACACAAAAAGACCTTGATATTACAGATAGAATGTGTATATTAACAATCAGACATGTACGGCGTATACAAAAGACATGTCTTTTAGATACGCAAAGACCGGCCTACGCCGGAGTGTAGGGAAAGGGAGAGACGGATGGGCTCTAGCAAGCTTCCGCAGGACTTCTTCTTCGGCGCGGCCATGTCGGGTCCACAGACCGAGGGCGCCTGGCAGCGTTTCGGTAAGGTCGAGAACATCTGGGACACTTGGTCAAACGAACGCATCGAGGACTTCCACAATCGTGTGGGATCCTACGCAGGCAACGACTTCACCGCTCGATACAAGGAGGACTTCCAGACCCTGCGCAAGCTCGGGCTCACGTCATGGCGTACGTCCATCCAGTGGTCGCGGCTCATGACCCTGAACGGGCAGCTCAACAAGGAGGGCGCGCGCTACTATCACGAGATCTTCTCGGCGGCGGCCGAGGCGGGCCTTACCACCTTCGTGAACCTCTACCACTTTGACATGCCGACCCACCTCTTCCGTCGCGGTGGTTGGGAGAACCGCGAGGTCGTTGAGGCCTATGCCAACTACGCCCGCACCGCCTTTGGCGAGTTTGGATCCGAAGTCGCCTACTGGTTCACGTTCAACGAGCCTATCGTCGAGCCGCAGCAGCGTTACACCACAGGGGGCTGGTATCCCTTCGTGCGCGACTTCTCTCGCGCCTGCACCGTGCAATACAACATCTCGATCGCCCACGCGCTTGCCACGGGCGAGTTTCGCCGCGCGAAATCCGCGGGCGTCGTGCGTGCCGACGCGAAGATCGGTCTTATCAACTGCTTCACGCCTCCCTACACCAGAGAGAATCCGTCGGCAGCTGACCTCGAGGCCGTCCGGATGGTCGACGGGATCGACAACCTCTGGTGGCTCGACCTCGTGGCCAAGGGCAGCCTGCCCGAGGACGTCATCACCACCCTCGAGCAGCGCGGCGTCGTCCTGCCCCGCCGTACGGGTGACGAGGAGATCCTCTCCCAGGGCATCGTCGACTGGCTTGGGTTCAACTACTATCATCCCGAGCGTGTCCAGGCTCCCTCTCGTGACACCGACGAGAGCGGCAGCCCGGTCTTTGCCGACGAGTACGCCTGGCCCGATGCCGTCATGAACGAGTCGCGCGGCTGGGAGATCTATCCCAAGGGTATCTACGACTTCGCCATGACCATGCGTGACGGCTATCCCGACCTCGAGTGGTATGTCTCCGAGAACGGCATCGGGATCGAGGGCGAGGACGCCTTCAAGGATGCCGATGGAACCATCCAGGACGACTACCGCGTCGATTTCGTCCGTCAGCACCTCCAGTGGATCGCAAAGGCGATCGAGGACGGCGCCAAGTGCCGTGGCTACCACTACTGGGGTGTCATCGATTGCTGGTCCTGGAACAACGCGTACAAGAACCGCTACGGCTTCGTCGAGGTCAACCTCTCAGACGGCTACAGCAGGCGGTTCAAGAAGTCTGCCGAGTGGCTGATGCGCACAGCCACTTCGCATGTGGTCGAATAGCTCGTCCACGCATAGCTAGTCTGTAAAATGTCGGAGGGAGAAAAAGCAATGGAAGAAAAGGCATCGCCGTTACTCGACAAGTTCGCCGAGGTTTCGGCCAAGATCGGCAATCAGGTTCATCTGAGGTCGCTCCGTGACGCGTTCGCCACGATGACCCCGGTCTTCATCCTTGCCGGTATCGCGGTCCTCATCAACAACGTCGTGTTCCCGCTGTTCCTCGCGGGCGATGCGCTCGTTTCCGTGCAGTACTGGGGAAACGCGATCACGCTCGGCACGATTAACTTCTCGGCGATTCTCCTCGCCGGACTCATCGGGTACTGCTTCGCCAGGAACAAGCGCTTTGACGACCAGATCGCCTGCGTGGTCGTGGGAATCGCCTCGCTCGTCATCATGATGCCCCAGACCGTCACCGTCACCATCGACGCGACGACAAAGGCCACCGCTGACGTCAAGAGTGCGTTCCTCACCACCAGCACGGGCATCAACGGCCTCTTCGCCGCCATCATCATCGGCCTTATTGCCACCACCATCTTCATCAAGCTCTCGGGCGTCGAGAAGCTCAAGGTCAACCTCGGCGAGGGTGTGCCCCCCGCGGTCGCCGACTCGTTCAACGTCATGTTCCCGATGCTCATCACGCTCTCGATCATGGCCCTCGTGTCAGCCCTGCTCTATAACCTCTTCGCCACCAACCTGCTCGCCCTCATCGCCGCCGTCGTCACCGCACCGCTCAAGGACGTCATGAACTCCGGCCCGCTTGCCGTCATCATTATCTACACCTTCGCGAACCTGCTCTTCTGCCTCGGCATCCACCAGTCCACCATCTCCGGCGTTCTTGCCGAGCCCATCCTCACCATCCTCATCGTCGACAACATGGCCACCTTCGCCGCCGGTGGCACCATCCCCACAGACCACTACATGAACATGCAGATCATCAACACCTTCGCCCTCATCGGTGGCTCGGGCTGCACGCTCATGCTCCTCGCCGACACGTTCCTGTTCTCCAAGAACAAGGCGTCTCGTGACATCGCCAAGCTCTCCGTCCTGCCTGGCATCTTCAACATCAACGAGCCGGTCATCTACGGCTATCCCATCGTGTACAACCTGCCCCTGATCATCCCGTTCGTCGTCATCCCCGACATCCTCATCGCTGCGACCTATGGCCTCACCTGCGCAGGTCTCATCAGCCCCTGCGTGGTCATGGTTCCCTGGACCACCCCGGTCTTCATCTCGGGCTTCCTCGCCACTGCCGGCGACTTCCGCGCCGTCATCTGGCAGGTCATCGAGGTCGCACTGTCCATGGCCATCTATCTGCCCTTCATGAAGATCTCCGAGAAGGTTCAGGCCAAGCAGCTCGAGAACGCCGTCGAGGACGCCGTCGAGGAGTAGCGCCATCGCACGTCGTATCATCGTACCAACGGGGCGGTCGGAATCCGACCGGCCGCTCCATCGCATCCCCGGTCCCCGAGACCGTTCGCAAGGAAGTGGCGCGAGATGCCAGTCAGCGCAGAGCGCAGAGAGGAACGTGTTCGTCATGAGGATCATGCTTGCCTGCAACGCCGGAATGTCGACCAGTCTGCTCGTCCAGAAGATGCGCAAGGAGGCTGCGGCCCAGGGTCTCGACGCAACCATTGAGGCCAACCCCCTCGCCAAGGCCCTCGAGAAGATCGACGGCTTCGACATCCTCATGCTCGGGCCTCAGATCTCCTATGCCAAGGATGATGCGGTCAAGGCCGTGGACGGCAAGATACCCGTGGTCGTCATCGCCATGGCAGACTACGGTCGCATGAACGCCAAGAAGATCATCGCCGACGCCATCGCCGCCATCAACGCCTAGGAGGTACGCCATGGCAGACACCGACCAGCCGGAGCTCGACGACGACATGGGCCCGATGGAGGAGGCATGCTTCCAGATCATCGCCTCCGTCGGCATGGCCAAGTCCAACTACATCAAGGCGATCGAGATCGCAAGGGACGGCAAACTCGACGAGGCGCGCAAGCTCGTCGAGGAGGGAAACGAGGCCTATCTCCAGGGCCATGAGGTCCATATGGGACTTCTCCAGGAGGACGCCGCCACCATCGGCAGCATCCACGTATCGCTTCTTCTCGTCCACTCCGAAGATCAGCTCATCCAGGCCGAGACATTCCGCGTGATTGCGCTCGACTTCATCGACCTGTACGAGCGGCTTAGCGCCTAGCGCGAAGCCGAGACCCCGTGGCCGCACGTCTCCCCCTCGTGCGCGGCCACGGGGTCATTTATGGAAACGGCCCCTTCGAGGGGCGCGTGCTGTCATACTGGTTCGTACGGTTGGTTCGCGCTCGGGGGAGATGAGCCATGACAGTAGACGGTACCCGCGACATCATGTTTCCAAGGCCGGTCTTCGTCGAGAAGATCTGGGGAGGCCGCAAGCTCGAAACCGAGTTCGGCTACGAGATTCCCGATGGACCCGTGGGGGAGTGCTGGTCGATCAGCGCCCATCCCAACGGGGACTGCCTCATCGAGGGCGGCATGTGGGATGGCCGCTATCTGTCTGACCTCTGGGCCAATGAACCGCAGCTCTTTGATGGTGCGCAGGGTGACCGTTTTCCGCTGCTCATCAAGATACTCGATGCCCATGACTACCTTTCTGTGCAGGTGCACCCTGATGACGCCTACGCCATCGAGCACGAGAACGGAAGTCTTGGCAAGAGCGAATGCTGGTACATCCTCGAGGCTGACCCTGACGCGCGCATCATGATCGGGCAGAGGGCCCATGACCGCGACGAGTTCGCCGCCATGGTCAAGGAGCATCGCTGGTCCGAGCTTCTCAACGAGATCCCCATCCATGCGGGTGACTTCTTCGCCATCAATCCCGGCACCGTTCACGCCGTGAGGGGGGCGCTCATTCTCGAGACGCAGCAGTCGTCCGACGTCACGTACCGCGTGTACGACTTCGACCGTAGGCAGCCTGACGGATCGCAGCGCGAGCTCCACATGACGCAGTGTCTCGACGTGATCGACTTCTCCGCACCGCTGCTCGCCGATGGCACCGTGAGCGCACCGGAGATCGGTGGCATCACCAAACTCATGAGCTGCACGTACTTTGACGTCTTTCGTGTTCGCGTGACGGGGGACGCACCTGTGACCCTGACGCAGGACAAGCCGTTCATGTGCGTCTCCGTCGTCGCGGGCGAGGGCGGAACCGTACGGGTGGGGGAGGGCCCCCTGCACGAGCTCCGGAAGGGTTCGCACTTCCTCGCGCCCTCTGGCTGTGGCGACCTCGCCTTTGTCGGTGACATGGAGCTCATCGCCTCGTACGCCAACTAACTCGTTCGGTACCGCGTGGATGGCCCCACGGCATCAGTCCACGCTCTTTCTCCATACTGGGATGGATGTAATCTGCTAGAATACTGCAGCTTGACCAACCCCTCGCCTGGTCGGAAACCAGGCAAACCAAAGGAGTCCCGACATGAAGCAAGGCATTCATCCAGACTACGTGGAGTGCACCGTCCGTTGCACCTGTGGTAACACCTGGAAGACCCGTTCCACCAAGAAGGAGATGACCGTCGACCTCTGCGACAAGTGCCACCCCTTCTATACGGGCACACAGAAGCTCGTTGACACGGGTGGTCGCGTCCAGCGCTTTACCGACAAGTTCGGTGGCGCAGCACAGGCTCGTCTCGACGCCGCGAGGGCTGCCAAAGAGGCCAAGGCAAACAAGGCTGCCGAGGATCAGGCCGCTCGCAAGGCTGCCGCCGAGGCCAAGGCTGCCGTCAAGGCCAAGCGCGCCGCCGAGTTCGAGAAGCGCGCCGCCAAGGAGGTCACCGTCGAGGAGAGCCCCGCCGAGGAGACCCCCGTCGAGTAGGTCGTACGTGCACGTCATGTGGGAAAGAGGGGAGGTCGACTTTGGTCGGCCTCCTTTTTTGGCTCGGTGGGCAGTGAGGCACTCGGTGGGTGTATCGTGCGGACGAGTTTAGCGAGAAAACCCTCCGCACGACACATGCCGGACCTCGTCTTGTCGCGCACGGACGATTCTTACGAGAAAACCCTCCGCATGCGCACCCCCAACGAGAGGGGTGTCGCATGGGAGGGTTCTTCTGCGGTACTCGCCAGATATAGCCGGGTCAGACGAGCTTGAGCCCGCCGCCGTCGGACTTCTCGCCTGCCGAAGCCGCGTCGAGCACATCGGTGAGCTGCTTGATGCGGCTCGCCGCCTCCTCCTTGGATTCGTGCTTGTAGTTGCAGACGCACTCGGACACGACCGTCTCCATGGCCTTGTTGCGCAGTGCGGCGTCACGGATCTCGCCATAGAAGCCCTGGTGCCTTGCCTGGTCGATGAACTGCTCCAGGTCCTTTTCGGGAACGCTCAGGTAATGCGTGAACTCGCTGTCGTCCACGCTGAGCTTCCGGACGAAGGCAAAGGCGTCGAGTGCGGCCGCAAGCTCGGCCTCATCGCGAGCCTGTTCGTTGATCGACTCCTCGAACTGCGTGCGACTCACGCCGTTCTGTATGAGGAAGGCGTCGACGCCGAGGCCGGCCGCCTGCGCCTGCTGGGCGATCTCGGCCTCGAGGGCCTCGCGCGTTTCGGCGATGTCGGCTGCGGGCACTGACTGGTTGAGGCGCGAGACGAGAATGTCGAGGCACTTCTTGGTCTTGCTCTCCTCGGCACTCCGAATGCCCATCTGACGAAGCTGGAGGCGCACCGCCGACAGAAGCTGGCTACCATCCTCGATGCCCTGGAAGTGCTCGGAGACCCAGACGTCATCCTGAAGGTCATCTGCGGTGCCGCCGGCCTGTCGCACGATGCTTGCTGCCGCGAAGTCGATCTCCTCGTCAGTGACGAAGGGAACGGTGACCTCGATCTTGATGGGTTCGACGGAAGAGAGCGTGTAATGGGCCCTGCCGTCGATCATGAGTGGAGCGGGCTTCTGGATGGGCATGTAGTTCCTCCATGTCTGGTGGTTACTGGGTGCGCTGAAGTACGTACGTGTCCTTGTACCCGATACTCGTGTCATAGCGAACGAAGAGGAAGGACTCCTCGTGTTGGTAGGAGGTCTCGACCACGGCGATGACCGCGTCGGGATCATCCGAGGTGCCAAAGCCCAGGGAGACGTCCACCGTACCACCCGCCATCTCGGGAAGCGTGGTGACAAACACGGCGTCACCGCCTAGGCCCGAGGTGCCCGACCTGTCGAGGGCGGCCGTGAACCTGACGTCCGAGAAGACGGTGTCGCCGTCACAGGAGTCGGCGTTGTCTGCGGGATGATCGTGGAAGTGCGCCATCCCAGAGACGGTGCCGCTCAGACGGGCGCCCGACGAGGTGTTCTGATATGAGTCGATGGTAACCTCGAGTGGCGTCGAGCTGGCAGCCAGGCATTTGTTCCCGTCGGTCTCCTGGCTCTGGAACGTGCCCGTCCACGTGCCTACGACCGAGTTGTAACTCAAGGTTCTCGCGTCATCGGAGACATCGATGGAGTCGATCTCCCATATGCCGTTGGCGGCGCGGAAGGCAAAGTGCACGGTGAGCTCGCAATCGTACGCGCCGAAGCCCTCCGGCTTCGTGAGTTCGAGCTTGACGGTGTCGGTCTGGGCCTCGGCATCGAACTCCTCGTCGGCCACGGTCACGTTGGCGTTGTCATAGAGCCCTACGAGAGAGGGTTCGTTCGCGTAGCTGGTGTTGTCGGGGTCGTTGACGTGCAGCGCCTGGTCTGCCTTTCCGAGAATGGCGCTCATGTCATCACGCATGCGGCTCCGGTCTATGCCGGCCGTCGCCTCGTATGAGAGGCGGACGTTCTGCTCGGTGCCGATGCCGACCCAGCTGCCGTTCACCTTCGCGTAACCGAGGGTGGCGGTCTTGGTTGCGGTGACGGAGGCGTTCTTATAGACGGCCGTAACGTCCGCGCTGGCATAGCCCGAGGCGCCGAACTGGGCGGCATCGCTCGTGATCGCAGTCTCGGTACGCGTTCGCGAGTTTATCCCGATGCTGACGAAGGAGAGTTTGCTGGCATTGCCGTAGAGGTCGCAGTCATAGGGGGGTGTCGCGAGCCGCGAAGTGGCATCGGTCTCGATGACGTCGGCGGGCGGAAGGTTGCTTGCATGGATGCCGGCCACCACGAGGATGAACGCGATTGCGACGGCGCCTACGCCAAGCAGCACGAACGCCGCACGATGACGTGAGAATGCGTCCCGTATCCCGGCGAGTCCGTGCGGGCGTGAGGGTGCGTGGGCGGTGGGATCGTCGCGGGAGAGCACGCGGGTGCCTGCGGCGAGCGTGGATCCGACCTCGGGTTCGGCCGCCGGCCCCGTCGTGGGCCCCGGCTCATGCGCGGGTGCCTCCTCGGGAGCGGTGCTCATGTCATCCGTGGGCCCTTGCATGCCTCTCCTTGCTGACGCGCGTTGCATGAAACCAGTTTCTCACACATCAGGTGCTCCGATGTCGTTCCGATTGCCGCCTTGTGCGTCCCGTGGACGAGGGGCTTCGTCCTCTACCTGCGTGAAAGAAACATCTCTCTCGGTGGTATCCTCACATAGTTACCTACATGTCGCGATGCGGTACTGCGTCGCGGCTTATCCGAGGAGAGCATCATGCGAGACAAGCTTCAGAAGCTCATTGCCGCATATGAGGAGCTTGAGAAGAAGATGGGCGACCCAGCCGTCGTCTCCGATCCCAAGGAATACGCGCGCATCGCCAAGGAGCACGCCAACCAGGCCGATCTCGTGGCCAAGGCGCGGGAGTACATCCAGGCCCTCGATGACATCGACGCTGCGAAAGAGATGCAGCGCGAGACCAGCGACGCGAGCGAGAAGGAGATGCTCCAGGAGGACGTCGTCTCCAACGAGGCCAAGGTCCCAGGCCTCGAGGACGAGATCAAGGTCATGCTCATCCCCGGTGACCCCAATGACGAGAAGGACACCATCATCGAGATCCGCGCCGGCGTGGGCGGCGACGAGGCGGGCATCTTCGCGGGAGACCTCTTCTCCATGTACGAGCGCTTTGCCGCAAGCCGCAAGTGGAAGATCGAGGTCCTTTCGGCGTCACCATCCGATGCCGGCGGCTTCAAGACCATCGAGTTCAAGGTCACGGGCAACAAGGTCTACTCGGTCATGAAGTTCGAGTCGGGCGTCCACCGCGTCCAGCGCGTGCCAAAGACCGAGAGCCAAGGGCGCATCCAGACCTCCACGGCCACCGTGGCGGTGCTTCCCGAGGCCGATGACATCGACATACAGATCAGCCCCGAGGACCTGCGCGTCGACACGTACTGCTCGTCGGGCCCCGGAGGTCAGGGCGTGAACACGACCTACTCCGCCGTGCGCATCACGCACCTGCCCACCAACACGGTGGTGCAGTCGCAGGAGCAGCGCTCGCAGATCCAGAACCGTGAGGTCTGCATGCAGATGCTGCGTGCCCGCCTCTATGAGATGGAGCTCGAGAAGCAGCAGGCCGAGCAGGGGGCCGCGCGCCTCTCGCAGATCGGTCACGGCAACCGCTCCGAGAAGATTCGCACGTACAACCAGCCCCAGGATCGCGTGACCGACCACCGCATCGGTTTCAACGGCACGTATAACGGCGTTCTTCTCGGCGATACGCTTCCCTCGGTAATCGAGGCGCTCGCTGCCGCCGAGCGTGCCGAGAAGCTCGCACAGGCGGTCTAGACGCGGCAATCACGCAAACGTGCGGCGTCGGCCAAGGTCGACGCCGCTTTTATTGACGAGCACGGGGGCGCGCATGGCAGAGCAGGAGCCGTGGACCATTCGCAGGATTCTCGCTTGGACGATCGACTATCTCGGCAAAAGGGGTGACGAACATCCGCGCCTCTCGTCGGAATGGCTCGTCAGCAACGTGACGGGACTCTCTCGCGTCGAGATATACATGAGCTTCGACCGTCCGCTCAGCCGAGAGGAACTCGATGCCATGCATGCTGCCGTGGCGAGAAGGGCAGCGGGGGAACCGCTCCAGTACGTGACGGGCGAGATGCCCTTTCGGCACATCGTGCTCCACTGCGAGCGCGGCGTGCTCATCCCGCGTCCCGAGACCGAGGTGCTGGTAGACGCTGCGCTCGATGGCGTGGACGCGGCCGTCGCGGCTGGTGTCGAGACCGTACGCGTGCTCGAGATCGGTACGGGAACGGGCTGCATCGCGCTCTCGCTTGCCTCTGAGCGCCCTGGGACACGTGTGGTCGCGACGGACATCTCGGAAGGCGCCGTCAAGCTTGCCGTGCGCAACCGAGACGCGCTTGGGCTCGAGGATGTCGTGCGCGTGGTCCCAGGAGACCTCGCGTCGGGAGTCGACGCACGACTTGGGGGTACCTTCTCGGTGCTCGTCTCCAACCCTCCCTACATCCCCAGCGCCGTGGTGCCGACCCTTCCCGAGGAGGTCATCGGCTATGAGCCTGGTCTCGCTCTCGACGGGGGCGCGGACGGGCTCGACGTGTTCCGCCGCATCCTGGAGCAGGCACCGCGAGTCCTGCGGCCGGGAGGCATGCTCTGCTGCGAGCTCTTCGAGGACAACGCGGCCCAGGCGGCCGAGCTCTGTCGCGCGCGGGGCGGCTGGGCGAGCGCGGAGGTGCGCGAGGATCTCACCCACCGTCCGCGCGTGCTCGTGGCCGTGCGGGAGGGGGGTCTTTCCGACGCACTTCCCGAAGGGATGGAGAGCGCCGCACGTCGGGCCGAGCGCATCGTGCGGGCGAGCCAGGACGAGGTGGACGGCGAGGTGGTGAGACGGGCCGCGCACGTGCTTCTCGCCGGTGGGGTCGTGGTGGTGCCCACCGACTCCGTATATGGCCTCTGCTGCACCGCCACGCCGGACAATCCCGCTCACCGGCGCATCTTCGAGATCAAGCGACGTGACCTGGCGCAGACGCTGCCGTGGTTCGTGGCCGATCCCTCCGGGCTCGACCGCTATGGGCGAGATGTGCCCGAGTGGGCGCATCGCCTGGCGAAGAAGTACTGGCCCGGTGCCCTCACGCTGGTGGTGAGGGCCTCTGACGAGGTTCCTGCGGAGTATGCGCAAGCAGACACCGGGACCGTTGCGCTGCGCGTGCCGGATTCGGACCTCGTGCGCGCCATCGTGCGCGAGACGGGCACGCCCTTGGCACAGACGAGCGCCAACACGCACGGCCAGGCGGCCGCCACGACGGGAGCCGACATAGAAGATCGCCTGCTCGACATGGCCGACCTCGTGATAGACGCGGGACCGGCACCCGTTGCCGTGGCGTCCACGATCGTGGACTGCACCGGTGCCGAGCCACGGGTCCTGCGCGAGGGAGCGATCGCGCTCGGAGACATCGGGGCGTAGGCGCGAGCGGATCCCAGGCCTCCCTCGTCGAACGTTTGCGTGACGGCACTCCTCCTCGTTCCCAACCCGTCGAGGTTGCGTTACGCTACAGCTATCTAGGTGAGACCATGCGAGAGGGGTATCCATGCGTGTCGTCGTTGCGTCAGACCATGCAGGCTTCTGTCAGAAGGCGGACATCATCGCCTTCGTAAGAGGGCTTGGTCACGAGGTCGAGGATCTTGGCCCTGCCACTGACGATCGGGTGGACTATCCCGACTTCGCCGACGTCGCCGCACGTCGCGTGGGTGCCGGTACGGCCGACCGCGGGATCCTCATCTGCGGCACGGGACTGGGCATGGCCCTCACGGCCGATAAGGTCGCGGGCGTGCGCGCCCTCCCCATCGACCGCGCGGACTTCGCCGCCCTTGCACGTCACCACAACAACGCGAACGTCGTCTGCCTCTCGGGGCGCTTCGTCGACCTTGATGTCAACGAGGGCATCGTCAAGACGTTCCTCGAGACCGGGTTCGACGGTGGGCGCCACGCGTTGCGTGTGGATAAAATCATGCGTGAGGACGACCCCTCGTTCAAGGGCATCGGCGAGGATTCTGGACTGTAGGACGCAATGCCAGGCAGCACGAGCCCCGTCATCGCGAGCAGATGCCGACCGCGACGCGGACGGCCCGAGTAAAGGAGACACCCTTGTCCTTTGAGCATCTGAGCGAAACCGACCCCGAGGTCATGTCGTTTATCGGCGACGAGCTCACTCGCCAGCGCAACTCCATCGAACTCATCGCCTCGGAGAACTTCGTGTCGCTCTCCGTCATGGAGGCCGTCGGCTCCCCGCTTACCAACAAGTATGCCGAGGGCCTGCCTGGCAAGCGCTACTACGGTGGATGCTGGGCCGTCGACGAGGTCGAGAACCTCGCACGCGAGCGCGTGAAGAGGCTCTTTGGCGCGGGCTATGCCAACGTGCAGCCGCACTCCGGCGCACAGGCCAACTATGCCGCCATCTCCGCCTTCGCCGACCCAGGCGACACGATCATGGGCATGGCTCTCGACAACGGCGGGCACCTCACGCACGGCTCGCCTGCCAACTTCTCCGGCAAGCTCTACCATGCGATCTCCTACGGTCTTGACCCTACGTCCGAGCGCATAGACTTCGATGACGTCGAGGCCAAGGTCAAGAAGTACAGGCCCGTTCTCATCATCGCGGGCGCGAGTGCCTACCCTCGCACCATCGACTTCGAGCGCTTTGCCCAGATCGCACATGACAACGGTGCCGCGCTCATGGTCGACATGGCCCATATCGCTGGACTCGTCGCCACCGGCCGTCATCCCAGCCCGGTGCCCTGTGCCGACGTCGTGACCTCCACGACGCACAAGACGCTTCGCGGACCGCGCGGCGGCATCATCCTCTCCAACACCCCCGAGGTTTCCAAGCGCATCAACTCCGCCGTGTTCCCCGGTTCGCAGGGCGGTCCGCTCGAGCACGTCATCGCTGGCAAGGCCGTGGCTTTCGGCGAGGCACTCCAGCCGGGGTTCGTCGACTATACCGACCGCATCCTCGTCAATGCCAAGGCCATCGGTCGCGGCCTGGAGTCTCGCGGCCTGCGCCTCGTGACTGGCGGCACCGACAACCACCTGCTCCTCGTCGACCTCACCCCTGCGGGTGATGTCACGGGGCGCGACGTCGAGCTTGCGCTCGATGAGGTCGGCATCACCGTCAACAAGAACACGATTCCCGGCGAGAAGCGCTCCCCCTTCGTGGCGAGTGGCATCCGCGTGGGCTCCGCTGCCGCGACCACGCGAGGCTTCGGCGAGCAGGAGTGCGAGCGCATCGGCCAGCTCATCGGTGACGTCGTGCTCCACGTTGACGACGACGCAATCAAGGAGCGCACGCATGCCGAGGTCTGCGAGCTCCTCTCGGTGCACCCGCTCTATCCCGAGCTCGATTAGGCATAGAATTCCTACGAAACGTTCGCGCCACCAGCAGAGAGGCACCACCATGGCCCAGTTTGAGGATCCGCGCTTCACCATCGTCGATCACCCACTCGTTCAGCACAAGCTTTCGATCCTGCGCGACAAGGACACGACCACCAGGGACTTTCGTGAGCTTGTGACCGAGTTGGCAATCCTCGAGGGCTATGAGGCGATGCGGGACCTCCCACTCGAGGACGTCAACGTGGACACCCCGCTCGAGGAGTGCACCTGCAGGCGCCTCGCTGGCAAGAAGATCGCCATCATCCCGATCCTGCGTGCGGGTCTGGGTATGGTCGACGGCATCCTCACCCTCGTACCATCCGCGCGCGTGGGCCACGTGGGCATGTACCGCGACCCCGAGACGCACGAGCCCGTTCAGTACTACTGCAAGTTCCCGCCCGCGATCTGGGATCGCACCTGCCTGGTGGTCGACCCGATGCTCGCCACGGGCGGCTCGCTTACGGCCTGCATCAAGTTCCTCCGCGATGCGGGCGCCAAGGACATCCGCTGCCTCACGCTCGTCTCGGCTCCCGAGGGCGTGCGTGCCGTACTCGACTACGACCCCGACGTGCGGCTCTATACGTGCGCGCTCGATCGCGAGCTCAACGCGAACGCCTACATCCTGCCTGGTCTCGGCGATGCCGGTGATAGGATCTACGGCACGAAGTAGGAGTCGACCCAAGAATCTCCCGAGGATGGCACCCGCTCCGATACGACAGGGTCAAGTCGCTTGCAGCTATTGGTGGCGCGTCATTTTGGGTATGCCTTTCCGCTCGCATCGAGGTCTGCTTCTGAGCGTCAAGGCATACCCAAGGTATCGGGTGGCCTTGGGCATGCGTGCCAGCCGCGTTCTGTTCGTGCTATGTGCGGTGGTCGTCGCGGTAAGCTTGGCGCAGGGCGCCCGCAAGCGGATGGGGAGGGTGGAGATGGACGAGCTGCTCGTTGACCTGCTTGGCGTCGCACTTGGCGTTGCCTCCACCATTCCGATGGCATACTTCCTCGGGAGGGTCGCCATCGGGGGCGGGCGGCGGGACCTCTCGCTTGGGCTTGCCTGTGCGATCGTTCCCCTCGTTGCGATCCAGGCGGCGCTTCTCGTGGTGTTTCTCGTATGCCCTGCGTCGGTCCTGTCGTTCGGGGTGTGCTCGACCGCGAGCTTCCTCGTGGCTGCGCTGGTGGAGGGTCTTGTCGCATGGAGAAGGATGGGGGAGTAGGACTTCCCCGCTCATGCCTTTGCCAAATGTCGAATGTCTGTGAAACCGTGGTTAGGACTATGAGCAGAAAGGGTAAGGTCATGGAAGAATATCGTGTCCTGATTGGGCGCGAGAAGAACGGGTATCAGCAGGCTCGTATGCATTTTGAACGTTCTTCAAAATGATGCGGATGCATCTGTTGGTATGACGTGGGGCTCGGTGCTATCCTCATCTATTGCCAGAATGCTTCGGCGGTTGCCGATGGATGCGGGTAGGGACCGAGAGCGGCTATCATGGAGGGACTGGCTTTCTCAGGCTCACCCAGGTATCTGACCGACGCCCGTCAGGGCGCTTCCAGGAAAGAGAACGCACGACCCTGGTCGCGGCCAAGGAAGGGAAGGACGTAACGTGGACGCACTCTCCAAGCTGCCAGACGAGATGAACGAGCTCATCGACAGCTTTATGACGCATGCCATTGTCGGGGATACCACAGTTGGCCTCACGCAGTATGTCTTCTGGATGAGCGTGGCCATCATCCTGCTGCTCGTCGTGCTTCTCGTGTTCAGGCAGAAGCAGTCGCGTGATCTCGTCCCTCAGGGCTTCTTCGTGAACGCGGTCGAATACGTCGTCGAGTTCGTACGTGATGACGTCTGCAAGGGTCTGCTCGGCGATTCCTGGCGCGTGCACTTTCCCTTCCTTGCGGCGCTCTTCTTCTTCATCCTCTTCAACAACATCGTGGGCATCCTTCCCGGTTGTCACCCCGGGACCGGGACGATGGGCGTCACCGCGGCGCTCGCGCTTTGCTCCTTCGGGTACTTCGTGTACTTTGGCTGCAAGAGGAAGGGCGTGGGCGGCTACGTCAAGAGCCTCGCCCCCTCGGGCGTTGCCTTTCCGATAAACATCCTCGTCGCCATCATCGAGGTCTTCTCCACGTTCCTGCGTCCCATCACGCTGGCGATTCGACTCTTCTGCAACATGTTTGCGGGCCACATCGTCATGGGGACCTTTGCCATCCTGGCCTCACTCTTCTTCGAACCGCTCCTGCAGGGCGTGTCCGTTTCGGCCATTGGTGATGCCGGCGTATCCGTGTTCTGGGTCTTCCTTCTGCTCATCATCTATCTCGTGGAGATTCTGGTCGCTGTCATTCAGGCCTACGTCTTCACGCTGCTCTCCGCCGTCTACGTCCAGCTCGTCGAGCAGGATGAGTAGCGGCGTAACGGAAGTTCGGCAATCCGCGGGCACCGCCCGCTCTTGCATAGGTTCGGTGTAACTTGCCCGGGAGGCCGGGTGAATGTTAAAGGAGGAACTGTGAACGTCATTGGATATGCTCTCGGTGTCATTGGCGCGGCCATCGGCATCGGTCTTGCAGCTTATGGTGCAACCACCTCTATGGCACGTCAGCCTGAGGTCCAGGGTCGTCTGTTCACGATCTTCATCTTGGCTTCCGCCTTCGTCGAGGCGCTTGCCCTCATCGGCTTCGTTGTCGTCCTCATGCAGTAGGTACCTTGGACAACGCAGACGAAACGCTAGGTTGGAGGCACGCATGAACAGCAAGATGAACGGGCTCGGGATTGTCGCTGGCGCATCCGCCGCGGCCCTCGCCGCCTCCGTGATCGCGCCTACCACGGCCCTGGCAGAATCGACGACCGGTGCGGATCTGCTGATTCCCAAGCCGGCCGAGTTCGTCCCGGCCCTCATCGCCTTTGTGGTCATCTGGGTCATCATGGCCAAGGTGGCTTGGCCTTCCATCCTCGGCATGATGGACAAGCGCCAGCAGAAGATAAAAGACGACCTCGATTCCGCCGCAGAATCCAAGCTCAAGGCAGCGGAGGAGGCGAAGGAGTACGAGACGAGGCTCCTCAGCGCCCAGAAGGAGGCCGATGCCATCGTCGCCCAGGCCAAGAGGGAGGCCGAGGAGGAGCGCTCGCAGATTCTTGCGAAGGCCCAGCACGACGCCTCGGACATCATCACCAAGGCACGCGGCGCCGTGGACTCGGAGCGCAAGAAGGCCATGATCGAGCTTTCGAGCTCCGTGGTCGATCTCTCGGTGGACATCGCTGGGAAAATCATCGGTAACGACATGAGTGACGAGGACCAACGCAAGCTTGCGGAGAAGTACCTCGCGGAAGTAGGCACCGCAGATGAGCGCTAACCATGGCGAGGGCGAAAAGATAGAGGCCTATACGAGGGCACTCATGGAGGCCGCCCGCTCCGAGGGCAGGTCCAACTCCGATCTGGTGCAGTGGCAGCATGCCAAGAAGTTCTCGCCCGAGGTGCTCGAGACCCTGAGCGCCATGCACCAGGACGATGCCCTTGACCTCATCGACCAGGTCGCCAAGCATTACAAGGAGCTCCTTGACTCCGAGGACACCACGGTCTCGGTCACCGTGACCACCGCGGTTCCCATGGATGACGCCCTTCGCGAGAAGGTTCGTGCCAAGACGGAGAAGGACCTCAAGAAGCCCGTCTACCTCGTCGAGCGCGTCGACCCCTCCATCGTCGGCGGCATTATCGTTGAGGCGCGCGGCAAGCGCTATGACGCATCCGTGCGTGCCCAGCTTTCAAACATCAGGAAGACGCTCTCGTCGACCTTCATCGGGAGTGATGAGCAATGACAGATACCACCAAAAGCCCCGAGCAGCCGGAAATCAGCTCGGAGAGGATCATGGACACCTTGCTCGACCAGCTCGGCACCATCGGGGCAACGGTCGACCAGCAGGAGGCCTCCGAGGTCAGCGAGGTCGGCGACGGCATCGCCCGCGTGACCGGCCTTCGTACGGCCATGGCCGGCGAGCTGCTGCAGTTCACGAGCACCACCACCGGTCGCAGCGTATACGGCCTTGCCCAGAACCTGGACGAGGAGGCGGTAGGGGCCGTCCTCTTTGGGGACGCGGACGCCATCAAGGAAGGTGACGAGTGCCGTACCACCGGTCACGTCATGGACATCCCGGCGGGCCACGCCATGCTCGGTCGCGTCGTCAACTCGCTGGGCCAGCCAATCGATGGCCTCGGGCCCATCGATACCTCGCATCGTCGTCCGATCGAGTTCAAGGCCCCTGGCATCATGGCACGCCAACCGGTCTGCGAGCCGGTCCAGACGGGCCTCATGGCCATTGACGCCATGGTGCCGATCGGACGAGGCCAGCGCGAGCTCGTCATCGGCGACCGTAAGACGGGCAAGACGTCCGTTGCGATCGATGCCATCGTCAACCAGCGCGAGACCGACATGGTCTGCATCTACGTCGCCATCGGCCAGAAGGCCTCGACGGTTGCCACCATCAGGGAGTCGCTGCTCCAGCATGGCGTCCTCGACAAGACGGTCATCGTCGCGGCCACCGCCGCCGATGCGGCACCCATGCAGTACATCGCCCCCATGGCAGGGGCTGCCATCGGAGAGTACTTCATGTACAACGACGAGTACGGCAACCCCGCCGATGCCGAGCATCGCGGTGGTCACGTGCTCGTGGTCTACGACGACCTCTCCAAGCAGGCGGTGGCATATCGTCAGATGGCGCTTACGCTTCACCGTCCGCCAGGACGCGAGGCGTACCCTGGCGACATCTTCTATCTCCACTCGCGCCTTCTCGAGCGCGCCTGCAAGATGTCCGACGCCAACGGCGGCGGCTCCCTCACGGCGCTCCCGATCATCGAGACGCAGGAGGGCGACGTCTCCGCCTACATCCCCACGAACGTGATCTCGATCACCGACGGGCAGATCTACCTGCAGTCCAACCTCTTCTTCCAAGGCCAGCGCCCAGCGGTCGACGTGGGCATCTCCGTGTCGCGCGTCGGTGGCGACGCGCAGGTGAAGGCCATGAAGCAGGTGGCGGGTACGCTGAGGCTCGATCTCGCGAGCTATCGCGAGAAGCAGTCCTTCGCGCAGTTCGGCTCGGACCTCGACGCGACCACGCAGTACCAGCTCAATCACGGTGCGCACATGATGGAGCTGCTCAAGCAGGGTCGCTACGCCGCGCTCGACGTCGAAGACCAGATCGTGTCCATCTTCGCCGCGAAGGAGAACTTCCTCGATGACATCGACCTCGACCATGTGAGCCTGTTCCGAGACGAGCTGGCACAGTACATGCAGGAGAGGCACCCAGCGCTGCGCAAGTCCCTCAGCGATGGCAAGATCAGCGATGAGGCCTCCAAGCGCCTGAAGCAGCACATCGCAAGCTTCAAGGAGCACTTCCTGTCGACGTGTCCCAACAAGGTCAAGGAAGAGGACGTCACCGTCAAGGCGGAGAGCAACAAGACGAATGCGCTGGACCAGAACGTAAAGGTCGGGGAGTAGCCATACATGGCCAACCTTCGTGAGATATCAAGACGGATGACGTCCATCTCGAGCACCATGCAGGTGACGCGTACCATGGAGATGATCTCCACCGCGCGCATCCGCAAGGCGCTCGAGAGGGCGGAGCAGGCCGCTCCGTACAAGGACGCCATCACCAACATGCTTGCCAACGTGGCCTCCGCCGGGCTTGATGACGAGCAGCCGTTGCTTATCCGCCACATCGCGGAGAGAAACGTCCTGTTCATTATCGTCGCGTCCGATCGCGGGCTTGCTGGCGGATTCAACGTCCTTCAGCAGCGTGCCGTCGAGCGCGAGATGGCTGCCCTCAGGGCCCGTGGCATCTCGTCATCCGTCATCACCTGCGGACGAAAGCCAACCGAGTACTTCGCGTATCGTAAGATCGACCCAGCCATGTCGTTCGTGGGCATCTCGTCCGAGCCGACGATGGACGAGGCGGATCGTATCGCCTCCTACGTCATGGACGGCTACGTCTCCGGAAAGATCGATCGCGTCATGCTCCTGTACTGGCACGCGAGGAACCGCGTCGATCAGGAGCAGGTCACCGAGCAGCTTCTCCCCATCACGAGGGAGCGGCTCATGATGCCGAACAAGCCGCGCACCCATGAGGCGCTCTCCGCAGTCGAGCACGAGCTCTATTCCGACTACCGCTTCGAGCCCTCGGCCGGCGAGGTGCTCGGCTATCTGATGCCGGCGTATTTCCGCACGGTCATCTACCACGCCCTGCTCGACTCGGCTGCCGCCGAGCACGCGGCCAGACGTCGTGCCATGCAGTCTGCCACGGACAATGCCAAGGACGTTCTGGGCAGGCTCGGAAGGACGTACAACCGCGAGCGTCAGGGTGCCATCACCACCGAGCTCAATGAGATCATCGGTGGTGCTTCCGCATTGGAGGACTACTAATGTCAGAAACGCTTGAAGAGACGCGAAGCCCTCTCGAAGAGGCCGCATACCAGAAGATGAACAAGACGGTGGGCACGGGCAGCATCACCCGCGTCGTGGGTCCTGTCGTGGACGTGCAGTTCCGAGATCAGGTGCCGGCCATCTACACCGCCCTCGTCGTCGAGGGCGAGACGCCCATGGGGGAGGTCTCGGCGGTTCTTGAGGTCGAGTCGCAGCTTCCCCACGGTGTCGTGCGCACCGTTGCGATGTCATCGACGGACGGTCTCCAGCGTGGCCTTCACGTGCGCGATACCGGTCGACCGATGATGATGCCCGTGGGCGCATCCACGCTCGGCCGCGTCTGGAACGTCATGGGACAGCCCGTCGACGGCAAGCCCATCCCCGATGACGTCCAGTACTACCCGATTCACCATCCCGCACCGGCGTTCGAGGACCTCACCACCCAGACCGAGATCTTCGAGACCGGCATCAAGGCCATCGATCTTCTCGAGCCCTACGTCCGTGGCGGCAAGACGGGACTCTTCGGCGGTGCCGGCGTCGGCAAGACGGTGCTCATCCAGGAACTCATCAACAACCTCGCCCAGGAACACGGTGGCACGTCCGTCTTCACCGGTGTCGGCGAGCGTACCCGCGAGGGCACCGACCTCTTCCTCGAGATGACCGAGTCCGGTGTCATCACCAAGACCTGCCTGGTCTACGGCCAGATGAACGAGCCGCCCGGAGCCCGCATGCGCGTCGCCCTCGCTGGCCTCACCACCGCCGAGTTCTTCCGCGACCAGGGCCAGGACGTCCTGCTCTTCATCGACAACATCTTCCGCTTCTCGCAGGCCGGCTCCGAGGTCTCTGCGCTTCTCGGCCGCATGCCGTCCGCCGTCGGCTACCAGCCCACGCTGGCAACCGAGATGGGCGAGCTCCAGGAGCGCATCACATCCACCAAGGAGGGGTCGATCACATCGGTCCAGGCCGTCTACGTTCCTGCCGACGACCTCACCGATCCGGCTCCCGCCACCACGTTCACGCATCTCGACGCCACCACGGTCCTCTCGCGCTCCATTACCGAACTGGGCATCTATCCGGCCGTCGATCCGCTGGCGAGTTCGAGCTCCGCGCTCGATCCCTCCATCGTGGGTGAGGAGCACTATCGCGTCGCCATGGCGGTTCAGGAGACGCTCCAGCAGTACTCCGACCTCCAGGACATCATCGCGATCCTCGGCATGGACGAACTCTCTGAGGAGCAGCAGCTCGTCGTCTCCCGCGCCCGCAAGATCCAGCAGTTCCTCTCGCAGGCGTTCCACGTGGCCGAGAAGTTCACCGGTAACCCCGGCGTGTTCTGCCCGGTCGACGACACGGTCCGCTCGTTCGCCGCCATCATCGATGGCAAGTGCGACGATATTCCCGAGCAGGCGTTCCGCTTTGCGGGAGATATCGAGGACGTGCGCCGCCGGGCTGCCAAGATGCAGGCCGAGGGCCAGGAGTAGGACAACATGGCTGACCTTAACTGCCAGTTCGTGCGTCCCGACAGGCTCCTCTTCGGAGGACCCGTTGCGAGCGCCATCCTCGTTACCGTATCGGGCGAGCTTGGCGTATGGCCCGGGCATGCGCCAGAGATCTGTGCGCTCGGTGACGGTGTCGTCCGCCTGCACCTTCGCGAGGAGGACGGCGGCGGCACCGTGAGGGTCGTCATCTCGGGCGGATACGCCCAGATCAACAGCAATGAAATCATCGTCCTTGCCGATCATGCGCGTCGAACCGACGATATCGATCCCGATGTCGTCCGCACCACGCGCGAAGAGGCCTTCGACGAGCTGGAGAAGTATCCAGAAGGAGATCACAGGCGCGCATACTACGAGAACAAGATCAAGTGGTGTAACCTTCTCCTGAAGCAAGTCGCCGAAACCCAGAGCGCCTAGTCACGGAGGATTCTTGGACGTCATCAAGATTGAGGGCGGTCACCCCATAACTGGTGAGGTTACCGTCGAGGGCGCGAAGAACTCTGCGCTCAAGCTCATGGCTGCCACCATCATGGCGCCAGGGGTGACGACCTTGCGCAACGTCCCCAACATCGCAGACGTGCACATCATGGGCAAGGTCCTCAAGTGCCTTGGGGCAAAGATAGAGGTCGTTGACGTCCATGAGCTGCGCATCGATACCACAGGCGTGGACAAGTGGGAAACGCCGTACAGCTTGGTCGCGCAGATGCGTGCCTCGACCGCCGTGCTCGGCCCCTTGGTCTCCCGCTTCGGCAGGGCCGTCGTTGCCATGCCAGGTGGTTGCAACATCGGCGCGCGCAAGATAGACATGCACATCCTTGGTCTCGAGGCCCTTGGCGTCAAGTTCGAGATCGATCACGGAGACATACATGCCTCGACGCCGGATGGGCTTCACGGCGACACGGTCACCCTCGCCTTCGCGAGCGTCGGGGCCACCGAGAACCTCATGATGGCCTCTGTGCACGTGAACGGCACGACGGTCATCGACAACGCGGCGCGTGAGCCCGAGATTGTCGACCTCGCAGACATGCTCAACGAGATGGGCGCTCATGTGAGGGGTGCCGGCTCCCCGGTCATCGAGATCGATGGCGTGGGGGAGCTCCACCCTGTCGACCACACCGTCGTGGGTGACCGCATCGAGGCGGGAACCTTTCTCGCCATGGGCGGTCTCGTGGGCCAGCCCGTGACCGTACGCGGCTTCGATTGCCAGCACCTCGGGCTCGTCCTCAAGAAGTACGAGCAGATGGGCATCACGATCGAGCGTGGCGAGCATTGCTGTACTGTCTCCCGCGACGTTCCGCTCCGTCCCACCGACATCCAGACGCTGCCATTCCCCGGGTTTCCCACGGACATGCAGGCACAGACCATGTGCCTGCTGGCGCTCGCCGAGGGTAGCTGCATCATCACCGAGAACGTCTTCGAGAATCGCTTCATGTTTGCGAGCGAGCTCCAGCGGATGGGTGCCGATGTCGTCATCGAGGGTCATCATGCCATCGTGCACGGGGTCCCAGGCTTCTCCGGCACGCAGGTCAAGTCACCGGACCTCAGGGGCGGTGCCGCACTGGCCATGGCGGCGCTCGTTGCGGATGGCATCACCACCATATCGGACATCCACCACATCGACAGGGGATACGAGGGCTTCGTCGAGAAGCTCTGCTCGCTCGGGGCAAGGGCCGAGCGCGACGTCATTCCCGACGAGGCAGACTATCTGCCGGACTGATCGGACCAGGGACGGAAGGCGGACGGGGGGCCATGACGCGCAGGAATAGGGCGGGCGACAACACCGGGTCGAACGAGTTCAGCAGGTCCAATGCCGATGGCTATCACATGCGCCTGCGGCGCAAGACGCGCAGAGGCCACATTCTGCGCACGACCCTCCTCGTGCTGCTGTTTGCCGTCGTCGGGTGTGGCGTCGCATTCGCGGCGTGGGTCTATAACATACAGAGTCAGCTCAACAACTCCGCCGTGGTCACCGATGCGCTCAGGGCGAGCCTTACCGAGCGTACGGCATCCGAGGATCCGTATTACGTGCTTATCCTCGGTACGGATGGGCGGCCCGGAGAAGAGGACTACCGCGCCGACACGATCATGCTCGTGCGCGTGGACCCCGGGAACAAGAGACTCACCCTCCTCTCGATTCCTCGTGACACCAAGGTCACCTATAACGGCTCGGTCATGAAGATCAATGCGGTCCACTTCGTCGATGGCGCGGCGGGGATGGTCAACGCCGCGAGCGACCTCTGCGGCGTGAAGATAAGCCACTACGCCGAGATTAACTTCGACGGGCTCTCCGACATCACCGATGCCGTGGGGGGCGTCACAGTGGACGTTGACGAGCATATGTACGATGACGTGAACTTCTCCGACGTGGTGGAGCTCAACCCGGGCGTACAGACGCTCAATGGCGCCCAGGCGCTCTTCTACACGCGCTGCCGCAAGTTCGTCAACGGCGACTTCACTCGCATGCGTCACCAGCGTACGTTCATCTCGGCGCTTGCGAAGCAGATTCTCTCGTCCACTGATCTCGCCACGCTCACCAACGTGGTCAGCACGTGCGCAAAGTACGTATCGACCGACCTCTCGGTGACCGATGCGGTCTCGCTTGCGTACGAGATGACGGGCATCGACGTGGATACGGGTCTCTACTCCGCCTATGTGCCATTTCTCAAGTACGCTGACATCGACGGCCAATCCTATGTCGTGGCCGACACGGACAAGCTCGCCGAGATGATGAAGGTCATTGACTCCGGGGGCGACCCCTCCTCGTACAACGACGGGGCATACGGTTCCGACTAATCGGGTATCAGCTCTTTAAAACGACTAGGCCCTTGCGGTAAACACTGGGGGAGAATCATATGAGTGCCCAAGATGCTTCTGACATCCACGTTCTGACGAAGGCGGGGGAGGATTACCTCGAGTCGATCTATCGGCTCTCGCTCGATCGGGGAGAGGGTGACAAAAGCGTTCGCTCCGTCGATGTCGCCGAGCGTCTCGAGGTTTCCAAGGCAAGCGTCAACAAGGCCCTCTCGGTCCTCAAGGAGATGGGCATGGTCGAGCAGAGTCGCTATGGCCGGGTAACGCTCACGCCCGAGGGCGAGACGTACGCGGCTGGAGTGTGGACGGCCCACCGCACGCTCCGTGCCTTCCTCGAGCACGAACTTGGCGTCAGCCATGCGATCGCCGATGGAGAGGCCTGCCTCATGGAACACGTCCTCTCTGCCGACACCATGGAACGTCTTACCAAGTATCTCGAGCACCAGGGTGTGAGCATCTCCTAGGACGGCGTGTGTTCATTGGATGATGCCACTGTCAAAGAAATGGGACTTGATGCCGCTCGACGTGACTCCCCGATATGTGTCCTTGGTCTTAGGGTATGGTTTGAGCGGCTTTTTGCGAGCATGCGCTCGCGTGTCGTTGTAAGAAGAAGGGACCAACCACATGAAGGCAGTCATTCCCGCTGCGGGTCTCGGAACTCGCTTCCTCCCCGCTACGAAGTCGCTTCCCAAGGAGCTCCTGCCGGTGCTCGACAAGCCGGTCATCCAATACGTCGTCGAAGAGGCGCTCGAACCTGATGGCGTCGATGGCGTCGTGATCGTCAACTCCCATGAGAAGCCGCAGATCGAGGAGTACTTCTCCGTTGACGAGACCCTCGAGGGCCTGCTTCGCTCGCGCGGTAAGGACGCCGAGGCCGACAAGGTTCACGAGGCGGGTTCGCTTCCCGTCGAGTTTGCCTATCAGGACAACCCACGCGGACTTGGACATGCGGTGCTCTGTGCCGCCGACGCCATCGATGACGAGCCCTTCTTCGTACTTCTCGGTGACTACTTCGTGCCCGACCGCCAGATGTGCGTGCGCATGGCGGAGGTTTCGCGCGAGCACGGTGGTGCGTCGGTCATCGCAGTGGCACCCGTCCCGGCCGACCAGGTGAGCCGCTATGGCATCATCGCGGGCGAGTGCGTGGGGTCGCTTCCCGGTACGGACGCGTCGGGCGAGGAGGAGGGGGCCGTCTGGAAGGTTACGGGTCTCGTCGAGAAGCCCCGGCCGGAGGATGCGCCGTCTCACCTCTTCATCGTTGGTCGCTACCTGCTCTCGCCTCGCATCATGGGGCTGCTGGCGGTCCAGGGACCAGGAGCGGGCAACGAGATTCAGCTCACCGATGCCATGGAGCGCCTGCTCGATGAGGAGGAGATGTACGCCCTCGTCATCGATTCCGAGGAGGGCTGTGACACGGGTACCCCCGCCGCTTGGGCGGCGACAAACGCACGCGTCGCCCTCGAGGGTCCCCAAGGTCCCGCGTTTCTCGAGGCTCTCGGCACGAGGGGTATGAGCCTGCTTGGATAGACGCGCCCACATCATCAGATTTGGCAACGACGGCTGGCACACGCGCTTCGACGAGGATTTCACCACGGAGAACGTGGTTCGTGTGGCGGACGCTCTTGGGCTGCTCTGGGGGGACGCCCATCCCGGGGCGACCGTCTTCGTGGGCTACGACACGCGGCATGATGCGCGCGCCCTCGCCAGAGAGGCTGCTGGCGTCCTTGCGGGTTACGGTCTCGACGTACGTCTCTCCAGCGGGGTGAGTCCCACGCCCGCCGTCGGGTGGGCCTGCTCCCACGAGGCGTCCGCCGTCGGAGGCGTGGTCCTCACCGCAAGCGAACGCTCATGCGAGTACGGGGGGATCCTCGTGCGCATGGGCGATGGCGGGCCCGCGTCGCAGGACTTTCTCGACCAAGTGGAGCAGCTCGTCCCAAACGTGCCCACCGAGGCGCGCGGCAGCTATATCGAGACGGGCTTCGTGGAGGCATACCTCGCCGACCTCGCCCTCCTGGTGGATGGCCGTGCCATCGCGGCCGCACGTCCCCGCGTTGTCGTCGATCCCATGTACGGCTCTGGTACGGACTGTCTGGCCGAGGTGCTCAGGGGCCTCGGATGCGTCGTCACCCAGATTCACGGTGACCGGAGCGAGGACTTCGGAGGCATCCACCCCGAACCTGCCGACCCCTGGGCGGACGACTGCGAGCAAGCGGTCGTCTCGACAGGTGCGGAGCTCGGCGTTTTGCTCGACGGTGATGGCGATAGGGCCGCCCTTGTCGACGAGACGGGGCGCATCCTCTCCCCGCACGAGCTCGCACCTCTCATGCTCGGGTGCCTCGTGGAGGGGCACGGCAAGATGGGTCGTGTCGTGACCACGCTCTCCTGCTCGGCGAGCATCGCTCGGCAGGCGGAGCGCCTTGGTTGCGAGCACGTCTCCGTGCCCGTCGGCTTCAGGCGGATATATCGGGAGATGCTCGAAGGTGACGTGCTTCTCGGCGTCGAGGAGTATGGCGGCCTGAGCATTCCGATGCACCTCAGGGAGAGGGACGGCCTTTTTGTCTGCCTGCTTGCGGTCGAGCTGGTCGCGCGAACGCGCAAGCCACTAAGCGTTCTCGTGGGCGAGATGCGTTCCCAGATAGGACGCATGTGCTACACGAGGCGAGATGTCCGTATGGACTCGGCGGCCACCCAGGCGTTTCGCATGATTCTGCCCGGCCTCAACCCGGAGAACGTGGCCGGGAGGATTCCCGTCGAGGTGAGCCATGCCGACGGGCTGAAACTCCAGTTCGAGGATGATTCCTGGGTGCTCATGCGCCCATCCCGTACAGACTCTGTCGTAAGGGTCTATGCAGAGGCACCCACGGAAGAGGAGCGCGACGCGATTCTCGAGGCGACCTGCGTCATCGTGCGTTCCTCCGTCTAGCCCGTCCCCGCGTTTGTGTCGGAGTTGTGGAGCCGGCGATTCGCGCCCCCCGGCCGGGTGGCGATGCGTATAGTTAATTCCCGCG